>Ga0316604_10002643_pt1 | contig 13427 bp, 12 predicted proteins | sample OWC_soil_day20_C_FD_207650 | JGI IMG/M metagenome (GOLD analysis project Ga0316604, IMG submission 207650) | Wetland soil microbial communities from Old Woman Creek delta, Ohio, United States - OWC_soil_day20_CT | ecosystem: Environmental > Terrestrial > Soil > Wetlands | place: USA: Ohio... | reverse complement strand
CAACCGACTACCTCCGCAATAAGATAAGATTGGAATTGTTGCCAATGCTGGCGCGCGAATACAATCCGGCAATCAGCGATACTTTGTGCCGGACTGCGGCAATCATGGCGGAACAGAACGATTTTTTTCAACAGGCGGCGCAACGGTTGCTGGCGGAAACAACAGCAATGGAGGACGGGAACGCCATTATCCGGCTAAACGGCATAAAAAATCTTCACATTGCCCTGCAAAGAGAATTTTTTCGTACGGTAATTAAAAAAAAACAAGGACATTTAAAAGGAATCTCTTTCTATCATGTGGAAAAACTGATAGAGATGGTAAACTGTTGCCAAGTAGGAAAAATGCTTCGCTTGCCCGGTGGGTTGCTTGCGAAGCGCGGATATCAAACCATTGACATTTCGATGGAACAGTTTGTAACGCAGAGCGCTGACAGAACGTTGATATTTGGCCTCACGGTTCCCGGCAAAACAGAAATCAAAGAAATGGGAATTATTGTATTAACGGAGACTGTGACGGAGTGGAATAAGATAAGCAACAAGAATGTGGCGGTATTTGACCAGAGCAAATTATTTTTGCCGTTATTCGTACGGGCGAGATTGCCTGGTGATCGGTTTTGGCCTTTAGGATCAACTGGCGGCAAGAAATTAAAAAGCTTTCTTATTGATCATAAAATACCTGCTGATATTCGAGATTCCATCCCTCTTATTTGCGACCAACAGGGGATTTTATGGGTAGGTGGTTATCGTCAGGCAGAGCGGGGAAAGGTTCTGCCCTCTACAAGACAGTATTTGCAAGTAACGATTAATCAAACAGGAGGCAACGTTTCGTGTTAGAAGAGATACAAGAAGTTTTATTCAGTGAAGAGCAACTTGCGGCAAGGGTAAAAGAATTGGGCGCGCAATTAACGCAGGATTATGCGGGGCAGGAAATCCTCATGATAGGTGTTTTGCGCGGAGCAATCATTTTTATGGCTGACTTGGCCAGGGCGGTACAAGTGCCGGTAGTGTTTGATTTTATGGCCGTTTCGAGCTACGGGTCTTCAACATCATCCACTGGAGTAGTGCGAATTCTCAAGGATTTGGATGAAGATGTGGAAGGAAAACATATTCTCATTGTTGAGGATATTATTGACTCAGGCTTAACCTTGAGTTATTTGGTGGAGAATTTAAAATCGCGGAAACCGCGCAGTATTAAAATCTGCACATTATTAAATAAACCGGAACGCAGAAAAGCCGATGTACCGGTTGATTATAACGGCTTCACTATCCCGGATCACTTTGTTGTCGGTTACGGGTTGGATTTTGCCGGAAAATATCGAAATTTACCGTTTATTGGTATTCCTAAAAATACCTCAAAATGAGGTTGGTTTGATAGCCGTAAAAACAAGAAATGTCGAGAACTGGGATGTTCAGCAGACGACCTTATTGTTGTTAGTTTATAAAGAGTATGATATAATATGGACCTATGGATAGCAATCATCGACGGATGTTTTTGTTTGTTCCAGTGAGAGGAGGGCTAGTGATTGAATAAGTTTTTTCGTAATGTTAGTTTCTATCTACTAATTATCATAATAGCCATATCAATTATTGATTATTACTCATCACGAACTACAAATAAGCAGGAGATTACTTATACTCAATTTATGCGGTCTGTTGAAGAACAGAATGTAGAACGTGTAACCATAGTTGATAATATGATCCGAGGCAAGCTTAAGGACGGACAGGAATTTACCACAGTCACTCCCAATGACCCGGCTCTGATTAATACATTGCGGGAAAAAGGCGTAGATATAAAGGCGGAGCAGCCGCCGCAGCCGCCATGGTGGACGACGATTTTTTCTTCGATCCTGCCTATGCTATTGTTGATTGGGGTTTGGTTTTTCATTATGCAGCAGACGCAGGGCGGTGGAAACCGCGTCATGTCGTTTGGCAAAAGCAGGGCCAAACTTAATACGGAAGACAAAAATAAGGTTACTTTTGCCGATGTTGCCGGTGCCGATGAATCAAAGCAAGAACTGGAAGAGGTTGTAGAATTCCTAAAGCATCCAAAGAAATTTAACGAATTGGGGGCCAGGATACCTAAAGGTGTTTTATTGTACGGGCCGCCTGGTACCGGAAAAACCTTATTAGCCCGCGCCGTTGCCGGCGAAGCGGGAGTTCCGTTCTTTAGCATTAGCGGCTCGGATTTTGTTGAGATGTTTGTTGGGGTTGGCGCTTCGCGTGTCCGGGACCTTTTTGAACAGGCGAAGAAAAATTCACCCTGTATTGTGTTCATCGATGAAATCGATGCGGTTGGCCGCCAGCGCGGCGCTGGTCTTGGCGGCGGTCATGACGAGCGTGAACAAACGTTGAACCAATTGTTGGTCGAAATGGATGGGTTTGGCGTTAATGAAGGAATTATTATCATTGCGGCCACAAACCGTCCGGATATCCTTGATCCGGCGTTATTGCGCCCAGGCCGGTTTGACCGGCAAATTGTCGTTGATAAACCGGATGTTAAAGGCCGGATGGAGATTTTGAAGGTCCATACCCGCGGAAAGCCTTTGGGCAATCATGTAAACCTTGACGTTTTGGCGCGCCGTACGCCGGGCTTTACCGGCGCTGACCTGAGTAATTTAGTGAATGAAGCCGCTTTGCTGGCGGCCCGTCGCAATAAAAAGCGGATTGAAATGCCGGAATTGGAAGAATCGGTAGAACGGGTTATGGCTGGGCCGGAGCGGAAGAGCCGGGTAATCAGTGAAAATGAAAAGAAATTAACGGCTTACCATGAAGCAGGCCATGCGTTGGTAGGGATGATGCTTAGCCATACCGATCCTGTTCATAAAGTTTCTATTATTCCTCGCGGCCGCGCAGGTGGATATACTTTGATGCTGCCGAAAGAAGACCGTTACTATGCAACGCGTTCCGAGTTATTAGACCAATTGAAAACGTTCCTTGGCGGGCGGGTTGCCGAAGCCTTGGTTTTGGATGAAATTAGTACTGGTGCGCAGAATGACCTGGAGAGGGCTACTTCTTTGGCCCGCAAAATGATTTGCGAATTCGGCATGAGTGACGCGCTGGGGCCAATCTCGTTTGGTCATAGGGACGAACAAGTCTTTTTGGGCAGAGACCTTGGACGTGACCGCAATTACAGTGAAGAGGTTGCTTACGCAATCGACCAGGAAGTTCGTCGTATTATTGAAGATGCGTATGCCAAGACAGAAGAGATATTAAAGAACAACAGGGATAAACTGCAGGCAATTGCCGAAGCGTTGATGATACGGGAGACTTTGGAAGCCAATCAGTTGGAACAATTGATAAAAGATGGAAAAATTACTGATGATGGCGATGCGCTGAATGATAGCGAAAACCCTGTGATTAAGACTGCTCCTGCCGTGAGTGAAAAACCGCTGACGGAAGAAACCGGAGTAGGGAGTACAGATTCAAAAACAGTTTATATTTCTCATCTCTAAAGGATATCGGTTGCTTGAACCTTGTTGAATTTTATCAATTAAAGAGATACGGTCTGCCAAAGGTTGCGGGAGACCGTATTTTTTTGACTAATTGTTAATGTCTCGCAGGAGCGCCTTTACAAATTGTTAACCATAAACTATAATGTGGATAACAATTTGCGAGGAGGGTTGTTTTTGCGGACAAAAATTTTCGAATTATTGCGCCAGCATTCGAATCAGTATGTGTCAGGCGAAATGATCAGCAAACAGCTGGCAGTTTCACGTACTGCGATTTGGAAACATATTCAGGCTATAAAGCAGGAAGGGTATCTTATTGAGTCGCATCCGCGAAAAGGCTATTGTTTACGGCAGGCGCCGGATTTGCTTCTTCCCGGAGAAGTAGATTTTCATCTTGATACGGAATGGTTAGGGCGAAACATTTCTTATTTTTCCAGCATTGGGTCGACGAACGACGAAGCAAAAAAATTAGCAGGCGAGGGAAAACCGGCCGGAACGATTGTTTTGGCAGAAGAACAGACTGCCGGGCGCGGCCGGCTGGCGCGAAAATGGGTTTCGCCTCCCGGAACAGGTATTTGGTTTTCTGTTATTTTGCGTCCGCGCTTTTTGCCGCAGGAAGCGCCTAAATTTACGTTAATGGCGGCAGTGGCCGTCAATCGGGCAATCCTCAATTGTACAGGTGTAAGTTCGGGAATTAAGTGGCCTAATGATATTGTTTATAAAAATAAAAAAATTGCTGGTATTTTGACGGAAATGAACGCAGAGATGGATGGTATTAATTATATTGTTCTAGGGATTGGCATTAACGTAAATGTGCAGTCAAGTGATTTACCCGAAGAAATTCATTCCATCGCCACATCACTGTCAATGGTGAAGGGATCTTTCCTGTCGAGGGTGAATTTATTAGCAGAAGTTTTATTGCAGTTGGAACGATTGTATGAAGAAGTTTGTTGTGATGGATTTGGGCGCATTTTTGAGGAATGGCGAAGAATGACGGTCACTCTTGGCCAAATGGTCGATGTCACCATGCCAGAACGGAAGTTTTGCGGGTTGGCGGTTGACATAGATGATGCCGGAGCGTTGTTGGTGGAGACTGATCACGGCAAAGAAAGTATATTGGCGGGCGATGTTAAGATACGTCCTAGTGAAGGAGGAAGGGTATTTTAATGTTGCGTAATATGATTTTAACTGGTTTATTTGCTGCTTTAATCACAATAAGCTCTCAAATTGCGTTTCCTCTTCCTTTTTCTCCGGTTCCGCATACATTACAAGTGTTGTTTATTATGCTGGCCGGGGTATTGTTGGGTTCCCGCTGGGGAACAATGAGCGTTGGTATCTGGATTACACTAGGAATTTTTGGGTTGCCGGTTTTTGCCCAGGGGAAAGCTGGTATTACTGTTTTAGTCGGGCCGACTGGGGGCTTTATTGTTGGGTTCCTATGCTGTGCGGCTCTTGTTGGCTGGTTGGCAGCCCATTGGCCATTGTCCTACACGCGAATGTTTATCGTCATGTTGGCCGGTTTGTTCGTTATATACGCTTGCGGACTTTTCGGTTTTATAATCGGTTTTACGTGGCTTTTGCATAAAGCGATGTCAATCCAACAGGGATTTTTATTAGTAGTTATGCCGTTTTTTCCTTTCGATATTTTTAAAATTGCTTTGGCGGCCTTTTTAGGCGTAAGAGTGCGAGGCGCATTGATGCAAGCAGGGTTGCTTCATAATTAATTTGATACGACAATGTGTGAGAATGGGGAGGATAAAATATGCTTTTGGTATTTGATGTTGGCAATACGAATATTGTGCTGGGCGTTTATGATAAGGAAACGCTGCTCTATCACTGGCGGATTTCCAGTGACAAACAAAAAACCAGTGATGAATACGGCATTTTATTGCATAATCTCTTTGCGTTTCGGGGAATAAACATGCGGGACATAAAGGCGGTCGCCATATCTTCCGTTGTGCCGCCGTTAATCGTTCCCCTGACGCGCATGTGTCAGCGGTACTTTTTTGTGGACCCGTTGTTAGTTGGACCGGGAGTGAAAACGGGTATCTGCATAAAATATGAAAATCCGCGGGAGGTTGGAGCTGACCGGATTGTCAATGCGATGGCGGCTTTCCAAAAGTACGGCGGTCCCTTGATTATTGTTGACTTCGGTACGGCAACTACTTTTTGTTATGTTTCGGCTAATGCCGATTACCTTGGCGGAGCGATTGCTCCCGGTATCGGAATTTCGACGGACGCCTTGTTCCAACGGGCGGCGAAATTGCCGAGGATCGAATTAGCGGTGCCGCGGTCGGTAATTTGCCGCAATACCATCACCAGTATGCAGTCAGGAATTATTTTTGGTTTTGTCGGACAAGTTGACGAAATCGTGCGGCGGATGAAAAAAGAAGCCGGTGAAGATGCCAAGGTTGTGGCTACCGGCGGATTAGCGAACCTGATTGCCCAAGAATCAAGTACCATTAATGTCGTAGAGCCATTTTTGACTTTGGAAGGACTGCGGTTATTGTACGAACAAAATCGCTAGTTTGACAGTTAAAACGAACTTGTTGTTGTGAACTGAATGATTGTGGAGGAATTGTAAGATGCAGATTGGCGCAGTGCGACTGAAAAGCCCGTTGCTATTGGCGCCGATGGCCGGCGTAACTGATTTGCCATTTCGGTTGTTAACCAAGGAAATGGGTTGTGCGCTGGTATATTCGGAAATGGTGAGCAGTAAAGGTTTATTGTACTGTAACGAAAACACGATGGATTTGATGCGCGTCGATGACCGTGAACGGCCTGTGGCCGTGCAGATCTTTGGCTCGGATCCGGAAAATATGGCGGCGGCGGCTCGGATGGTAACCGCTGGCGGAGCCGATATCGTTGATATTAATATGGGATGCCCTACTCCGAAGATTATTAAAAATGGCGACGGCGCTGCGTTGATGCGCCAACCGGAATTGGCGTACCGGGTCATGTGCTCTGTTGTTGAGGCGGTGAATATTCCGGTTACGGTCAAATTTCGCAAAGGATGGGATGAATCATCCGTCAATGTTGTGGAGTTGGCAAAATTGGCGCAAAAGGCCGGTGCGAGTGCGATCGCTGTTCATGGACGCACCAGGGAACAATTTTATTCTGGCAAGGCCGACTGGGGCATTATTCAAACCGTGAAAGAGGCTGTCAGCATACCGGTGATCGGCAATGGGGATATCCGGACGCCCGAGGACGCGGAACGAATGCTGAAGACTACTGGTTGCGACGGCTTGATGATTGGCCGGGGCGCGCAGGGAAATCCGTGGATTTTCCGGCAAATCAATGAATATTTTCAAACCGGGCAATATTCAAGCAGAGTGTCTTTGTCGGAACGGGAAAAAATCTTATTCCGTCATTTGGAAATGCTGATTTCGCTGAAAGGGGAATACTTGGCAATTCGTGAAATGCGGCGCCACGCCGCTTGGTATACCAAAGGACTTCCCAAGTCAGCCCAACTGCGGGTACGATTTAACCAAGCCGTAACGCAGCAGGATTTTTTGTCGATATTGGATAGTTTTACTGCGGAAACACCTGGGGATGGTGAACGGGAACATGATCATACTGCCGGTTGCTAACGGAGTATTGCCGCGACCAAATGGCGGCCGAATTGCAGGTGTATTTCTAGAAGATCAGACCGGGAAAATGTTAGCGGAAATTGGCGTAGGACGTGATATTCTCGTTTGTCCATGGATTGCTGATGAGCAAAATTTATATCCCGTCGGTGTGGTAACCAGGATTGTTGATGTGAAAAGGAAAATGCTGGTGGATGGTGCTGGGGTAGAAACCAATTTTTTGACGGTAGTTATGGAAGGGCAAGTACATGCTCGCTGGCATAGCCTGCAGACCAAAGATCGTTATGTGGTGTCTTCCGACATCGAAGCATTGGACCTTTTGAAAATGCGCAAAGAGTATCCAGTGATTTCCGGCGCAGGGTGGCTTCCGCAAGGCGGCTATACTGAGTTTCATGGACCAATGGATATTACGGTAACTATTTATGGTACCGATTTGCAATCCGGCCGGGAAATTGGCATGACGGCAAACGTGGGAGGCCTTGTGGAAAAAGAACAGGCCCATACCATTGAACACGCAATGATCCGGGCACTTTCCACGTATGGTCTTTGTACTCCTAGAACGATGCTGGAATCCTTGATCAAAGAGACGGATGAGTTGAAACAGTCGCTTGAGTTCAGTATACGCTATACGATGCCGGAAGTATTAGGGGTAACTGCCGGGGGAGCGTGTGGCAACCCGTTGACCAATATGGCGAAATTTTATTTGGAGCAGGAGTTTGTGGACAACATCAAGGCCGGTAAAAAACTCAACGAATCGCTCGTCAGCGCCCGGCGTACAACGATGTCACAGTTGACGAGTGATATGGGCCTGACCATGCAGCAAGGACTGCGTGCGGCGCAAGGGTTGAAAAAAGGCATGAGCCATGATGATACTGTGTTAAAAATGGCAATCTATAAAAAAGTAATTCGACGTTTTCCCTTTGAACCGTGGGGATAATTCCCTGCGGCTTTTCTTTTTTGGAAAACAATAGGAAATTTGGTTGTCAGCTTGAGGAATAAAAGGAAACATGGTACAATATTTATGTGCACAAACCTGTGTACACAAATTCGTAGGAGATGATGCCGTGTTAACGCATATCGGTGATAAGATTATTAACCGGCAAAAACTTCATCAAGCGATTGATGAGATACTTGATTTGCGCAGCAAAGGCTGGTCGCAACAAGAAGTAGCCAAACAAATTGGGGTTGACCGTACGCTGGTTTCGCGGCTCGAGACACTGGGAGAGGTACGTAAAGGCGGAACGGTGGCGATTATCGGATTTCCGGTAATCAATCAGGAAGAAATCAAAAATATTGCCCGCCAGGAAGGCGTGGATTATTGTTTTTTACTGTCGGAACAAGAACGTTGGGATTATGTTGAAAGCAAGTCGGGGCTTGAGTTATTCAATACGATTATGGAGATCATTTCAAGCCTTCGTAAATATGATGTTGTCATTATTATTGGTTCTAACATGCGCATCAAACTTATCTCGACTTTGCTGGACAAAGAAGTAATTGGTGTTGAAATTGGCGAGTCGCCCATTGCCGAAGATAAGTATGCCGAACCGGAAATCATTCGAAAAATGATTCGGCAAATACATGTTTAAGGTGGGCAAACAATGAAAAAAGTAGTGAGTGTTAGTCTAGGCTCTTCCAAGCGGAACAGCAAAGCGATAGAAAATTTTGGCGGCGAAACGTTTAGCATTGAACGGATTGGAACCGATGGCGATAAAAGCAAAGCGATCCAAATAATTCGGGAAATGGATGGAATGGTTGATTGTTTTGGCATGGGTGGGACAGACTTATACATTTATGCCGGAAAAAAACGATATACGTTTCGCGAGTCGTCAGCAATTGCTGCTGCTGCGAAAAAAACGCCGATTGTTGATGGCAGCGGAATTAAAAATACTTTGGAGCGCCGGGTTGTCGGCTATCTGCGGGAAAATAGAATTTTTCGGTTTCAGGATCGTAAGGTGCTTTTAGTGTGTGCTGTTGATCGTTTTGGGTTGGCGGAGGCATTAGTGGAGGCCGGCAGTGATGTTGTCTTTGGCGATTTGATGTTTGGGTTGGGTTTGCCCATGCCGATCCGCAAACTCGGCACGTTGAATTTTTTGGCTGCGTTCGTGGCGCCTGTTGTTACCCAATTGCCAATTTCGCTGTTTTATCCTACCGGAGCCAGTCAAAATGAGATAAAACCCCGGTTTTCTTCATACTTTCAAGAAGCCGATGTGATTGCCGGCGATTTCCACTTTATTCGGCGCAATATGCCGGAAAATTTGGACGGAAAAATGGTTATCACCAATACGGTAACGCAGGAGGACGAAGTGCTGTTACGGCAAAGAGGCGTGAAAACATTAGTGACAACAACACCGGAAATGGGCGGCCGCTCGTTTGGGACAAACATCCTGGAAGGAATATTGGTAGTATTGGCGGATAAGAAGCCTGAGGATCTTTCAGCAAGTGATTATGATCGAATTTTGGACGAAGCTGGCATTAAACCGCGAATAAAAACGCTGCGAGATTAAGGAAGGTGACCTTATTTTGGAAAATTTTTCATTTATTTTGCACCCATTGACACCGGACGATGTTTCACGTAAATTCCCTGTGACAAAAAAAATGCCCGATCGATTAGTCGAGCACATTATTAAATATATTCCGCCCTTTAAAGCCTCGCATATTACCGGCGTTGTTTCGCCGCATGCCGAACTGGAAGGCTGGTTTGTAGCCTGCCCGCTCACATCGCGGCAAATGGTGGAGATGCCGGAAGAATATGTAATCCATAAAATAATAAAAGCGGGAAAAGTGGCGGAAAAGTTAGGCGCTAAAATCATCGGCTTGGGCGCGTTCACTTCGGTTGTTGGTGATGCAGGGGTTACGATTGCCAACAATTTAAATATTCCTGTTACTTCGGGTAATAGTTACACGGTTGCCACTGCGTTGCAGGGAGCCCGCCAAGCTGCTAAACTGATGGGGATTGACATGAAAAAGGCTAATGTGGTTGTTATTGGCGCTACAGGGTCCATTGGCGCTGCATGCGCGCAAGTTTTGGCCAAAGACGCTTCCCGCTTGACTTTGGTTGCCCGGACGGAAGCAAAGTTAGCTAAACTAGCGGAACATATACGGTCTAGTGAAGGGGCGACGGTCCACACAACATCAGATACAAAATCGGCTATCCAGGCAGCCGATGTAATCATTACTGTAACGAGCGCAGTTGATTGCATCATTGAGCCGGAAGATTTGAAACCGGGTTCGGTTATCTGCGACGTTGCCAGGCCTAGAAACGTTTCACAGCGTGTGTTAGAGTTGCGAAACGATGTTTTGGTTATTGAAGGCGGTGTTGTTGATGTGCCGGGGAACGTGGATTTTGGCCTTAATTTTGGCTTCCCGCCCAAAACGTCTTACGCTTGCATGGCAGAAACAATGATTTTAGCCTTGGAAAAACGGTATGAGAGTTTCACGTTGGGTCGCGAATTGAGTGTAAAGCAGATTGAGACTATTGAACAGTTAGCAGAAAAGCATGGTTTTAAACTTGCTGGATTTCGCAGCTTTGAAAGGGCGGTTACGAACCAGCACATTGAGATGATTAAACGCAATGCAGAGAAGGCCTATGAGCGGAAACGACGGTGCGGAACCTGAAAAGGTTAGAAAATATTGACAAAGCTGCTTTTTGTGCCTATAATAAACTAAATGTAGAGGAGAAATTTGTTTCCCGTTACACACCTCTTGCTCGGGAAAAAGTGTCAAGTTATTCACTTGGCACTATTTATATTTGCTGCTTTGCTTTAAGGCAATGAAGTAACGGGATAGGACCAGGTCCATGAAAAAGAACAGGTCTTTGTTTGCCGGATATATCGTTCCGGCGAACCAGATCGTGGTTGATTATAGCATTGATTGCAGCGGAATGATGTAAATTTTAGAGAATAAAGGAGAGACAAAATAATGGCAGAAAAGCAAACCATCCTTACTGAAGAGGGCTTAAAAAAAATAGAATTGAAGCTGGAGCAGTTGAAGTCGGTGCGAAGACGGGAAGTTGCTGAGCGTATTAAACAAGCAATTGAATTCGGTGACATTAGTGAGAACTCTGAGTATGAAGATGCCAAAAATGAGCAGGCTTTCATTGAAGGCGAAATTATTACATTAGAGAAAATGATCCGCAATGCAAAATTGATTGATGAAAAACAGATTAGCACGGATGTTGTTACAATTGGCGCTACCGTACAAGTAAAAGATCTTGAATATGGCGATACAATGGAATATACGATCGTTGGTTCGGCTGAAACCGATCCGAGTGCGCTGCGCATCTCTAATGAATCCCCGGTTGGCGCTGCTGTTTTGGGTCGCGCAGTCGGCGAAATTGTGGAAGTTCTCGTTCCGATGGGAACGTTAAAATATGAAATTGTGCATATAAAATAAGCATTCAGTGATTTTTTTATACAGGATAAACGAAAACCATTGGTGTGCCTGATCAGCATGAATAGGAGAGAATATTAATGTTGGATGAAAAAGAACCGGTTGTGGCTACAACGGAAGATTTGAATGAACAGATGCAAGTCAGACGTGAGAAAATGTCAGCGATTGCAGCATTAGGGATTGAACCTTTTGGAAGGCATTATGAACCTACTCATGGCTGTGGCGATATTGTTAAAAATTTTGATACCCTTGAAAACCGGAAAGTTCGTATAGCAGGACGCGTTTTAACGGTTCGCGGGCATGGCAAAGCCAGCTTTGCCAATCTGTTAGATATGTCCGGGAAGATACAAGTTTATTTGCGGCAAGATGTTTTGGGCGAGGAAACATATGAACAGCTTCACTTATTAGATATTGGCGATATTATTGGCATTGAGGGGACTGTTTTCCGCACCCAGCGGGGCGAAATCAGTGTCAAAGCGACTAAATTCCAATTTTTGTCCAAGGCATTACGTCCCTTGCCGGAAAAATGGCATGGCCTAAAAGATGTTGAAACACGTTATCGGCAGCGGTATTTGGATTTGATTGTTAACCCGGATGTGCAAAAAACATTTATCATTCGCAGTAAAATTATTCAATCCTTGCGGCGGTTCCTTGACAGCAAAGGCTTTTTGGAAGTTGAGACGCCAATCTTGCATCCTATCGCCGGCGGAGCGGCTGCCCGCCCGTTTACCACGCATCATAATGCACTTGACATGAAATTGTATATGCGTATTGCGCCGGAATTATATTTAAAACGTTTGGTTGTCGGCGGTTTTGAAAAAGTGTATGAAGTGGGACGCAATTTCCGTAATGAAGGAATTTCGATAAAACATAATCCTGAATTTACTATGGTTGAATTGTATCAGGCCTATGCGGATTACCAAGTTGTTATGAACTTAGCCGAACAGTCCGTTGCAACTATTGCACAAGAAGTACTTGGGACTACCAAAATTTCTTATCAAGGACAGGAAATTGATTTGACTCCGCCATGGGAACGATTAACCATGACCGAAGCGGTTAAAAAATATTCCGGGGTTGATTTCACGCTCATAAAAACAGTGGAAGAAGCTCGGGAAGCAGCGGAAAAACTCAATATTGCCTATGAACCCAAACATGGGATTGGGGCTATTATGAATTTGGTGTTTGAAGAAATGGTAGAAGAGCACTTGATTCAACCGACCTTTATTATTGGCCATCCTACGGAAATTTCGCCGTTGGCGAAGCGCAATAAAGAAAATCCGGAGATTGCCGACCGCTTCGAGGCCTTTATTTTCGGCCGGGAAATTGGCAACGGTTTTTCGGAATTAAATGATCCGATTGATCAAAAAAATCGCTTCTTGAAGCAAGTTGCGCAACGCGAATCTGGTGATGACGAAGCACATATGATGGATGAGGACTATGTAACGGCGCTTGAATATGGTTTGCCGCCGACTGGGGGACTGGGACTCGGGATTGACAGGATAGTTATGTTCTTAACAGACAGCTATTCCATTCGTGATGTAATATTATTCCCGCATATGCGGCATAAAGGCTAACGTTTCGCTCTAAGAATTCAGAAAGCGTCATCGCGCTCTCTGAGTTTTTAGAGCGAATTTGTTTGTTTTGCAAAAATTATGCAATTTGTCAAATATGCAATGAAGAGCTTGTAGTTCCTGTTGTGGCATGGCGGAAGCCTGTGCTCTACTTTGCTATAAGAATCAAATATATATGTATATATGGTTATTTTTAAAAAAATACCTGGATTTGGTTGGTTGACAACTACTTGGGAGTATGCTATTATTTAAAAGTCGCTGACAAGCGGCGAAGAAAAAACAAAATGGCTTGACAGACGGTAAAACGTGTGTTAAGATAAAATTCCGTCACAGCGAAAGCGGTAACGGGCAGCCGGTGAAAAACAGCCGGCGGTGTTCCTTGAAAACTGAACAATGTAAGGTTAAAAAAGCCAGATGTGCGTGGAACCGCAT
>Ga0316604_10002642_pt1 | contig 13427 bp, 13 predicted proteins | sample OWC_soil_day20_C_FD_207650 | JGI IMG/M metagenome (GOLD analysis project Ga0316604, IMG submission 207650) | Wetland soil microbial communities from Old Woman Creek delta, Ohio, United States - OWC_soil_day20_CT | ecosystem: Environmental > Terrestrial > Soil > Wetlands | place: USA: Ohio... | reverse complement strand
GCAAGGAAGTCGTCGCCCGCGCCATCCACGAAGCGAGCGGCCGGCGCGGCCCCTTCGTCGCCATCAACTGCGGCGCCCTGCCGGAAACCGTGTTCGAAAGCGAACTCTTCGGCCACGAAGCAGGCGCCTTCACCGGCGCCGGCAAGCGGCGCATCGGCCGCATCGAGCACGCCAATGGCGGCACGCTGTTTCTCGACGAAATCGAATCGATGCCGCTCAACCTGCAGGTCAAGCTGCTGCGCGTGCTGCAGGAACGCAGCGTCGAACGCCTGGGCAGCAACACGGCGATTCCGGTCGATTGCCGCCTGGTCGCCGCCAGCAAGGCCGACCTCAAGGCGGCGTCCGACGCCGGCCAGTTCCGGGCCGACCTCTACTACCGCCTGAATGTGGTCAGTCTCGACCTGCCGCCGCTGCGCCAACGACGCGACGACATTCCGCTGCTGATGGCCAATTTCCTGCAGGAAGCCGCCAGCCGCTACCAGCGCCCGCTCGCCGCCTGGACGCCGGCCGACCTCGCCCGCTGGGCGGCGCACGACTGGCCGGGCAATGTGCGCGAACTGAAAAACGTCGCCGACCGCTGGGCACTCGGCCTGCCCGATGCCTTGCGCGCCGTTGCCGCCCCCGAAACCGCCAGCCTGTCACTGGCCGAACAGGTCGATGCCGCCGAAAAGCGCGCCATCGAAAGCGCCCTGCACAGTTGCGCCGGCAATGTCGCGCAGACCGCCGAACTACTGCAGACACCGAAAAAGACGCTCTACGACAAGCTGACCCGGCACGGCATCGTCGCCGAGCAGTTTCGTCACTGATGGCGGCACAGCAGTCGTGACAAACGCCATGCCTGCGGTCGACCGTTCAAAAAAGGCTAAAACCAGGCAACCCTAAGCTAGGCGGCTGCCACCGCCGCATGCTGGTCGGCCAGGGTATTGCCGCGGCAGGTGGCGTGGCCGCGCACCCAATGGATCGTGACTCGGGCCAGCGTCGCAGCCACACCCTGCTCGGCGCACAGTGCGGCCAGTACCGGGTCCTGGGCCAGACCGAGCGTCGCGGCGCGAGTCAGGCGGGTCACCGCATCCTGATTATCGGAAAACAGGCTGGCTTGCTGCCCGGGAAACTGGCGCTCGACCTCGGCCAGCGCGAACAGGGCGGCCTGCAATTCCAGTTCGTTGCTGCCGATCAGCGGCACCGTCCGCTTACTGACCAGCGGCTCGCCCGCCTGATCGGCGAAGAGCACCGCCGCCAGCCCACCGTGCCGGCGCTGGCTGGCATCGCTAAAAACCAGCAGACGCCCGGCGAACTGCTCGGCCAGCCGGTCCGGCAAGGGGCCGATCGACGGGTAAAAGATGCGGGCGACCTTCTTTTTTCTTCTTCTCGGCATGGGCTTTCGGGGCGTCGGCAAAACGGGGGCCAAGAATAATCGGAATTCGCGGCCTTTCCCAAGCCGCAGAAAGGCGAAAGCCCCACACCGGGGGAGTATGGGGCTTTCGGACGGCCGGGGGAGAGGGGGAGGTGGCGACCGTCAGGCTGATGTCTGGTCAGCGCATGGATAGAAGATACGGGCGGCCCCCCGATATTTCAAGTAACGGTGTGCAACAATCCTTACCGTTGTGTGCGGGGTTCGGTGGGCCGACCTTTTGGCAGCTCAGAAATACGCCTGGGCCAGCCCGTAAGCGACGATCGTCGAGACGATGACGCCGATCCAGCCGGGAATCATGAAGCTGTGGTTGAGCAGGTATCTACCGATGCGCGTCGTGCCGCTGCGGTCCATGTTGATCGCCGCCAGGTCGCTCGGGTAGAAAGCGAAGAAGAAATAGGCATAACAGGACGGCATCAGGCCGAGCAGCAGTTGCGGCGAGAGGCCGAGCGCCAGGCCGAAGGGCAGCATGATGGTCAGCGTCGCCGCCTGGCTCTTGACGAAGGCGGAGACAGCGAACATGGCCAGCGCGAAGGTCCAGGGCGCGTATTCGACCATCGCTTTGATGTTGTCCACGAGGAAGGTTTCGTTGGCCTTGACGAAGGTGTCGCTCATCCAGGCGATACCGAAGATCGAGACGACGGCGATCATGCCGGCGGTAAATACCTCCGACTTGGCAATGGCCGCCGCCTTGACGTTGGCGGCGAACAGGATGAAGGCACCGAAAGCCAGCATGACGACCTGCACTACCGTCGTCATCGGCATCGGCTTGCCCTTGACCAGCGGCAAGAGGTGCGGAAACAGCGCCAGTGCAACGATGCACAGGATGCCGGAGAAAAAGAGGATGACCGACAGCCGTGCCGCCGCCGGCAACTGCTTGTCGAGCGTCGTCACCGACATTTCGACCGAAGCGCGGAAAGCCGGGTCCTGCATCCGTTCGAGGAATACCGGGTCCTTGTCGAGATCGAGGCCGCGCCGCATGCTCCACAGCGCGGCGGCGATGACGCCGATCAGGCCGGCCGGCAGCGTCACCATCAGGATCTGGCCAAGGCTGACCGGCGCCGCGGTCTTCGCCGTCATTGCCAGAAAAGTGGTGACGGCGGCCGCCACCGGACTGGCCGTAATGCCCATCTGCGAGGCGACGCTGGCAATCGCCATCGGCCGCTCCGGGCGGATTTTTGTCTTCAGCGCGACATCGGCAATCACGGGCAGCAACGAATAGACGGCATGGCCGGTGCCGACGCACACGGTCAGCAGGAAGGTGGACAGCGGCGCGAGCAGCGTGATCTGCTGCGGATGCCGGCGCATCAAGCGTTCGGCTTGCTGGACCAGGAAATCGAGGCCGCCGGCCACCTGCAAGGTGGCCGAGGCGGTGACCACGGCAAGGATGATCAGCATCACCGTGATCGGCGGTTCGGATGGTGCAACGCGGAAACCAAAAGTGAGCACCGCGACGCCGAGGCCGCCGATCAACCCGAGCGCCACCCCGCCGCGCCGGATGCCGATCAGGATCGCCGTTAAAACCAGCGCAAACTGGATCCAGAAATCGAACATGACATTCCCCTTGTTGGTTTGATTTATTGCTGCACCGCAGCATTTTTACCCACTATGCCACAGGGGAATAACAATGAACAGCCGGTTTACCCGACAGGCGCGCGCCAGGAGAGTTACCCGGAAAGAGACGGACAAATTGCCCACCCGGGGACGTTGACCGCAGGCATCGACCGTTGGCCGGGCAGCGTTTAGTCGAGGAAGCGGACGCGCCCCGTCTCAAGCTCGTACACCGCGCCGACCAGTTTCACCTTGCCGACGGCCAGATTTGCCTGGGCCTCCGGCGTGGCGAGCAATTGGCTGACTGTATGCCGAACGTTGGCTTCCACGGCAGAGTGAAGCAGCGCCTCGGCCGGTTGCGTCCCATCCAGCGTTTCGAGCGCCGGCAGGATGTTTTCGAGCAGGATCTCGATCCGGCTTTTTTGCGTCGCCCCCTGGAACCTCGAGGCGATTGCCGCCTTGACCGCCCCGCAACCTTCGTGGCCGAGCACGACAAAGAGCGGCGTATGCAGATGGGCACCGGCGTACTGCAGCGTCCCCAGGATCGATGGGCCGAGCACATTGCCAGCGACGCGGACCACGAAGAGTTCGCCAAAGCCGGCATCGAAAACCAGCTCGGGCGGTACCCGGCTGTCGCTGCAACCGAGAATGGTGGCGTAAGGCTGCTGGCCTTTGGCCAGTTCGGCCAGGACTTCCTTTTGCACCGTCGGGAAACGGGCCTCGCCGGCAACGAAACGGGCATTCCCTTCTTTCAGGCGCTGCAGCGCCTCTTCGGCGGTATAGGCGGGATGATTGACTGGCACGATTATCGACTCCCTGAATGTTTGAGCATCAATGAAATAATAGCCCTTGCTACCTTCTTCGCCAGTCGGGCCTGCATCCGGCAGGCAGCGCATCGCTGTTTTTCCGTGTAATGTACTGAGCATCAAATGATGCTGATTTGATCCGGACCTCGCGCTGCCCCTGCCCATTTTCAGACATCCGCCACCATGCCAAGCAGCAGACTTCTTTCCTCGCTTGTCCTGACGCTGCTCGCCGGCTTTGCACAGGCGCAGGAGATTGAACCACGGGCTTATTCGAATGCACCCATCGGCGTCAATTTCCTGATCGTTGGCGGCGGTTATTCCGAAGGCGGCATCTCGTTCGACTCGGCGCTGCCGCTGACCAATGCCAAGATCAAGACCGATCTCGGCCTATTGGCCTACGCTCGGGTGCTGGAAATCGGCGGTCAGTCCGCCAAGTTCGATTTCATCCTGCCCTACGCATCGCTGAACGGCACGGCCGATTACCGGGGGGAATCGGTGACGCGCGACGTATCCGGCTTCGGCGATCCGAAGCTGCGCCTGTCGATGAATTTTTACGGCGCCCCGGCCCTGACGCTGGAGCAGTTCGCCGGCTACCGGCATGACCTGGTCATTGGCGGCAGCCTCCAGATCTCCCTGCCGACCGGGCAGTACGACCGGGACAGGCTGGTCAACATCGGCACCAACCGCTGGTACATCAAACCCGAACTGGGTATCTCGAAGGGCTGGGGACCGTGGACGCTTGAACTCAGCGGCTCGGCCACCCTGTTCGGCGACAACAACGATTTCTATGGTGGCAAGCGGCGCGAGCAGGACCCCATTTATGGCGCGCAGGCGCATGTGGTCTACGCTTTTCGCTCCGGAGTCTGGCTTGCCATGACGGCAGCACATTTCGCCGGCGGACGCACAACGCTCGACGACGTTCGCGGCAACGATCTGCAGCAAAACTCCCGTTTTGCTGCAACCCTGGCCGTACCGATCGACCGCCGCAACTCGATCAAGGTTCACGCCAGTACCGGCGTTTACACCCGGACCGGCACCGACTTCGACACCATCAGCCTCGCCTGGCAACACCGCTGGGGTGGCGGGCTCTAGGAGATTGGCGGGGCGAGTTCATTGCTGCCCCCAGCCTGCGTTTTCGACAGCTCGATGGAAACCGGAGCCCCCGGCTCCCATCGGGCCAGATCAGTACGGCGGATTGATCACCACATACTGGCCACCCTGCGGCTGGTACCACGTACTGCCGCACTGCTGATAGACAATACCGCCGTAATTCACTGGAACGCAATTGGCCGGCGGGGTACGCACCATCGAACCAATGGCAACCGCTGTTGCCGTCACCACTGCGGCAGCGGCCACGGGGTGATAGTCGTTATCCCAGCCACCACCGCAGCACCCGCCGTTGTTATCAACGTTAACGTTCACATTTCGATTGCTATTGACGTTGGTGTTACGGCTGGCATTCACGTTCCGGTTGGAATTGACGTTATTGACGCTGGTGTTGCGTACATCATTGGTCCGCGCGTCACGCTGGCTGTTGTCCACCTGCCGGCCACCGCCTCCCGCATTGGCACGGGCACCGCCGCCGCCCCCACCCGAACTGGCCCGAGCCGCACCACCACCGCCGCCAGCACGCCCACCATCACGCGCCTCGGCGATCGGGGCAAGGGCAAAGCTGCAGAGGAAGAGCGCCACCAATGGAGCTGCCAACCGCTTGTTGAACAGGTTATTCATGATGCCCCTCCTTTACTTTTATCGAGCGGGCGAAGCTCGACTGCAGTGCTGCCCTTGGGTGGGGTGAACTTGAAGACCGCATCCTTGAAGCCAGGTTTCAGTTTCCAGTCCATCAAGGTCACCGATTGCGGACGCGCCTCGTCGCCTCGATTGGTGATTACCAGCTTGCGTGGCAAGGGCTTGTTGCCGACGCTAATCCAGATCTGCCAGTCGACGTTGCCCTGACGGAAAGCGTAATGGTTGCAAAGATCAGGGCCGATGAAATCCTGCCCGGCATTCATCCCCGACTCGATTTTGTCGAGCGCCGCCGCCGGGGTGCCCCAGGTAAAGAGGTCATAAAGCGGGATTTCGACGCCGTAGCGTTCTTCGAGTTTGGTAACCAGCACGCTGAGCGGCCCATCGAACTCGACCGACGAATAGTATTTCTGCTGCGGCGTGTAGAGGGTGGCCATCTTGCCGTCGTAGTAGATCTCCCGCTGGGACCGGGCACTGTACATGCGGGCGCGTAGCTGGTTCGGCGAGGCAACGTCGAGTTCCGCCGCTGCCGTATGCTGCAGCTTCTGGCCATCGGCCAGCACACGCTCCCCGGTCAATTCGGTCGATACCGAGTAGCGCTGCATTGATCGCAAATATGCCCCCATGTCCTTGAGCGCCTGAATCGATGCCGGGTCGACGGCATTCGAGCGGCTGGGCGATGTCTGCGCATGAAGCCCCGGTGCGCCGAGCGCCAGTGCCACGAGCACCGGTGTGAGTTTCTTTAGTTTCACATTGATCTCCTCTGATCGAGCTTCTCAAAAGTAGCCGCATTCATCTGACAGCGACGGTCAACCGTCAATCTGCTTGTCAATTCAGATCGTCATCCTTGTAATACTTGGTCCCCTTGACCGTCACCTCGGCAGCAACCCCCTTGTCGGTGAGTTGATAGAGCCAGACACCCTCCCCCATCGATACGGCGCCGGCATAGGACGCACCCTGCTTGCCGTCACTGGCCGCTGCAGTTGCCTGGGCGCTGCTCTCCCAGCCGGAACTGACGAAACGATCGAAGGCCGCGGCATTCTGGAAGACGAAAACGAGGTTGAATTTCTTGACGCCGAATCCGAGACCCGCCTGGACCTCGATCATTTTCATGAAAATCTCCCTGGTCGACTCACCTTTCTTGACGGCGACCCCCTTGCCACTCCCGCTACCGGCAACCAATATTTTCATACCGAAGTTGCTGAAGGTAGCGTAACCGGCCGCCGACTCGACAGCCTTCCTGGCCGAGGGTTGGGCTTTATAGAGTTTGGAGAGAATCTGGGCAGAAGTCTGGCGTATTTCGGCCCTGGATTTTTCCTTCTCGCTGGCGCTGCTGGCCGCCATCACTGCTCCGCTTGTGAGTAATAGCAGGCAAAACCCGAGCATTCTTGAGATCCGAATCATGGTGATTTCCTTTTCTCTCAGAGAGTCTTTACGCGGTTGATAAGCGACGTACCGGCCTGGCCACGACCATGTTGAATTCATAGCCGAATATACCGATGTTGTCCATACCCGATCGTTCGTAATTAAGCGCCCACGCAGGGCACAGGTCGGCCCGGGAATTCTCCCGCCCACCAACTCAGGCAAAGGCAAATGCCAGTTGTGGCGATATTTCCGGCTCGGCCAGCACTTCCGTAAGCAGCGCACCACGGGATGCTGGCTGGAGCATCTCGGCATAGGCATCCGACGGAAATTCATCATGTTCAGCCAGCCAGAAGGCCCCCTCTTCCTGGGTCAGGATGACAGGCATGCGCGGGTGGATGGGGGCGACGCTATCGTTGGCCGCCATCGTCAAAATCGCGCAGGTCGTTCCGGCCCGCCGATGCTGATCGTAAATGCCGGCCAGCATCAGCGTTTTCTGCCGGCTATCGCTGATCCGTACCTTCCGTTTGCCGCCGCTGACTGCCTGCCATTCAAAAAATGCCGTCGCAGGAATCAGGCAGCGATTCCGTTTCAGGATCTTTCCGTAAAACGGCTTGGCCTCCAGACCCTCGCTGTGCAGGTTGATCGGCGGATTAAGAGGCTCAAGGTCGAGAAAGCTCCCGACCAGCCCCCAGCGGGCACGGCTGGCCAAATAGCCAGCGCTGTTGCGGGTGACCATCAGCACCGGATCAGTTGGATGCATTTCCGCTCGCTGGGAAATCTCCTGCTGGCCGAGATCGAGCAGCTTGAAATGCCGCACCAACTCCCTGGTGCTTGCCTTCAGTTCATAGCACTCACACATGGCGATTTACCGCCGATCAGCGTAATAGCTACTGGCGACAGTCGTACATTGATCAATGACCTGCACCTGCACCATGGCATCGCAATGCCCGGCGACCAGTTCCTTCAAGCTCGCCGGGCTGTAGGCGACCGTCGGTTGCAACTGCTCTTGCAGCGTCAGCCGCGGATTCAAGACGGCGATGCAATAACTGGCGCAGTAGTCCCGGTGCACGCTGCCGACAACCAGCACCTCCTTGCGCTCGCCCGGTTGCAGCTCAAACAGCCGCTTGAAGCTCACATTGGACTTGCGCGCCGAGGCCAGAATGCCATTGACGACGCCCATGGCGACATCCTTTATCTGTTCGATCTGCTGGTTCATGCGACACCTCAATATACTGTGTATTTGTACAGTATATATCCATTCCCTGCCCGGCTCACAATCTTCAACGACAGGAAATCTATCGCTCAGCCAGGCGAGCGGAATTCGTCCTCGATCCAGGCTTGCGCACTGCTCGTCGTCAGTTTGAAGCCCGGCTCGACACGAATCTCGGCCAGCACCTCGCCAAAGGGATCCTGGGCGCTGAGCAGCGCATAGGGTTCGTATTCATCCGGGACAATATCGAGCATCACATTGAGCCGCCCGCTTGCTGTATCCACCGTGACTTTCTTATGGAGCATGGCGTGCAGTTGATGTTCATGGCGCCGGATGACTTCCGACGCCGTCTTGACCAGGACCTGAAAGGCCGAGGCATCCAGCGGCTTGGGATTCTTCTTATCCCGCCCCATCGTCCAGGGCCCAACCAGGGCCGGCTCGGACTCTCCGTCTTTGGTCATCGCCACCGCCCAGCCTTCGTCATCTTCGTTCTTTATGACCCGGGCCGTCCATCCGTTGTCGCACCAGAGGCGGTCTTCATTCACCACGGCGGGCTGGCCGTCCTCAAATTCCACTTGCATTTCGTCAGTAATCATCCGGTGATTGTGCCCGAGGCCAGCGCCCTTCGTCCATTAAGCAGGGCCTAATGCCCCATGGCAGTTGAGTCGTGCGTCCGGTTCCGGCAACTATCAAGTGAATGCTTTCAAAACTAATATTCGGCTTCAAATCCGGCATCGATGATGGCCTGAAGAATGTCATCCGGACTGACGAACCGGCCGTGTTCGACACTCGCTTCCCCTTTTTCCAGCGATATCTCGACGTGGCCGATACTGGGCAAGTCTTGAATGGCATTGGCCAGGGTGCGTACGCAGGCCTCGTCTTTCAGGCCGGTGATTTTGAAAATCAAGCTTTGCATGGTGCGTCTGCCAGTTGTTGGGTTCTGATGGCATCCGGCAACAGATTGATCGGAAAGTTCGCCAGAAGGCAACTCCCGGCCAGGAGCGGTCTGTCACTTCTGCCGCAAACCAACCCTCTGAATGGCCGCTGTGCTTTGCAAACCTGTCGCATGGCCAATTCACACAACTCGGCCAAAGCGCTCATTGAATTGCAAGTGCAGCCGAGTCCGCTCGCACGAACTTTCCGGCCATTCAGCCAGATGTAAACAATCAGAAATTCACCATGAGCGGGCTCCAGCCTTTGATGGGGAGCCGGGCTGTAAGCTCTTTTGCGCCAGAAGCGGTCTGTAGCTCAACTAAATAATCGCCATCAGGCAAATCGACAAAGCAGAACAACCCAGGAGCTGTGAAGTCTTGCGTAAGTGGAGAATCGTCCGGAGCGGCGTATTTCGTGTCGGCACTCCGCACATCACCCGGTCCCCGAAGTGTTGCGCGGCTAATGTCCACGGCCGCAGCTGCTTTCAGGCCAGCTGCACGATACTCATCATTCTGGCGCAGCACGATGCCGCAAATCGAGCCTTGACGGGCTTGAAGAGGTAAAGCCGCTGTTATAACAGCATCTGGTCGGACAGTGACATGCAGTTCCTCAGGTTGCATGCGTACCCGCAGTGAGCGTACCCGCAAACGATATTCGCCAGCAGGTACGTTGGAGAAAGTGACATTGCCACTCTGCGGCAATGGAATGCTGCGGGTTCTGCCCTGCGCATCCCGCAGCATCAGACTACTCATGCTATCGATGTCACCTTGTACTGATGTGTCGGTCAGTTGTAGGCGCAGCATGCCTGCAGCCTCTTGCCGATAAGACGCATCCCGCTCTTTCAGTATGCGATTAAGTTCCGAAAAAACCTCGACACTCTCCAATATCGAAACGTGCGACTCGTTGAAACCACGAACTTCGCGTGCGCCTGCCTGGGCACGTTTGTCCAGAAGGCTTTCGATCAGAATTGCCCCATCGCTATTCGTGCGCAGTAGTGATCCGCCTCGATAGCCGAACAGCATGTAGTGCCCAATGGATTCTGGCAGGGGCTTTTGATAAAGCTGGGCAAAAAATTTACTTGTCGGCTGCATATCCACCCATGACGGCAAAACTACGGGGGATTTTTCGACGCCAAGCTTGGCTAAGCTCTCACCTCCCCAAGGTGTAGAAATAGAAATAAATGTATTGATGTATGGGTGTAAGGCCCCATCGCGGCCCAGAAAGTCCCGTACCACCAGCCCGCCGGCACTGTGTGCCACGATATGCATGCGGGGGATGAAATACTCTTGCTGCAGTTCCTCCAGCTTCATTCTTAGCAAATTCGCCGCCCCCCCCAGAGACATCCCTGTTGGATAGTAGAAAAAACACGGTTGATAACGCGTCGAATCGAGATGGCGAAATGCAAATTTCCAGTCCTGTGGGCTACCCCGAGCACCATGAACAAACAACACAAGAATTCGTTGCGGATCGAAGCGCTCCAGACAGTAGATATTGCCACCACCCTCACGGAAGAATTTCAATCCTTCCCAGTAACCGGTGTCAGCAGCAAATGCTTCTGAAAACAAGGGAGCCGAAATATCAGCCAAGGCGCCACTATGTGAACTCTGTAGTCCTGCCACAGGCTTTGGAGGCACCGAGGTTCCGACTGCTAGCAGTTCCTGCTGACCATCTTTCTTCAGGTCAATATCGATAGCGGCTATCAAGGCGTTCTCTCCTGCCGTCACCGGGGCGGGAAAACTAGACGATGCTTCCAGGGCATCCATTCGCAAATCGCGATTCGCATCGTTAAAAGCGACTATGCGGTAGGACCCCGGAGGGACGATCAGCATGAAATTTCCAGTAGCCTCAAGTATCGAATACTCTGCCAGAACTCGAGCCCCCCCGTTTTCGGACTCCCGCCACGCCCCCACTACAATCGGTCCGACAAGTGGATAGTCTGCAGTGACCCGGCCGACAATGACGGAGTTGTTGCGTGCGGAAACCTGCTCCTGATGTGCGCGCATGAGCCCACATCCAGCAAGCCAGATGAGAGTGCATCCCAAACCAAAAAACTTAATCAGTTTCATGAACACACGCGCTCCTTTCAAGTTCGCCATCTCTTGCGCACCGAATCCTCACAATCGTGTAGTGGATCATAGCTGGTCATAGCCCCTCCGATACGGGCCACGGCCTTATTTGAGTCAGCTTTGCTCAGATTTCCGCCGTTGGTCGAGCGAAGAGACGATGGTCCGGATTGGGCACTTTTCTGCCCTCAGGCGACCAAGAAGGTGGTGACAGTATTTGTCGGAAAGACGACGCCAACCATTTCAGCAAGCCTATGATTTAATTATAAAAATTGATTGGCTCATGTTTTGCATGCGGTTGGAAATATTTTTATCAATTTCCAGCACGTCTTTTACCCATGAGAAAACCGACGCTTTATCAAAGCTTGAAAGCGAAACGCCGTAACCAGTCGCTCGTTATCGGGGTCACCTGGTACACCGAGGAAACCTGGGCGCAGGTCAAGGCTACGGCCACGGACCCGGAATGTTTCGAGGATTCCTTTGAAAAATGGAAAGCCGTCGCGGTGGCTGCCCGCCGGAACTTTCAGCGCTCCGGCGTGCTCGCCCTGGAATGCCAGATCGCGCCGCAGGAGTTTTTTGCCTGGTGCGTGATCAATAACCAGGCGAACAACTCGACTTCCCGGGCCGAGTTCGTCTCGGAAAAACTGAGTGCAGCCCACGCAACAAAAGCCTGAGCCCGAATCGCCCAATCGAAAAAAAGGGGCCCGAAGGCCCCATAAATAAGGGAAGCACCGGGCGGGTGACCGGGTCCCCTCGCAGAGAAGATTTTTGCCGGCCTAGAACACTTCGTCGCCGATACCGGACAGCGCGGCATCGCCGGCCTTGACCGTTTCGGCGAAAGAGATGGCTTGCGGCAGCAGTTGGTCGGCGTAGAAACGGGCGGTGGCGATCTTGGCGCGGTAGAAGGCCTGATCGCCCTCGCCCTTGTCGAGATAGCCGGCAGCTGCCAGCGCGGCCTTGCCCATGAACCAGCCGCCGCAGACGGTAACGGCGAGGTGCAGGTAAGGCACGGCTGCGGTCAACACCCCGGAAAGGCCGGTTTTCGCATTGCCGGCCAGCCACTCGGTGGCTTCCGTCCAGGCCTTGAGCGCGATGCCAAGGCGTTGGGCGATGGCCTGCAGTTCCGGCTTGCCGGAGGCGCCGAGGGCCTTGGCAGTGGCGTAGATCTCGCCGAAGACGACTTTGGCGGTAGCGCCCTGGTCGCGCATCAGTTTGCGGAACAGCAGGTCGTTGGCCTGGATGCCGGTCGTCCCTTCGTAGATGGTGGTGATGCGCGAATCGCGCCAGTGCTGGGCGGCGCCGGTTTCCTCGATGAAGCCCATGCCGCCGTAGATCTGGATGCCGAGCGAAGTGACGTCGATGCCCATTTCGGTGCCGCCGCCCTTGACGATGGGGATCATGAATTCGGCGAGGAACAGATTGCGCCTCTTCTCGTCGGCATCGGTCGCCGCGTGGGCGCGGTCAAGCAGCCCCGAGGTGTAGTAGGCCAGCGCGCGGCAGGCTTCGACGCGCGACTTCATCAGCATCAGCATGCGGCGGATGTCCGGGTGCTTGTCGATGGTGACCAGCGCTTCGCCGGTCAGCGCGTCGCGGCCCTGCTTGCGCTCGCGGGCGAAGGCCAGGGCCTGCTGGTAGGCGCGCTCGCCGATGGCGATGCCTTGCAGGCCGACGCCGAGACGGGCTTCGTTCATCATGATGAACATGTATTCGAGGCCGCGGTTGGCTTCGCCGAGCAGGTAGCCGACCGCCCCGCCGCCGAATGTACCTTCATCGCCATAGGCCATGACGCAGGTCGGGCTAGCGTGGATGCCGAGCTTGTGTTCGAGCGAGACGCAGTAGGCGTCATTGCGCGCGCCGAGCGAGCCGTCGGCATTGACCAGGAACTTCGGCACCAGGAACATCGAGATGCCCTTGACCCCGGCCGGCGCATCCGGCAGACGGGCGAGCACGAGATGCACGATGTTCTCGGTCATGTCATGGTCGCCGTAGGTGATGAAAATCTTCTGGCCGAAGACGCGGTAGCTGCCGTCGGCCTGCGGCTCGGCGCGCGAACGGATCAGCGCCAGGTCAGAGCCGGCCTGCGGCTCGGTCAGGTTCATCGTGCCGGTCCACTCGCCGCTGACCATCTTTTCCAGATAGATTGCCTTCAGCTCGTCGCTGGCGCAGGTGAGCAGCGCTTCGACGGCACCGGTGGTGAGCAAGGGGCCGAGACTGAAGGCCATGTTGGCCGAGCAGAGCATTTCCTTGACGACGATGCCCAGCGTGTCAGGCAGACCCTGGCCGCCGAATTCGGCCGGCGAGGTGATGCCGTTCCAGCCGGCTTCGCGGTATTGGGCGTAGGC
>Ga0316604_10002640_pt1 | contig 13437 bp, 11 predicted proteins | sample OWC_soil_day20_C_FD_207650 | JGI IMG/M metagenome (GOLD analysis project Ga0316604, IMG submission 207650) | Wetland soil microbial communities from Old Woman Creek delta, Ohio, United States - OWC_soil_day20_CT | ecosystem: Environmental > Terrestrial > Soil > Wetlands | place: USA: Ohio... | reverse complement strand
GCTGCTGTAACTGAGTTAATAGCCATAAAACTCCCTCCTTTTATCTGAATATCCTTATACTATATATCGTTATTTTTGTCGAAAATTTAATACCGCCTATCATAAGATAAGACTAAGGCTTCTGCCTGCGTCCTTTATGACGCCGGCAGAAGCCTTAGTCGTTCTATCCAGCGAAAGTAAACCTTTCCGTCTGGAAAATTCAAGTATAATAGAAACTGCTAACCCATCACTGGAATAGGCAAAATATATTTTAATACAGCAACAAAGTGGGCAATGCTGCCTGCAAGAACAAATAAATGCCAAATCGCATGATTGTAAGGGATCTTATGGGCTAAATAAAATATTGCACCCACAGTATAAAATAGACCCCCACCTATTAACCAGTATATGCCTTCAATCGGCACTGTAGCCAATAATGGCTTTATCATTACAACCGCAAGCCAGCCCATAAAAAGATAGCATAAAGTTGCAAAAATCTTAAACCGTTTGACAAAAAAAACTTGAAAGGTGATTCCCGCTATGGCTAATCCCCAGATTACACTGAAGATGGTCCATCCCAGTGTGCCGTGCAGGGGAATCAAGGTAAATGGTGTATAGTTGCCAGCAATAAGCACATAAATAGCCGAGTGATCCAAGAATTTAAAAATGCACTTGAGTTTTTCATTAGTAAAACTATGATACAGTGTTGATGCAACATATAACAGTACCAAAGAAATGCCATAAATACTGAAACTTACTACATGCCAAACACTGCCGTCGATATACGCTGCCGCCATAAGAGCACCAAGTCCAATGAGCGCGAGCAAACTTCCCACACCATGGGTAACGGCATTCAATATTTCTTCTAAATTAACACCCGGAGTAGCTGCAGATTTTATCACACAATCATCCCCCTTATATTGGCGTAATGGCAAAAGCTGCACGATAGTACCTATATCTATGATACCGCTAATTTCAGTAAAAAGCCAGTCATGCAGTTTCACTTTAATCACGCATACTGCAACACGCCTATCTTGCCATCACTTTTTTTTAACAGACAAAGGCAAGATAGTACTACCATAACGCTATAGTATGCTTACTTTATAGTATTATGTACCGAAAGGACTGATTTTATGGCAAACCGTATTGTTCTCAATGAAACTTCGTATTTTGGCCCGGTGCTTATGGTCTGTGTTGATCCTAATGATATTCCAAGCATTGCTGTTGTTGATCCTGAATTTATGCTTTCCATGCCCAAGGGACTAACTGCTTCAACTGGCATGGGATGCCCTAACCCATGCGATTGAAGGCTGTATATTACCCGCGGTGCCTGGATGATGCATGTTCGTTCCTGCCTCCTTGATTGAAATATAAAAACGAGAACTAGCCTTCTATTTATGCTAAGGCTGGCTCTCGTTTCTTCCGCAGTCTTTTAGAATTTCTTTCGGTCCTACTTTTAAATGTAGCGTAATTTTTTCCAATAATCTAATTGCTTAATTTAACTTTCATATTAACAATACAAGCTCAATCTGTCCGAAAGAAGTACCTATGTTTACACGAAAGCTTTGTCTGTCCAAACTATCGCCTTGTTGTACCGATTGAGCCTTCAAATCAACCAACAGGCCCATATCAGATAAGGAACTGCAGAAAACGCCATTATGCACATTCAAGAATTCCCCTACACTATCTAATGCCAGTTCGTTTACTGTGGTGAATGATTCCCCATAAAAACGGCCAGCCAACTCCAACAGTACTGGTTGCTCCATTCGTAACCCTGTCCCCAATGCTATATCACCAAAAATCTGTTGCGAAACAAAGTATGTAGTAGATTTTTCAGCAGCCTGGGTTAAAATATACGGCGTATCATTTAGAAATCTGACAATATTCCGCAACGTCAAACCTACATAAAGGTATAAAACATCGGCTCTGTCACTAACTGCAGAAAAATCTACCAGGTCTCTAATAACTCTACTTTCCTCGTCGATATCTTCTGTAAGGCTGTATTCATCGCGAAAATCCCCCAAGGCTTTTTCAACGCCAGCAATTGTCATGTAGCCCTTATCTGCTATGGATTGCATTAGCGAAAGATACGCTTCTCCTTGCGAAACCAAAAGTTCTTCCACTTGTTCATTGGTAAGATAGCCTTGGCTGACAGCCAGAGCCCCAAATTTTTGATCCTTCACCCGCTGTAAATTATGAATCTCTCCGACTTGCGCTGCATTCATCAACCCCGCATTCATGGCGAGAATACCTAGTTTTACTTTAACAGGCTGCTCTTGCTTAAGTACCTCACACAACTGCACATGGGTAAGCAGTCCTTTGTGCAACAAATATTGCCAAAAATATTGATTAGACATTCACTTCCATCCCTTCTCTAGTGACAATTAGTTTGCTGTCGCCAAACCTTTTTGTTCTAAAACTAGCTTAATCACAGACAGCACTTTCTCTTCCTGGATGGGCTTTATGATGTAGTTTTGAGCCCCATTTTGCAAAGCCTCAAAAACTACATGCTTTTGCCCTAACGCACTTACCACAATAATATTGGCGCTGGGATGATCAGTCATAATACGCTTAATGGTTTCCATCCCACCGATTCCCGGCATAGTAAGATCCATCGTTACGATGTCAGGCATACAATGGGAATAATTACCAATAGCCAGTTCTCCATTCATGACTTCGCCAACTACCTCATGTCCCGCTTTTTCAAATATCCTCCTTAATGTTGTCCTCATCATTAAGGCATCATCCACAATCATAATTCGTGCCATTTTACTCTCCCCTTCCTTTTTTTACTATTTATTTACTAATATATCAAACTCAAAGTAATTTTTCCTAGTTCCGTATCCAGTACCCAGGTCAGGGTTTCAGCCTGAGAATACTTGGCTGAAGCATTTTCAGCCAAAATGCTGAGCAGCGTTTCGACTGTGACCAACCCAAGCCACTTGGACTGAGCTTTTACAGCCTGTTGAAAAATTTCCTGCGCATACTGTGCTAAGACGTTTTCCATCCTTCTATCAAGAGCTTCATCCATATTCACTGGAGCTAACTCTTTATCCAGCAAATGTTGTACCACCTGTTGATCAGCACTGAATACTATTTTTCCGGACGGAAAGCCCTTCACACCAAGGAAGGTAGAAACCTTACGCAAGTTTAATTTACCGTCGCCACCTTCTACATAGGTAATCTGTTTTACTGGTAAACCAGCCTTATTCTGCAAACAACCTTCGGCCGCATTAAGCAGTGGTTTTGCTAACTGCCGAATGGTGCAGGGTCCGCTTTCCTCTATTTCGGTAAAAGGTAAGAAAAAGTGAAATTGTGTACCCTTCCCCCAGGTACTAGACACATGCACTGAGCCGTGAATCTTTGCTAATTCGGCTCGTACAGCCGAAAGTCCAACCCCGCGTCCTGCCAACTCATCAACCTCTTGAGCCCCAGAGAAACCATCGGCAAAAATAAATTGTATCCAGTCTGTCTCTTGCATAGATTCCGCCGCTGCTAAAGTACAAATCTCCTTTTGTACCGCAATATCGCGAATACGCATCGGATTCATCCCCTGTCCATCATCAGAAATGACCAGCGTTAAGCCCTTCTCGGCTTCTTTGACCGAGCAAGTAATAGTGCCAATTTCGTCCTTGCCAGCTTCCAGTCTCTCCTCGAAAGTTTCCAACCCGTGAACGATAGAATTTCGGAAAACATGACCGAGGGATTTTATAAAATCATAATACTGCAATGGATCAACCAGCGTCTCGCCCCCCTCAATTTCAAAGAGGTGAATAGCTTTTTCATTTCTCTCGGCCAAGCCGCATACATATTGTGGATAGGACGCCAGTAAGTCCTTGATTGGTTTATAACGCAACCGTCGCAAATCAGAAAGCAATAAGCTGCTTTCTCCGGTTGAGAGCATATTCTGGATTTTTCCTTCAATTTCTAACAAGCGCACATTATCAATGACCAACACGTTTTCCCGTTGAAAGAAGTTCTCACCCAGCTTTTCCTTCAATATTTCCAAATCATCATTGAGCCAAGCAAGCATATTATCGGACGTAAAGCCACTCAGCCTTTTGGCCAACTGCGGCCCATCCAAATCGGCTATTTCATGGGCGCGAATGGTATCCAACCTGCCTTCCATATGGTGCAATTTATTCATTACCTTTCTCATATGCAGTTGTCCAAACGTACCCTTGAAAGTATGCACTGTGCGAAATAGCGCGGCTAATATTTCGCCAGCTGATTTTTTCTCCTGCAATAAACCAGGCATGCCCTCCTGACAAAAACTAGTATACTGATTTACTGTGGCAAAAAAGTCAGAGGAATGGGTGACTACATGCACAATCATAGACAAAATATCTCGCTCGGCATTCACACGCTCTTCCATGGCCTTCTGCAGCGTCCGGTCGGTAAGAATGAGCATAATCTTGCCTTGGCTTAGTTCACCGGCATTTTGAATCATTTTATACGCTATCCTTATATAGCTGTCACCTACTATGATTTCTTCAGGCAGCAGGGAAGAATATGTTTGTCTCAACAGTTCATTTTTTTCTTTTAATATTTTTCCAAATAGAGCTTCTAAAAAAACCTGCTGATCACGGTCTTCCGGATATATTAAAGTCGAAATTAATTCACCAGCAATATTCCGCCTAAATATCGCTCTACATTCTGCACTATATTCCTTACTCACTTTGAGATCCTCGCCAAAAGAAAGAAACCCTTGGCCTGCAAAATCCAATAAGTTACGCAGCGCTGTCGTTCGTTCGGCTACTTTTTGCTCCAGTTCTCGATTCCATACTTCCAATTGGGCATGGGAATGCTGCACTTCTTCATACATTTTCTGCAGCGAATCCAGCGTGCTATTAATGGCGGCAGTCAAAGATCCCATCTCATCACAAGAATATATCTTCCCCCGCACATCTAATTGCCCTTTACCAGCACATACCATAATATGATCTAATTGATAGACCCCTTTACGCACAGACATATCAAAACCTAAAAACAGATAACAAACAATGAGTAAAATACCACCCGTAAATAGCATCACAGTATTTCTATACTGCAAATATTTATCAATGCGCAAAACAAGCAGCTCATCAATAACCTGCAAGGCTTCCTTATGAAAAGCCCCTGCATTTTGGATGGACTGATTGCCTGTAACCATTAACAGCTGTTGGGGAATAGGCAGCCCCTGCTGCCCTATCGTTTTCTGCTCTAAATTCCAGGCAAAAATTGGCACACTATCGGTAAGAGCGATAGCTAATGAGCCTAGTTTCCCATTGATAGCCTCATTGTGGCGAAAAACTAGCTTGGCATTATGATCGACTTGATGCAAATTGGAACGCATCAGCCCCGCAACTTGCAGTAAATGATTTCTTCTTTCAGGTGAAAGATCCGGATCGGCTAACTCAATAGCTAACCCCTGAGCCGCCCCTACTGTATCCTCCAAGCTGGGCAATCTACGCAGCACAGAATCCACAAGGTATGAGGAATCGAAATCAGAATCCATCGCTAAATTCGACGCATATCCTGTATGCTGCATCAAATCAGTTACTTCGTTGAGCCACCGACTATTCAAGTCAAAGGCTACCCGCGCACGTCCACTTTCAACCAGTAGCGCATCCTGCTTACGAGTAAGCCAGTTTTGTTGCAACATTTGCAATTTCCATGTATTATCCATTTGATCGGCAGTGTCGCTATCGATTATAGCTACCGCCGCTAAAGCTGCGTCCACTTTAGCCTGTTGCGCCAGCACTTCTCCCTCAAGCGAGCCATCACCATTCAAATACGTATAGTGGATATTACGATATGCCAGCCCTTCATCAAATACATGCATCAACGCTTGGACATATTTCACACCCACTCGTTCTCTCAGGGCAAAATCTATATTCTTGTTGAGTTCTGATACCAACATGTAGATTAGGGCAGTTGCCTGCAGTACAATTAGTACTCCAATCACACCAAATTTATAGGCGTATTTCAAGCGATTCATCAATTGAACTGCGGGTTCAAATAGATATTTCATCAACACAACACCTGCACACAATCCCTACCATAGTCGTAGGTTTAATTTATAGTACTTACTTTATTTTAGAGAATAATAACAGGTTAGTTGTAAAGTTAGTGTAATTTTTTTGTTAATTATAAGAAAATACACCATAACTTGAAATGTTTTGGTGTATTTTCATAGTATTGATAAATTGGATTTTACGCATTACCATCCTAGTTGTCTCAAATCTGAAGGCTATAAATAGAATCAGAAAGGATATATTGGATTTTGATTGAAAAAAAAAGCGAAAGCACTTGAATCAGAAATTAACATCTTCTTCTAAAACAAATCGATTGATAGCGTTAGCTACGCCTTCATTATCATTAGAATCTGTTATATAATCGGCTTTTTGTTTTACGCTCTCTAACGCATTTCCCATCGCAATACCCAAGCCGGCATATTCGATCATAGATACATCATTTTCACTATCACCGATGGTGAGTATCTCTTCCCGCTTTAGATTATAATGTGCCGCCAACATGGCTACCGCTTTGCCCTTTGATACCCCTTTGCGGGTAATTTCAATATTGTGTTTGGACGAATTAACGATTGCTAGCTGTTCTATATTCTGTAATTCCTGCCGCAATTCATCAACCAAGGTAATATCCCGATAGATAATCTCACATTTCACCATATTGCTCTGTTCTCTATGCACTACCTTTTGCCACTGCTGCCAGGAAAAAATATATTCCATATCAATGGAATTGTCTCTTTTCCCTAGCAGCTTAGTAGCAATATAAAAAAGCTTAAATAACGCATTTCCATAATAAAACTTATCAGGAGTACAAAAATATGGCTTCACGTGATGTTTTTGAAATACTGACAGTAGTTGCAGCGACAATTCCAGGCCAAGAACATCCTTAAAAATAACTTGGTCGTTATCTTTTTCTTTTATGAAAGCTCCGTTGGATGCAATCACTGGGGACTTTACACCAATAAGAGTAGAGAAATATTGGGCATCTGTATACATCCGCCCGGTACTTATCACAATATGAATACCCTGCTGATGTGCCTGCTTTAGTATCGCCTTAGTTCTGTTGGTAATTTTGTGCTTACTATTCAATAACGTCCCATCAACATCAATACAGACTAGTTTATACGCCATGCTAACATCCTTTCTGTAAATATATAACCGTCATCCAAACCACGCATCTCGAAGCCGCTTAACTGCCGCTTCGATTTCATTGGCAGGAATTTTCGAGAAATATAGGAGAATGCGAGAGGTGTTTTCCGGTGTATTCTGCAAATAATAGTCTTGGACAGAGGCTACACGGCAGCCTTTGCCTAGTGCCTGTGCCACTAGTTGCTTAGCTTCTAGTTTGGATTTTATAGTAAGAATTATATTAAGTCCTGATTCAGTTCCCTCAAATTCCACATGGTTGCCTAAAATACCTTTGACTGCATCAACAAGCATACCCTTTTTCCCATAATACAATTTACGCAGACGGCGTATCTGACGTTCCAAACAGCCATCTGCCATAAACTGAGCTAGTGCAAGCTGCTCAAGCGTCGAAGTAGCCTGATTATATAAAGCAGCGTTTTGCTGAAACCCAACCAGCAGTTTTTCCGGCAATACCATATAGCTAATTCGGATAGACGGCGGTATTACCTTGGACAAAGACCCTAAATAGACTACCGTTTCCCCATTATCAAGCCCTTTCAACGCCGGAATTGGGCGACCAAAATAGCGAAACTCACTGTCATAGTCATCTTCGATAATAATACCATTGACTCGTTCTGCCCAATTTAAGAGTTGCACTCTTTTGCCTACAGGCATGATATAACCAGTTGGAAATTGATGCGATGGACTTACATAGGCAAGCTTTACCCCACTGTGGAGCAGCTGATTAATATCAATACCGTCTTTTTTCATTGGGATGGCCTTGATTGTAAAGGCATAATTGGCAAAAATCCGTCTGCCATTTTTGAATCCGGGGTCTTCAAATGCAATACTGTTCGCTTCAGATTTTAATAAGCTGCATAGCGTATTTAGCAGACTCTGTACACCTGGGCCAATAATGATTTGCTCTTGCTGGGCGTTTACGCCTCTTGAATCACGGATATACTTTGCAATTTCCGTGCGTAACTCTGCCTCGCCCTGTACATGTCCATAACCGACAAGACGTTCCTTATCCAACAATACTTTGTTGATATAGCGTTTCCAAAGTGAGAAGTCAAAACCGTCAATATCCATTTCTCCGCTAGCAAAATCATAAAGAATTTTTTGGTTCTTCTTCGATTGCTGCTTTGTATCACATATTTGCTTGGGCACAACACTTCGTTTAATAGTCATGACTTCAAATTTATTTACAAGATATCTAGATCTGTTGCCATTTAGGATATACCCCTCACTCATTAATTGCTGATAAGCTTTTTCAACAGTTATTTTACTTATAGAAAGACTTGCCGCAAGCCCTCGGATTGATGGCAGCTTATCGCCTTCGTTTAACTGGTTTTGTTCAATAGCCTGCTTAATGTATGCGTAGAGCTGCATATATAATGGGTTTCTGCTAGTAGCATCCAGTTGGATTAACTCCATAACAACCTCCTAACTGTACCTATCCATATTGTCGATTCTGTATATTTTAAAAGGTCCATTTTTATTTTATAATACAATTATATTTTTAGTAAAGAGATACTTCTGGGAAATTAAGGGGGATTACTTATGACAATATTTAAAGCACTGGCAGTAGCCGGTTCGGATACTAGTGGCGGCGCCGGGCTTCAGGCAGATTTAAAAACCTTTCAGGAACTAGGCGTATATGGTATGACGGCAATTACTGTCATCGTCACGCAAAACCCGCATAATAACTGGTCCCATGACATATATCCACTGCCGCTTGAGGTACTTGAAGCGCAAATGGAGACCGTACTTGGTGGAATTGGTGTGGATGCATTGAAAACTGGTATGCTGGCAACTACCGAAGTAATCTCGCTGGTCGCCAAAAAGCTTGATCAATATGCCGTTAAAAATGTTGTAATTGATCCTGTTATGGCCTGCAAAGGAACCGATGAAGTACTACACCCCGAAACAACAGTTGGCATTCGCGAAATACTGGCTCCTCGTGCTACGATCATTACTCCTAATGTTTTTGAAGCCACCCAATTAAGTGGTATTAGTTCTATTCGTTCATTGGAAGATATGAAAGCAGCTGCAATTGAAATCTACAAACTGGGCCCAAAAAATGTATTAATAAAAGGCGGGGCCAAACTGGACACCGCCGACGCTGTGGATGTACTGTATGATGGCCAGGAATTTACCGTCTTACAGGCGCCGAAAATCGATACGACGTACACCCATGGCGCAGGCTGCACCTACGGAGCTGCCATCACAGCCGGGCTCGCTAAGGGCCTTTCTGTGCCAGCTGCCGTTAAACAGGCTAAAGAATTCATTACCGCCGCCATCAAGGCTTCCTTTCCGTTGAATTCTTTTGTCGGTCCTACTTACCATGCTGCTCATCGCCTGAACAAGTAATGCCTTCAAGCAAACTATAAACAAAAATGCCTTGACCGCTTTGCCAGTCTAGTCCGGCCTGCGATCAAGGCATTTTCATCTGTCCCCATTAATCTGCCAGTTCCTCATTTCTCCAATTCGCTAACCTCTACCCGGTTACGACCAAAATTTTTGGCACGATATAATGCTTGGTCGGCCGCGAAAATTAAGTCAGCTTCTGTTATTTTTTCTAAGTACTCACTAAACTCTATGGTAGCTACCCCAACGCTAATGGTTACAGAAATCTTATCAATACTCGGTGCAAATATCTGTTTCTCAGTTTGCGCACGTATCATTTCTGCCAATGCATACGCAGCTGCAGCATCTGTTTCCGGCAAAATTACGGCAAATTCCTCGCCCCCATAGCGAGCAGGTAAATCGGTAGTACGAAATTGTTTTTTTAGCATACTACCCATTTCCTTTAAGATTATATCTCCGGCTTGATGCCCCCATCGATCATTAATCATTTTGAAGAAGTCGATATCCACCATAACTAAGCTAAGCGGTTGGCCATATCGCCGCACCCGGCTCAACTCTTTTTTTAAAACAAAATCGAAATACCGCCGATTAGCAATTTCCGTCAGCGTATCGGTTAAGCCAAATTTTTTGATGCTGCCATATAAATGTTCCCGATCCAACCCCATCGCTGTCTGATTGGCAATCGTCGCTAAAGTAGCTTCTATTGGAAAATCACTGCTAGTCTCTCGTACATAGTCCCAACAGAAAACAATGGCGCCCTGAAGAATCTGCCGAAAGAATAAAGGCATTACCTGTACTGTCTTTTCGACTGCCAAAGGCAGGGTAACTAATACTCGGTTAGTATCTTGCCACAGCTCAGCCTTTTTTCCGTTAGTAAGCAAAGATTCCAGTCTCACTACCTCTGCTGGTGACAGATTCTGAACATGCGCCGCCCGCACCACCGGCTGCGCGGAATGACGCTGAACAACAAAAGCAGCGCAGGCATCGGCCTTAAAAAAATCACTCAGGGTTTTTCCTACCTGTTCGAGCAAGATACTTGGTGAAGGCTGCTTCGCCACAACCTGCCCTACTTCATGCAACAGCACAATCTCCTCAGATTTTCTTGTTAATGTATCATTTAATCTGGCCATCTTTACAGCAACCCCAGCTTGGGCCGCATATATTTCTGCCAGCTTTAGCTGCTGCTTAGTTAGAACTTCGCCACTTTCAAAAAACACCTCAAAAACCCCTGCCAGCTTTCCGTCAATCATAATAGGCATACCTAACAGAGTTCTTGGCAAATGCTCATCCAGGTTCTCCCTACTAGCAACGTAAACCATTTGACCCGCTGCATAACTTGCCCCCATCAGCTTCTGGTCCAACGTAGTTTCACGCAATTCATAACTGCCCTTATAAGCGACAACCCAAAAAACTTGTGGCTGCCCCTCTAGTAAACTCAAAAAAACATGTTCCGAACCAAAGGTAATCCCAGCTTCATTTACAAGCTGATCGAGAAGGTCTGTCAGTTTCCCCTTGTCCTTGATCATGTTAATGTTCTGAGCGATAGTACTCTCGAAGTTTGCATATGTTTGTGCTAATGTACGCAACTGCTTTCTTTGTTTACCAGCCTGCCGCTTCCACAAGCGCCGAATACCTGTTAGTCGTACTTCTGAACGATCTTTAAAAAGCAAACCGCCAATATCCTGTATCTTCATCGTCCTGTTTATCCCTCTCAGATCTTACGAGGCCACCTGCGGCGTTACACGTTGACTACCTCAGTAATATACAGATTTCGAACTTGCTCTAAATCAATAAATTCTCCGTCCTGTGTATGAACGACAGGACGCTCTGAAACAAGCTTACTCAGATAAACAACTACCGCTTCCCGCCCGTCACTAAGACGAACAATATTCCCAATAAATTGTTCTCTAATATTAGCAAGAAATATACCGCTAATCGTCGGGTCCAATTTTTCAAATGCTTGCCTAGCCATGGTTTCTACCGCCAAAAAGGGCGTCATCCGATTTTCTTGACCGTTAGTTGTCATGGTCGCATACATGTCAGCAGCACGAATTACCTGCGCAAAAAGATGGATCTTATTGCTAACAAGCTGTAAGGGATACCCTGTTCCGTCTTCCCACTCATGATGCTGCAGCACTCCGGCAAGAACACTAAAAGGCAGACGATAGGCACTCCGTTTTAACAGTTGATATCCCTCTACCGGATGTTTCCTTATCATTTCCATTTCGACTGACGTTAAATCCTCTTCCTTTTTGTTGAGAATCTCTGGTGAAAGCTTGATTTTTCCCACATCATGCAAAAGAGCAGACAATATTACATCCTGTAGGTTTTTGGCAGAAAATCCAAGCCAGCGGCCCAAGACCCCAGCAATAACCGCGACATTCAACGAGTGCTGAGCTAGGCGTTCTCCCATCCCTGCCAACATATATAGTAAATTAATGCCACCAGGGACAAGTGAAAATTCCCGCAGGGATCTGTCAGCAAGCTCTCTCATTTTAATCAGGGGAACTACTTTCATATAACGAATTTGTTCAAAAGCCGTTTCCACTTCTTTAACACTAGTTTCATACTCAGCAGAAAATTCCTGCTTAAACTTTGATAACGCAGGTTTCTTAAATAACGACAGTAAAGCTGGTATTGTCTTTGGCGCTAACGTTCCTTGTCCTTCAAAAATATCTACAGCATAGATACGCCAGTTCTGTAAGCGGGCCATCAACTTCTCGGTTAAAACAGTGCCTTCTGTCAAAACAACCCGACCTTCAATGTTAACGGCAGGTTTTGCAAGAATCATTCCTGGCTCGACATCTTGAATACGAAATCTTCTGCTTAACATGAAAGATACATCCCCCCGCCGCCAAGGCGTATATAAGCATATTGCATGTATACCTATTCGTTATATTAAGAGTAATTATACCATGCTTGGTAAATAGGAAAGCTAAAGATTACTTAAATTATTCGATTGTTTAGTAATAAAAGGGAAGTTGCGACCTGCTTTGTATTAATTTGGCGTTCGGGGATTGACTTTAATTAGCTGGTCTAAACGATAGAACTTGCAAAAGTATATAAAAACATTACAATACCGACACCACCAGCAACAAGCCCCATATACCAATAGAGATATACCTTATTTATCGATGCTAATGAAGATAATAGAATACCGATCTGCAAAAAAATCAAGGCTTGTCCGAATTTCCCATTAAAATATTGCGCCATGTCACGGTCTTTCTCTAATCGCTTAGCCTCGTCTGTAATTTCCTTTTTTTCTTGTTTATAACGGGCAATTTCTTTGTCGTACTCAGCCACCTTACTTTTATACTGCTCGGCTTTACCAGCTTCCTGGGCGACCAATGCCATTGCATCGCGTTGAACCTGATAGGTTGTTTCCTTAATACTTTTCGCTTGATAATACGCCCATTGGTCTGATGCCTGGCTTTGCATTAGCACCATTTTATTACCATAACCAGCCGCTTTAAATGCGGCTAAGGTAGCGCACACTGCCAAAATTACAGTTGTAATAGCAATAAACGTCCCTATATTGTCTTTCCACGACTTACTTCCGTGCTGGCCTCTTTCCATATACTGTTACCTCCTTTGATACTGTGAGTTCAAGAAATATATTCCAACAAATAATGCCAAAACCCTGCAAAACTTTATAAATGTCACTCCTCTTAAGACAACCTTGTTACAAGTAGCTTGACTCGCGCACAATATTACTATTATAATAAATGTACATATGGCAAAGAGGCCTTCTGTTTTTTTGGAATGCCTCTTTTTATTTTATGGTTATGCCCGCACCCGTGGTTACAATGCCTATAAAGGGAAAAATTGGTCGGCCATCGTTAGCGAGATAATCTAATTGCCCCGCTAATCCCGCACTCGTATCATCGTCCATACGCCAATCGCAAGCAATAGCAGCGTATATACAGCTAAAACACCGACCGATAGCCAG
>Ga0316604_10002639_pt1 | contig 13441 bp, 8 predicted proteins | sample OWC_soil_day20_C_FD_207650 | JGI IMG/M metagenome (GOLD analysis project Ga0316604, IMG submission 207650) | Wetland soil microbial communities from Old Woman Creek delta, Ohio, United States - OWC_soil_day20_CT | ecosystem: Environmental > Terrestrial > Soil > Wetlands | place: USA: Ohio... | reverse complement strand
CGCCTCCAGGGCTGCCGGTGCCGGCACTGCGGTGGCATCGCGGCGCACGCCCTTGGCGAGCAGGGCGGCGAGTCGCATCTCCGAGACCATGTCCAGCCGATCGTTGCTGGCCGCACCGTCCGTGCCGAGGCCGACATTCACACCCGCCGCCATGAGCTCCGTGATCGGCGCGATGCCGCTGCCAAGCTTCAGGTTCGATGCTCCGCAGTGCGCGACCGAGGCTCCCCGCTGCGCCAGGAGTTCAATTTCAGCGGTGTCAAGGTGCACCGCATGTACCGCGATAAGGCGTTCCGTCACAAGGCGCAGCCGGTCGAGCCGTGCGAGGGGCCGCTCGCCATGACGGCGCAGGGATTCCTCGATCTCGTCAATCGTCTCGTGCAGATGAATATGGACCGGCAGGTCCAGTTCCTCGGCGAGCATTCCGATCTTGGCCAGCGTGCTGTCCGAGACCGTGTAGGGCGCATGAGGGGCGAGGGTGAAGGAGACCAGGTTGTCGTTGCGAAAGGCGTCACGGGTCGCCAGACCCTTCCGCAGGTAGTCCTCGGCGTCTGACGCGTAGGCCGTCGGGAACTCGATCGCGATGATTCCGACCACCGCCCGCATGCCCACGCTGCGTAGGGCGCGGACTGTAGCCTCGGGATAGAAGTACATGTCGGAGCAGCAGGTCGTGCCGGAGCGAAGCATCTCGATCGCCGCGAGGCGCGAGCCGTCGTGAACGAATTCCGGGGACACCAGCGCCCGCTCGAGCGGCCAGATGCGCGTCTCCAGCCACTGCATCAGCGGCAGGTCGTCGCCGATACCGCGAAATAGCGTCATCGCGGCATGCGTATGAAGGTTCACGAGCCCCGGTATCAGGGTGTGCGTCGGGAGCGAGATCCGCTCCGAGGGCATGAACCGCCCGCTGGCCGCGTCGGCCGGACATACCGCGACGATGTGGCCATCGCGCACCGCCACCGCGTGATGCTCGAGCACCGCAGCGCGCGGCACGACGGGAACGACCCAGCGCGCCTCGATCAGCAGGTCGACAGATTCCATGGCGATTTGGCGGTAAAGCTCATTGGCGGCGGATCAGACCATATTGCCGCGCGCTTGGCGAGTTGGGCTTCGAGGTCTCCAGTCTTCTCAGGACGGGCCGGCGTACGCAGGGTGGGTGACGAGGGCGAAATGCACCCCGTGCACTGGTAGAATTTTTGATTGCGCTTGCGGGCCTGTCGGCCCTCCAAGCTGCGCCTTGAGGCTGCGTCCCTGATGGATCAATTCGCGAAAGAAACCCTGCCTGTCTCGCTCGAAGAGGAGATGCGGCGTTCGTATCTGGATTACGCGATGAGCGTCATCGTCGGGCGCGCGCTGCCCGACGTGCGCGACGGCCTGAAGCCGGTGCATCGCCGCGTGCTGTACGCGATGCACGAAGCCGGGAACCACTGGAACCGTTCGTACGTGAAGTGCGCGCGCGTGGTCGGCGAGGTGATGGGTAAATACCATCCGCATGGCGACAACGCCATTTACGACACGCTGGTGCGCATGGCGCAGGACTTTTCTCTGCGCTACATGCTGATCGACGGACAGGGCAACTTCGGCTCGATCGACGGAGATAGCGCTGCGGCGATGCGCTACACCGAGTGCCGACTCGACAAGATCTCGGCCGAACTCCTGGCCGACATCGACAAGGAGACGGTCAACTTCGTCCCGAACTACGACGGCAAGGAACGTGAGCCGTCGGTGCTGCCGTCGAAGATTCCGAACCTGCTGATCAACGGCTCGGCCGGTATTGCGGTAGGCATGGCGACCAACGTGCCGCCGCACAACCTCTCCGAGGTGATCGACGGTTGCCTCGCATTGTTGCGCCGCCCCGAGACGACGGTGGACGAGCTGATCGAGCTGATCCCGGCGCCGGATTTCCCGACAGCCGGGATCATCTACGGCCTGGATGGGGTTCGCGAGGGCTACCGCACCGGGCGCGGCCGCATCGTCATGCGCGCCAAGATGCATTTCGAGGAAATCGACAAGGGTGCGCGCAGCGCGATCATCGTCGATGAACTGCCGTACCAGGTGAACAAGCGGGTGCTGCTCGAACGCATCGCGGAGATGGTCAACGAGAAGCGGCTGGAAGGCATCTCCGATATCCGCGATGAATCCGACAAGTCGGGCATGCGCGTGGTGTTCGAGCTCAAGCGCAACGAAGTGCCCGAGGTGGTGCTCAACAACCTCTACAAGCAGACCCAGCTGCAGGACACCTTCGGCGTCAACATGGTGGCGCTGGTCGACGGCCAGCCGCGGCTGCTGAACCTCAAGCAGATGCTGGACGCGTTCCTGTCGCACCGGCGCGAGGTGGTCACGCGGCGCACAGTGTTCGAGCTCAAGGAGGCGCGCAAGCGCGGCCACGTCCTCGAAGGCCTGGCAGTGGCGCTGGCGAACATCGACGAGTTCATCGCCATCATCAAGGCAGCGCCGACGCCGCCGGTCGCCAGGACGGCGTTGACGGCGCGCGCGTGGGATTCGTCGCTGGTGCGCGAGATGCTGACGCGCTCCGGGACCGACATGGCCGCCTACCGACCGGATGGCCTGGAGGCGCGCTATGGCCTGCAGGACGACGGGTTCTACCGCCTTTCGGAGGAGCAGGCGGAGCAGATCCTGCAGATGCGCCTGCAGCGGCTCACGGGGCTTGAGCAGGACAAGATCGTCAACGAGTACCGCGAGGTGATGGAGACCATCGCCGACCTGCTCGACATCCTTGCCAAACCGTCTCGCATCACCGACATCATTGCCGACGAACTGCTGGCATTGAAGAGCGAGTTCGGCGATGCACGCCGGTCGGAGATCGTCCGCAGTGCGCAGGACCTGATGACCGAGGACCTGATCGCCCGCGAGGACATGGTCGTCACGCTCTCGCACACCGGTTACATCAAGAGCCAGCCGCTTACTGACTATCGCGCGCAGAAGCGCGGCGGCCGTGGCAAGCAGGCGGCGGCGATGCGCGAGGACGACTGGATCGACCAACTCTTCATCGCCAACACGCACGACACGATCCTGTGCTTCTCCAACCGCGGGCGGCTTTACTGGCTCAAGGTCTGGGAGGTGCCGCAGGGTGCGCGCACGTCGCGCGGCAAGCCGATCGTTAACATGTTCCCGCTGACCGAGGACGAGAAGATCACCGTGGTGCTGCCGATCACGCAGTATGACGAGCTGCACTTCGTTTTCATGGCGACCGCGATGGGCACGGTCAAGAAGACCGCGCTCACCGAGTTCAGCAATCCCCGCAAGGCCGGCATTATCGCGGTCGACCTCGATCCGGGCGATTACCTGATCGGCGCGGCGATCACCGATGGCCAGCATGACGTGATGCTGTTCTCCGACGCGGGCAAGGCGGTGCGCTTCGACGAGAACGATGTGAGGCCGATGGGCCGAACGGCACGCGGCGTGCGCGGCATGCATCTCGACGACGGCCAGCAGGTGATTGCAATGCTGGTCGCCGAGGACGAAGCGCAGAGCGTGCTGACCGCAACCGAGAACGGCTACGGCAAGCGCACGCCGATCGTCGAATACACGCGCCACGGCCGCGGCACCAAAGGCATGATCGCAATTGCGACCAGCGAGCGCAACGGCAAGGTCGTCGCCGCGACGCTGGTGCACGGCGACGACGAGGTCATGCTGATCACGACCGGCGGAGTGCTGATCCGCACGCGCGTCGCCGAGATTCGCGAGATGGGACGCGCCACCCAGGGCGTGACGCTGATTGCGTTGGATGACGGCACGACCCTGTCAGGCCTGCAGCGGGTGGTCGAGCGCGACAGCGAAAACGGCAACGGACACGACGCTGCGAGCGAGTCGACGACGGAAGGTGACGCCGTCGATTCGCCGCCGTCAGAGGGCTGACCCGAAAGCGCACATTGCGACGCGACTACAACTTTTCGTCCAGCACGCGTGACTTCGGGCGGCGCCATGGCTGAGTCGATCGACAAGCGGCTGCAGCCGCTGCGCGACGCGATCGATCGCATCGACGCGCAACTGGTCGAACTGCTGAACGAACGCGCGCGCCTCGCCGCCGAGGTCGGTCGCCTCAAGGGCGAGGTGGATTCACCGGTGCTGCGCACCGAGCGCGAAGCCGAGGTCGTACGCAAGGTGACGTCGGTTTCCAAGGGGCCGCTGCCGGCGGCGGCGTTGGGCAATGTGTTCCGCGAGATCATGTCGGCTTGCCGCGCGCTCGAGCGGCCGCTGACGGTGGCCTTTCTCGGGCCTTCAGGCACGTTTTCCGAGACGGCGATGCATCGTCAGTTCGGCACCAGCGTCACCGGCCTGCCCTGCGCGACGTTGGACGAAGTGTTCCGTGCGACCGAGGCCGGCAGCGCCGATGTCGGCATTGTGCCGCTCGAGAACTCGACCGAGGGAGCGGTCAGCCGGACGCTCGACCTGCTGCTCGCGACGCCACTGAAGTTGATGGCGGAACTCTCGTTGACGGTCGATCACAACCTGCTGACGCGCAGTGGCTCGATGGACGGTGTGCAGTGCATCTGCGCGCACTCGCAGGCGCTGGCGCAATGCGCGGGATGGCTGGCGCAGCACTATCCGGCGTTCGAGCGGCGTGCCGTCGCGAGCAACGCCGAAGGCGCGCGCCTGGCGGCCGACGATCCGACGATTGCCGCGATTGCCGGTGATCGCGCGGCGGTCCGGTACCAGCTCAGCGCGGTGGCCACGCACATCCAGGACGACCCGAACAACCGCACGCGCTTCGCCGTGCTTGGGCGGCAGGTCACCCGGCCCTCGGCGCCGCCGGGACGTGACAAGACGTCGCTGATTCTCTCGGTGCCAAACCAGGCGGGCGCGGTCTTCCACATGCTGGAGCCGCTGTCGCGGCATGGCGTCTCGATGACGCGTTTCGAATCGCGACCGGCCCGCGTCGGCACCTGGGAGTACTACTTCTACGTGGACGTTGAAGGGCATCAGGACGATCCGAAGGTCGCAACCGCGCTGGCCGAATTACAGAAGGCCTGTGCGTTCTATAAGTGTCTCGGGTCCTATCCCGCCGAGCGCTGACTGAAGGGGCAGCAATGGCCGCAACGTTGAAGGATCCCGCGTCGGCGCTCGGCACGTTGGAGCATGTGCGCGCGATTGCGCCCTACCAGGCCGGCAAGCCGATCGACGAATTGGCGCGCGAATACGGGCTGGATCCGTCGCGCATCGTCAAGCTCGCCTCGAACGAGAATCCACTGGGCGTGCCGGACTCGGCGAAGAAGGCGATGGCGGCGGCCGTCGAAGACCTCGGCCGCTATCCGGATGCCAACGGTTTCGAGCTGAAAGCCGCGCTGGCAGCGCGTTACGGCGTGCCGATGGACTGGATCACGCTCGGCAACGGCAGCAACGACATCCTCGAGCTGGCGGCCGCCGCGACCCTCACGCCCGGGCGCAGCTGCATCTATGCGCAGCACTCCTTTGCCGTCTACGCGCTGGCCACGCAGGCCCGCGGAGCGCGGCCGATCATTGTTCCGGCGTACAAACTCGGCCACGACCTCGACGCGATGCTGGCGGCGATCGCACCCGACACGGCCCTGATCTACGTCGCCAATCCCAATAACCCGACCGGGACGCACCTGAAGGCCGAGGCAATCGACAGCTTTCTCGCGCGGGTGCCGCCGCGGGTCGTCGTCGTGCTCGATGAGGCCTACAACGAGTACCTGCCGCCGGAATTGCGGGTCGACAGCACCGCCTGGGTGCGGCACTACGCCAACGTGATCGTGTCGCGCACGTTCTCCAAGGCCTTCGGACTGGCCGGGCTTCGCGTGGGCTACGGCCTGGCGCAGCAGGAACTGACGGACCTGATGAATCGCGTGCGCCAGCCTTTCAACGTGAACACGGTGGCGCAGGCCGCCGCCGTGGCGGCGCTGGCCGACGACGCGTTTCTGGCCCGCAGCTATGAGCTCAACCTGCGCGGAATGCAGCAACTGACCGAGGCGTTTGAGGCGCTGGGGCTCGAGTACGTCCCCAGTGTCGGCAATTTCGTGCTGGTGAAGGTGGGGCCGGCCGCGCGTGTCTACCAGGAACTGTTGAAACGTGGCGTTATCGTGCGCCCGGTGGCCAATTACGGCCTTCCGGAGTGGTTGCGCATCACCGTGGGGCTGCCGGAGGAGAACGCCGTGTTCCTGCGGGCGCTGCCGGAAGCGCTCGCTGCGGCGCGCGGATGAAGCTCGCTCTGATCGGTGTCGGACTGATCGGAGGGTCCTTCGCCGCGGCCCTGCGTGCGGCCGGGGCGGTGAGTCAGGTGGCGGGTTTTGACGCCGACGCGGACACCACGAAGACGGCGCTGTCCCGCGGCATCATCGACCGCGCCGCGACCAGCGCCGCCGATGCCGCGAGCGCCGCAGACCTTGTGGTCGTTGCCACGCCCGTCGGCGCCATGCGAGCCACGTTCTCGGAAATTGCAGGCGCCTTGAAGACGTCCGCGGTAGTCAGTGACGTTGGCAGCACCAAGTGCAGCGTGATTGACGATGCCCGCACTGCGCTCGGAGCGGCATTTGCCCGTTTCGTGCCGGCGCATCCGATCGCCGGCGGTGAGCGACCGGGGGTGGAACACGCGGCGGCCGACCTGTTCCGCAACCGCTTGGTGATCACGACATCGATCCCGGCGACTGATCCTTCGGCAATTGCGCTTGTGGAGGAACTCTGGCGGAAGGTCGGCGCTCGCCTCGAGCGCCTGAGTCCAGAGCAGCACGACAAGGTCTTCGCCGCGGTCAGCCACCTGCCACACCTGCTCGCGTTCGCGCTGGTCGAGATGATCGCGCGCGGTCCGGACGCGGAGTGGCGCTTCTCTCACGCCGGGGCCGGGTTCCGTGACTTCACGCGCATCGCCGCCTCGAGCCCCGACATGTGGCGGGACGTCTGCCTGGCCAACCGTGGGCCGCTGGGCGAAGAATTGCGCGCGTATCGCGCGCGCCTGGACCTCCTTCAGGCAGCTGTCGATGCCGGGGACGGCGAGACCCTGCATGCCGTGTTCACGGCAGCAGCAGCCGCCAAACGCGGCAGACGCACCGCGGTTTGACGGTGCTCATCCGGTCGGATTAGCGCATCACACATCCTCAGGTTTGGTCGATCCCTTGAATTCGGCTACTCGGCCTAGCCAATTCGAGCCGAGTCTCGCCCGCTTGCGCGACCGATAGCGCGCCCCCTCCGCTCGTCGTGGGTTCAGTTCCACTGAGCGGTGACTGCGGGCAATGCTTTGCGCCTGTGGATAAGCTTTGTTCACGCATCAAACCGAATCTGCATCCATGCACTCGCGCGGCTTCACGATGATCGAACTGCTGGTCGTGATCACGATCTCTGCGATCCTGGTTGCGACCGCCATTCCGTCGTTCCAGTGGTTTATCGCGCGCAATCGGGCTTCGAATGCCAGTAATGATCTGCTGGCAGCGCTGCAGCTCGCGCGCGCCGAGGCCATCCGCCGCGGCGCTCCCGTTTCGGTCTGCCGCACGCTCAACCCGAACGCCGTGGACTCGAAAAGCGTTCCGAAGCTCGAATGCAGCGGCACGGCCGGTGCGCCCTATGGCGAAAACGACTGGGGCAGCGGCTACATCACCTTTGCCAAGGTTGGCGGCACAACGAACGCCCAGCTGGAGGACAACGACGTCGTGTTGCGCCGCCAGCAGCCGACCCGTGTCGGCGCTCTGCATGCCTTCATTGTGTCCAATCTCGGTGCTGACGAAGTTATCTCGTTTAATGGAAACGGGTTCATGCAGGCGACCCCCGCGATCCCGGGAGCCACACCAACCTTTGCCATCGACTATCGCAAGACCTCGGATACGGGTGTCGAGAACAACATGACCGGTGCGGGCCGTTGCGTGGCCATGGCCGCCGGCACCGGTCGTTCGGCTGCAAAACTTCCTTCGGGTGGGAAATGCTGATCCAGACCACTCCGCTGCCCCGTCCGCAGTCCGTCCGCGGCGTGTCGATGATCGAGATCCTGGTGACGTTGACGATCGTCGCCTTTGGCGTGCTCGGATTGCTTGGGCTGCAGGCACGCACTTTGAGCCACCAGAAGGACTCTGCCGATCGCAAGGCGGCGGCCGAGATGGTGGAGCAGCTGGCCGAGCGCATGCGCGCCAACCACCTTGGCTTCACTTCGGGCGAATATGACCTCGACCTGAAGAACACGGACGCGACGCCGGGCGCTGTAACGACCTGCGCGACCAAGACGGCGTGCACGCTCGAGGAAGTCGCCGCGCGCGATCTCGACCAGTGGGTCATCGAGCTGCGTCGGCGCATTCCGGGGTCGGCTGCCTATCTGGTGTGGGATGCCGCGTTGCCCAACCAACTCTCCGTGTCTGTGGCCTGGGCCGAGCCGCAGTCCAAGGGCGAGGGCGTGGACCCGCTGTGCGCCGCGATTTCGGGCGACATTCCGGCCGACTACCGCTGCTACCAGGCGATGGTGTATCCATGACTCGTACTCAGGCAGACCGACTTCCTCTTGCGCGCTTTGCCGAGCGCGGCCGGACATTGATCGAGCTGGTCATTGCGATGGCCATCAGCCTGGTGATCATCGGCGCGGTCGCCTCGCTGTACTTTTCGTCCAGCAAGGTCTCGCGCATGGCGAGCCAGGTGGGCTCGGTCGAGGAGGGTGCACGGCTCGCCATGTTCTTCATTGGCGACGCGATCAAGCTCGCCGGCTACGGCGAGATCGTCGGATCCGACTGGACCGCCCGCGGACAGACGATGTTCGACGGTGCGCACATCCGCGGGTGCGTCGGCCGGCCGTTCACGGATCCGTTTGCCTCCCCGCCTGACCTGACCTGCGACCTCGGCAAGACAGTCCCGGGCGATGTCCTGTATGTGCGCTTCCAGGCCGGGCCGGAAATTGCGGCGGTCTCCGCGGCCGAGCAGGCGAACCTGACGATGCCGGACTGTGCTGGCGACAGCAACGCTAATCAGGACGAGATGATCGAACTCACTTCTGCACACGTTAAAGCAGGTGTGCAGCGGATGATGGTGACCAACGTATTCGGTCTCAACGCCGCAGGTACGAGCCTGAATTGCCAGGGCAACGGCGGCGGGGGCAATCAGCCGCTCGTGGGTAACGTCAAGCACTTCAAAGTGTTCTTTCGGTTCGATGATGCCGCTTTCGAGGCGGCAAAGTACGGCGTCACCAATGCCGCGCCGCTGGGCGGATCGGTTCGGGATGCCACATTCCTCAACGCGCAGGCGAGCACGGTAACCAATGCCTGGGACTACGTGACCGCCGTCATGGTGTGCATGACAGTGGAGACCGACGAGTTGGGCATCTCGGACGATTCGACCAACACCAAGGCCACGCGTTGTCCGACCACTGAGAAGGAAGCAGAGGAAGGCAAGGGCGACCTGGTCGAAACCACGACGACCGGCAAGGTCCAGCGCACTTACGCCCAGGTCTTCACCGTGCGCTCCCGGGCAACGGCCAGTCCGGCGCTGACGCTGTAAGGAAACAGCATGCCAAACGCATCCTTTTCTCGCCGCCGGACCCCATCGCGCGTTCGCATGATGGGCGTGGTTCTGCCGGTGGTGCTGGTGATTCTGACGGTCCTCACCGCCCTGGTGGTCATGCAGGTGCGGCGTGCGACCGTCGACGAGCGCCTCGCCGGTTACACGCGCGAAGCGATCATGCTCGACACAGCGACACAGACGGTCTTGCGGTGGTGCGAGTGGCGGGTCACGACAGCTCCGCTGGAGACCGTGACCGTGGCATCGGTTCCCGGCAAGGCCGCGTGGCTGGACTCGGATAACTGGAAGGACGCGGCGTCGCTGAACTTCACCGGAGTCAATCTGCCGGGCGTGACGGGCGATCCAATCTGTGTGATCGAGGACGCGACCTGCGAGTTGGCGCCTCCGATCAGTCCTGATGGAAAGAAGGGAACGCTCTGTAACACCGGGATAGACGACCGGTGGCGCAAGTTTCGGATTACGGCGCGGGTGCAGACCGCGGCGCCGGATCTGCCGGGGGGGGCCAGGACGTTGTATGCGCAGAGTGAGCTGCGCCTTTACACAGACTGAAGGCTGACAGCTAGGTGCGCAGGAGATCAACAATGATTACCAACAATTCCGATCGTCCCTCCAACATTGCGCTGCTGCGCGAGCGACCACTCTGGGCGAAGGCGCTGGCCGTCCTCGTCATCCAGACGCTGGTGCTGCAGCCCGCGACCGTCTTTGCCGCCAGCACGATTTCGCAGAGGCCGATGTTCGCCGTCGGATCCCAGCCCGCGAACGTCATGCTGCTGATGGACGACTCCGCGTCAATGATGTCCTACAAGCTGCAGACGCCTCCCGGACTCACGGAGCCGACCGGCTCGGTCGCCGTCAAGTACTACACGACGACGAAGAACGTCTCCGCCACCAATGAGTTCATGTTGCGGGCGCCGGCGTTCAACCCGCTTTGGTACAACCCGACGATGACTTACCGGCCCTGGAACGACAACAACAAGCCGGCCGCGACAGACAGCTTCCCGAAGGAGACCGAGAACCTGCCGAATGCCGACTACGGCGGTTCGACGAACGTCGCGGACATGGACAAGGTGACGCAGCGGGACATGCGGTTCCGCGGCATTTCGGGCACGGACCGGCAGTGGGTGTCCCAGGCGCGGGGCGCTGTCGGCCAGGGCATCAACACTGCAACCAGCGCCGTATGGTGGGTAGCCGGAATAACTGCGACGAGCAAGTGGGTCTGGAACAGCACGGCATCGCCGACGCGCTGGGAACTGACGCTCTCGACCCCGACTGCCGGACTGGCGGTCTATCCGCCGATCCCGGAAGAGGGTGCGCAGGGTGCTGATCTGTTCACGAATTCCGGCGACCCCGTCTGTACTGTCACTCCACCGTGCATTGAGTGGAACTACAAGTCCGTGCTGGACTTTTGCGCGGAGTGGAACACCAAGGTCGTCAACGACACCTGCAAGACCTACGCGAAGAAGACCGTCAACGACACCTGCACCGAGTACAACAAGAAGACCATCAACACGACCTGCGCCGTCTACAACAAGAAGCCCGGCGGTACCTGCCTCGAGTACAACAAGGACAAGCCGGTCTATGGATCGACCTGTACCGAGTACAACAAGAAGTCGGTGACGGATTTCGATAACTGCACCGCCTGGAACTGGCTGCCCGGCACGATCTGCAATGCGTGGAGCCAGAAGGACGAGACAACCTGCGAACTGGTCGAGGATCCGACGGCCGAGAGCGGATTCAAGCAGGTGTGCACGACGAAGAAAGTCAACGACAAGTGCATCGGCTGGGACGACCCGGTGAAGGGCACCTGCAAGACTTACGGAACCAAGCTGGTCGATGACACCTGCAAGACCTACGAAATCCTCAGTTACGAAGACGGCACCTGCAAGACGTGGGACAGCCTCGTCGACGACCTGACCTCCTGCGCAGTCTGGAACACGGCCGAGGTGGATGACACCTGCAAGACCTGGTCGACGAAGGAGGTCGACGACCTCACGAAGTGTCTTGATTACAACACCAAGACGGTCAACGACACGTGCAAGACGCCGGTCTACAAGGATGTAGAGGACACTTGCAAGACCATTGATCCGGGTTGGACCTGCCCGGCGGACAAGTGGACCTATACCGGCGTGACGATGGTGCCGGCCCGCTATTACAAGTACGAAGGGCCGGACATGACAGCGGCCGAGCGCTCGAAGCCGTCGAACTACCGGTTGGTCGAGATCAACCGCGAGAAGAGCTGGAAGAGCGGGGCTCGCGACAACGCCGATGTTGCCCTTCAGTTCCCGGTCGTCGATCCGATCACCGGCGCCGCGTCATCCCGCACGGACTGCGCCGCCGGCAGCTGGTGCACGTTCGACGAGGAGGCCCAGAACTTCGCGAACTGGTACGCGTATTACCGCAGCAGGCTGTTCACTGCGGTCGCGGTTAGCTCGCAGGCGCTGTCGGACATGAAGGACAACTCGCAGTACCTGCGCATCGGCTTCGGTCGCATCAACAACCAGCGCGGTGCCGCCAAGCCTTGGGATCCGACGAACCTGGCCAATCGCGTGAGCGATCCCCTGCCGACGATTGACGGCGGCACGAACTGGGGCGCGGTGGAGCGCGGCGTGCGGACGTTCGAAATCGGACTGCCGTATCGGCAGGAGGTCTTTGACTGGCTGTTCCAGTTGAACTGGACGGGCTCGACACCAAATCGTGAAGCGCTCTACGGCGTCGGTCGCTACTTCGCGCGCACCGACAATCAGTCGCCGTGGGCGCAGTTCCCGCAGACCGGCGAGAAGCCTGAAGACAATCTCTGGTGCCGGCGCAATTACACGCTGCTGGCGACCGACGGGGAGTGGACCAAGGTCAATCCGGCCGTGGCGAAGAAGCCGCAGCCGCGCATGGAAGACGCCTACTACGCGTCTGAACTGGATCCTGTGCCTGTAGGTGGCGTAACCAGCACTGTGCTGTCGGCGCTCGGCAGCGCGGGTCCGAAGCAGGACGGCGAGGACCCGAAGGTGGGTACGAAATACGGGCCCTACACCTTCGATCCGGCGACCGAAACGTGGTTCGGCGGCGGCAAGTCGAACCAGGGCAATACGCTCTCGGACATCGCGTTCTACTTCTGGAGCCGCGACCTTCGGCCGGAGTTGGCGATGAAGAACGGCCTCAAGCCCGACAGCCGTGATACCGCCTTCTGGCAACACATGTCCACGTACATCGTTGGATACGGGGTTTCCGCGACTGAGGAAGCGGTGGCTCGCGCTGCTATCACCGGCAAGACGGCCATGGCCTGGCCGCAGGTCGGGATGGAGGACTGCCGCATCGTCGACGAAAATGCGGCGGCGGAAAACAAGGCCGTCGGCTGCACGGTGTTCGACGTGGGGGTCACGTATGGCAACCGCATCAACGACACCATGCGTGCGGCGTTGGTGAGCGGCGGAGAGTTCTATGCGGCCGCGGACGCCAACAAGCTGCGTCAGGGCATCCTTGAATCGCTGGCCTCGTTCCTGAAGGATCCGTCGGCCGGTGTTGCGCCGAGCATTTCCAGCTCGTACGTGACGCCGACCGGCATGGTGGTGCAGGCGACGTTCCGCACCGACGTGTGGGACGGCGAGGTCATGGCGTTTGATTCGGTCAAGCTGCTCGGCGCGCTCAAAGCGAAGACCGACCCGATGGCAACGGCGCTGAAGTGGAAGACCAGCTTCCCCGCCTGGGACAAGCGCGCGATCTTCACCTCGACAGCGGTGAACACCGGTGTGCCGTTCCTCTGGGCCAAGATCGACGCGAGTCAACAGGCACTGCTCGGCAAGAGCGAGGTGCTCGATTACATCCGCGGCGATATCTCGAACGAGTTGCGCAGCGCGGATGGCGACGGCAAGAACATCTACCGCAACCGTCGTGACACGATCTTGGGCACGGTCGTCAATTCCAGTCCGCTGTTCTCGAACGACACTTCGTTTGCTTACCAGCTGTCGCCGGCGGCATCCTACTTTGACAC
>Ga0316604_10002638_pt1 | contig 13444 bp, 9 predicted proteins | sample OWC_soil_day20_C_FD_207650 | JGI IMG/M metagenome (GOLD analysis project Ga0316604, IMG submission 207650) | Wetland soil microbial communities from Old Woman Creek delta, Ohio, United States - OWC_soil_day20_CT | ecosystem: Environmental > Terrestrial > Soil > Wetlands | place: USA: Ohio... | reverse complement strand
GCTCTACTCCTGGTTCATCATGGCCGGGGTGGTGCTCGCGCTGCAGCACGGCAACCACATCGCCGTGGACCTGATCTACAACTTCCTGCCCCGGACCGCCCGGCAAGCCCTGATCGTCCTGACCAACTTGCTGCTGTGCGGGGCCTACATCTATCTGTTCCTGATCGCCCTGGACGTCGCCGACATCGCCGCGGCGGAGACAAACCCGATGCTCGGGACGCCGAACAGCCTGCCGTTCTATGCCCTGGCCGGCGGTGCGCTGCTCACCGCCATGGGGGCCTTGTCCATTTCGCTGCGCGTCTTCCTGCTCGGGCCCGAGGCCCGGCCGCAAGGTAGCGCCGAGGAGAGCGTCGTATGATCACCTTCCTGATAATTGCTTTCTTCGGGCTGCTGTTCCTGGCCGTGCCGGTCGGGCACGTGCTGGTCATCGCCTCCGGCGCGGCCATTCTCTCGGCCGGGGAGTTCCCGGCGATGCTGGTGGCCCAGCAGATGGTCAACCAGACGCTGTCCTTTCCGATGCTGGCGCTGCCGTTCTTCATCCTGGCCGGCAGCCTGATGATGAGCGGACGCCTCGGGGAGAAGCTGATCGGCTTCGCCACCGAGCTGGTGCAGCGCTTCCGCGGCGGCCTCGGCTCGGTGACGGTCCTCGGTAGCTGCGTCTTCGGCGGGGTGTCGGGCTCGGCCGTGGCGGACGCCACCGCGCTCGGCGGGATGCTGATTCCCTGGCAGAAGCGGGAGGGTTATCCGGCCGGCTTCGTGGCGGCGAACAATTCGGCCGCGGCGTCGATCGCCATCCTGATCCCGCCGTCGATTCCGTTCATCCTGTACTCGCTGGTCTCCAACGTGTCGATCGCCGACCTGTTCCTGGCCGGGGTGCTGCCGGGACTGTTGCTGACCGCGGGCTTCACGGCGGTGTGCAACATTTCGGCGCGCGTGCGCGGCTTTCCCTGGACCCAGACGACGTTCAACGCGGCCAAGTGCAAGACGCTGTTCGTCGAGGCGCTGCCGGCGCTGATGATGCCGTTCATGATCATCGTGCTGTTGCGCTTCGGCTTCGCCACCCCCACCGAGGTGTCGGTGATCGCGGTGTTCTATGCGCTGCTCGCCGGGGTGTTCATCTACCGGGACATGACCGTGAAGCGCTTCTTCCAGGCGCTGATCGCAGCCGGCGTGGCCACCGGGGTGGTGATGCTGGTGATCATGGGCTCCGCCGTCGTCGGCTGGATGATGACCTATGCGCAGGTGCCGCAGCAGTTCGCGGAATGGGCGCTGACGACCTTGAAGGAGCCGTGGCTGATCATCATGGCGCTGATCGTGATCATGCTCATCGCCGGGATGTTCATCGACCTGCCCGCCGCCATCCTGCTGCTCGGCCCGATCTTCGTGCCCCTAGCACAGACCATCGGGCTGGATCTGACCCAGCTCGGCCTGATCATGGTCCTCACGCTGGCCATCGGACTCTATACCCCACCCGTCGGCACCACCCTGTTCATCTCCAGCTCCATCGCCAACGTCTCAATCCTCAAAGCCTCCCGCGAACTCGTCCCCTTCTATGCCGTCGCCCTCGGATTAACCCTCCTCTTCGCTTATGTGCCGGCGCTAACGTTGTGACGCCTTCATGCTCCGATGCTCCATGAGATAACCGCCGGGGAAACGTCCCTGCAGACGTTCTCCCGGCGGCACTTTTCCGTAACCGGACGTTACGAAGTCTCCGCAACCACCTCTTTTCTCACGATAGACTCGAGCCCTTTCTTCGGATACCACCACCCCACCATTCTGGCCAGGACGAGCGGAACAAACGCCAGGATGGAACATACAACCGCAAAGTGGATCGCGTAGCCCGTTCCGATCAGGACGGGCCCCAGAGCGATCAAGGCGATGAACATCGGACGATCGAGAAGCCCCACGATGGCATAGGTTTCCATGCTCTTGGACTTCATTTTCGGGTCGATCATGCGCAGCAGGATGATGCTGGTCACCAGTGCCCCGGTCGAGAATCCGTAGATGAACATGGAGCGTTCAAACCAGTATTCCTTGAACGCTTTCGGACCAATCACCAGCACGTTGAAAATGCAGAGGCCGAATCCGAAAAGCATCAACAGGGCAAACGGAATCGCATATTTGACCACCAAGGCAATCTTGATTGCACTCATGCCTGCAACGATCAGGTAATCCGCCGCCAGGCCGCTCACGGAATTGACGGTTCGACGATCGACGTAGGTATCGCTCTTGGTCGCTTCCATGATCCCTTGCAGGATATAGCCGGCGAACAAGGCCAGACAGAACGTGGGAACGTCGACGGTCGGCCAAAGACCCTTCAGATACTTGTTGGCATACCACCCGGCCACCGCCGCTGTCATGATGACGGCGAAGTGGAACGACAGGGATTCCAGCGAAACCCCGGAGATCGTTTCCATTCCGATAGGCTGGCGTTTGCTTTCCGGCACAAGGCCGGTCAGCAGTTCAGTATCTCCTCCCTTGACGCCATTGACCTCGTCCGGCGAAGACACTTCGCGTGTCCACCCCTTGCGCGCGGCAAAGTTGTTCAGGAAGACTCCGGGAATGATGGCGCAGATGATGCCGATCGTCGCGCAGGTCATACCCAGGGTAAACGCCTCATCGCCCCACTGATAGGCTTTGAACGACGCGCCGACGGCCGCCGCCGTTCCATGCCCCCCGAAGAAACCGGTCGCCAGAATGTAGCCGAACCCCTGGTGGAGTTCCCAGAACGCCCCCAGGACGAAGAGGCACAGCAGCATTCCCCATCCGTACTGGGAAAGCGCGGCAAAACTGACGACGTTCCACATTTCGCCGACGTCGCGCCCCATTTTCTTCACCCCGGCCAGTTTCGTTCCCAGCGGCAACGCGGCAAAGACCAGCACGATCAGGATGCTCGAGTAAGTTTCCAGCTGCTTTGAGAACTGGATGTAACCCAAGCCGTTGGGGCCCAGTAACAGGCCCAAGGCACCGGCAATCAGGCTGGCGGGGATCATGAGTTTCTGTATCACTCCGATCTTGGCCCGCAGCAATTGACTGAATACCAGCAAGACACTTATGACCGCGAAGTCATAAAAGACACTCCATGCGTTGAAAGTCATTCTGCCCTCCGAACTGCAATTTTCGAATTTCCCACCAGTCGCCGGATGGGAACCCGCCCCCTGCCAAACCGCGTTTCATGCCTTGTTGCTCATCAGGCGACCGTTGAAACGATCACATCATGAAACAAGTCACAAGACGCGCCCACGTCATTTCTCGAGAACCGAACCGTCGGCCTGCGATCGACCGTAATGCGTTTGCCGACTTTCCGGTTACGCCGCTTCCAGAGCGGATGGAAGCACCGACCGCGCGCCTCCATTGATCACGGTCAGAATCTCTTCTTTGCTCAACCCATCAAGTCCGAGATTCCTTTCATTTCGCCCGTTTTCGCGAAAATCGACCCCCAGCAACCTGGACGCACCAACGATGACAGCGTCCATGATCGGAGTGGGAACACCCGCAATTCGCCCCAGACACGCAAGAGGCACCAGCCCGGTGGGCACGTCTTCCGTCAGGTAGCGAACGTTGATTTCCGACGGAGCCTTGATTCCCGCGTAGGCCTCGTTTTTCTGAATGGCTTCGTAGAGCGAGATTTCGCTCACTCCGTAGGCTTCCTCCAGCCATTCACGCGCCGACAGCACCGTCACGCGATAGGCTCGAGCGACCGCCAGACGTTCTGCGTCGAGCTTCTCCAGCAAATTCGCCAGACCTCTGGAAATTCCCTGGTGGTAGTACTCGAAATCACCGTGCGTGGTCTCGATCCACCCCGTATTCAACAGCGTCGGAGTTGGATGGAAGATCGCGCCGATGTTGGAAAAGCCTGTTTCGAGAATGTTGTTGGCACAAGCAAAGACGGGAAAATACTGCCGCAGCCTTTCCACAACCTCATGGGTACGGCTGGCCGGAAGCGCCGCCACGGGCACCACCCGCTTCTCGCCCTTGATGACCACGCTTGTCGGTGAAGTCTTCCGGCAGGCGTACAGCAAGGTTTGCGCCTCGGCCACGACTATCTCTTTTTCGGGGCAGAGCCGGCCAAAGACGTTCGCCACTTCCAGAGCGCCGCCGGTACGGCCGGGATTGAGGACCACTGTTACTCCGGCGGCGAGATGCGGCGCCATGTCCCGCGCTACCGCAGCATGTGCGCTCGCGGGCGTTACCACCATGACCAGATCGATCCCCGCCAGGATTTCCGCCAGATCGGTGGATATCCGCACAAAAGGGACGAAGCCGTCGGCATGAATGCTCCTGAGGAACACGCCTCCCGCCTCCTTGATCGGATCGATAACGGCGGAATAGCCATCGTAAACGCGCACCGCTGCCCCACCCCTTGCCATGACCGCGGCAATGGCCAAGCCACCATTGCCCGCTCCGATCACCGCGACTCCATCTCCACGATTTCCCATGGCCACTCCTCCTGTCTCGAAACACCGCCTGCGAATGACGTGAGTACGTCTTTTATGGCCAATTTAATGACGCACACGCGTCTTGTCAACATATATTTCGGAGGAAGAAAACGGATTTCGCCCTGTTCAGGCGGAGGTGGTAACTTGAGGAATCAATCAGCCCTTCAGGCGTTTTCGAAGATATGCAACCGCGAGAACCCTTCTTCGAGGTTTTCAAGTTCCTTGAGGTATTTGTCCTTGTCGGAAAGCAGCAAAGCACTCAGCAGGATGTCGAAGACTGCCATTACCGCAACGTACGAGTTGGTCAGGTGCATGGACGTCGTTTGCGCGATGACATCAACGGAACAGTACGCGGCGATCGGCGCGGCCAGGCTGTCGGTTATCCCGATGATCCGGACATGGCGTTCATGGGCGATTCGCGTCGCTTCGACCGTCAGGCGGGCATAGCGGGAAAAACTGATGGATATCAAAAGGTCGTCCGGAGTCAACGATCGGATTTTCTCATACAGTCCGTGATCGCTGTCCATGACAAAAACGTTACCGAGGAGGAGATTGAGGTTGAAGCCGAGAAACTGGGCCAACGCGGCGGATGATCTCATTCCCAGTACATAGATGTTCCTGGCGCCTTTGATGGCCGTCAACAGCTCCTTCACTTTGGCGACATCGAGCGCTTGAAGAGTGCCCCGGACATTGTCGGCGCTCTGTTTCAGCACTGTGCTGATGACGCCTTCGACGCCTTCGCTGCTCTGCAGGCGCGTTGCTCGCTCCATCCGGTTGACCGTCGAGATGTGCGTCTGCATGAAATCGCGCAACTGGGATTGCAGGTCGGGAACACCTTCGAACCCGAGCGCATTGCTGGTCCTGATGACGCTCGACTGACTCATGCCCAGTTTCCTGGCAATGACGATTGCCGACTCGAACGACGCTTTCTCCCAGTTCTCCAGGATGTATTTGGCAACCCGCTGTTGTTTGGGAGTCAGCAAGTTCATCTTCTCGCTTATTTGTTTCAGCACGTCCATCGTCATGTTCTCTCTGAATTACGCCCGAACCGCATCATTCGTATCAATTAAACATCAGGAAAAATCGCCAAGCCAGCAAATTCGGGATCGGGCGGTCGATCATTCTTCCAGTTCGATCCCCTGGTTGCCCGCCGACCACGCGCCGATCCAGGTGCGCAACTCGGCCACTGGCAACGGCCGCGCAAAATAGTAGCCTTGCAGTTCATCGCATCCGGCCGAGGCCAGGGCAAAGCGCTGCTCCATGGTTTCCACGCCCTCGCCTACAACCTTGAGTCCCAACGTGTGCCCGAGTCCGATGATGGCCTGGGTTATGGCGTGGTCCTTCGGATCAGTAAGCATGTCGTTGACGAACGACTGGTCGATCTTCAGCTTGTCGATCGGGAAGCGGTACAGGTAGTTGAGACTCGAATACCCCGTGCCGAAATCATCGACGGAAAGCTGGATTCCAAGCGCCTTGATCCCGTGCAACTGTTCTATGGTGCGCCCTCGGTCGACCATGAGCAACGATTCGGTCAGTTCGAATTCGATGGTTCCCGCGCTGTTGCGGTGTTTCTGCAGAATCGTGCGCACGCCGTCGACGAGTGACTCGTCCTGAAATTGCGCCGCAGAAAGATTGATCGACACGGCGATGTTGCCGACGTCCGTATCGCGCCATTCGGCCTGCTGCCGGCACGCCTCGTCGATGATCCAATAGCCGAGCGGAACGATCAATCCGCATTCTTCGGCAATCGTGATGAAATGCGCCGGCGGCACCAGCCCGCGAGCGGGATGTTGCCAGCGCACCAACGCCTCCACGGCAAGCAGTTCGCCGCTGAGCGCATCGACACGCGGCTGGTAGAACAGGCGAAGCTCGTTACGCTCGATGGCGCCGTGCAGATCCTGCTCGATCTCCAGGCGCTCGCGCTGCGCCCGGTCCATCTCCCGGGTGAAGAACTGGGCATTGTTACGCCCTTCTTCCTTGGCGTGGTACATCGCGGCATCGGCGTTGCGCATCAGCGTTTCGACGTTGTCGCCGTCTTCCGGATAGACGGCGATACCCACGCTGCAGGACACATTGAGTTCGACACTGTTGACCAGATGTGGTGAGCGGATCAGCGGGATCAGGCGATTGTCGACGATGCCCCCGACTTCCTCGGCGCTGACCACGTCGCTGAAGACGACCACGAACTCGTCGCCGCCGAGACGACTGACCGTATCCCCCGAACGCACGACTTCCAACAGGCGTCGCGCAACCGATTGCAGCAACCCATCGCCGACATGATGGCCCAATGTATCGTTGATACTCTTGAAACGGTCGAGGTCCATGAACAACACGCCGACTCGGCGCTTATTTCGCCGTGCCTGCTGGATCGCCATCTTCAGCCGGTCGAGACACAAGGCGCGGTTTGGCAAGTCGGTCAGGATATCGTGATGGGCCAGATGGCTGATCCGCCGTTCATTGTCCTTGCGCTCGCTGATATCGAGGAAGGTGGCGACAAAATGAATGACGTTGCCACCCGAATCGCGCACGGCATTGATTACCGCCCAGATCGGGAATGTGTCACCGTTCTTGCGCCGTATCCATTGCTCACCCTGCCACGTCCCGCGTGTTCTCGCTGTTTGCCAAAGCTGTTCGAAGAACGCGTCGGGGTGGTGTCCGGATCGCAGGAATTCGGGGCTTCGCCCGACGACCTCGGAATACTCGTAGGAGGTTGCGCGCAGGAACGCCCGGTTGACGGTGACGATCTCTCGTTCGGCGCTGGTCACCATGATGCTTTCGGACGACGCCTCAAATACCCTCGCCCAGAGTTCGAGCCGCGACTCCATTTGCTTGATGCGCCCGATGGGAGCAAAGGTCGTCAGAACCGCGTCCTGCCCCTGGTAATTCAGACGGCGCGCCGAGAGGAGTGCCCAGCGGTCGTCCCCGCTGCCTTTCCAGTTCGCCTCGAATTCATCCACCCCTCCACGATCGGCCAGCTGCTGGAAGAACTCGGCGCGCAAAGCGCGGTCCATACCGCGTTTCCAGGGATCCGCCGCCTGGTCATGCAACCAGGAGAACGCCGGGGCATTGGCATGCAGGATTTCGTGCCTGGGGATCGCTGTCACCATCAGCGGCATCGGAATGGCTTCCAGCAGTTCGCGCTGGGCCTCCGCGGCGCGGGCGCTGGCGGCCAGTTCTTGTTGCGTGAGCCGGAACCGGTCGAGTTGCCCGAGCATGCTATTGAAGGCCTCGACCAAACGTCCGAGTTCATCGCCGGAATTCCACGAAGCCCGCAGCGAATAGTCTGCGGTCCGGCTGACTTCCCCAGCGACGCCGGCGAGGCGCCGGATGGGCAGCGCAATCATCCGGGCCACGAAGTAGACCACGGAGAGAATGACCAGCAACAGGACGACAGCGGCCCCTAGATGCCACCACATGCGCGAGAATAGCCGGTCGATGCGCGCATCGAGCAGCCCGTCCAGCACCGCTCCGGCATCCTTCCAAGCCATACGGAGGCCCTCCTCCACCCGCAACTCCCCTTGCCGGATATCCATCGTGGAGTCCGCCGCCGGCGAATCGAGGGCGGCGCGCCGGGCCGCACCGCGCAACGCTTCGATCGCTGTCACCAGACGTGCCCGCGAAGGATCAAGCGCTTTTCGCAGTGCTGCATCGCCTGCCGCAACGGCTTCGGAATAGTCGGAAGCCATGCCGTGCGTCAGGGCGTCCAGCCGCCCTTCGACGATCAGGTATTCCGTTTGCCGCTGCTGGCGCGTTTCCGCCGACGTCGTCAGGCCCACAGCCAGCGCTTTTTCGCCGAGACGGAAAGCCACGTCGTACAGTTCCGGGAAGCGAAGGACTACCAGCGACATGGTGTAGTAACTGTCCAGGTCGGGATCGAGAATCAGGTTGGAGTGGTTCCCGATACGCGTGACCAGTGCCTGCATTGCCTGCGACAGCACCTGCGCCTGGCTCGGCGCCGTCGCCGACAGGCTATCCAGCAAACGCAGCTTGTCGGCCAGCTGTAGTGCCTGATCGCGGCTTCCCAATGCATTTCCATACCGTGTATCCGCTTCGAGCAGGCGCTCTGCCCGCTCTCCTGAAGAGGGCATCCGGTCAGGCAGGATCGTATCGCGAATCACGCTGATGTAGGCGTTGCCGGCGATTTCCTTGCGCGCGAAATCGATGGCGATGAATTTCTCGTTGATCAGTATCGACGAAACAAAAATGACTGCCGACAAGTCGAGTACGTAAATCAGCACCAACTTGCGGCTGACGCTCAGACTTCCGATCAACCGCTGAATGAAACCAAACATGCCGAGTTCCTGAAGTGCAATTGCTATCGAATCGTGATATCGGCCTTTTCCGAATGACCGCCGACCGGGGTACGCAGGATCAACGCCCCGAACCACAACCTCCAAGACCATTGCTCTTATCAAGTTGATTCAGCCAGGCGGCCAGTTCCTGCCCCATTTCCATGCTGGACTGGACCAATGCCCCGACGCCCCCTTGTGCATTGGCCTCCGCTGCAGCCACTTCGATGCTGACCGGACGGACGGCGACGTGCCGACGCTTGCCGTCGATCAGACTGAACTGCCCCTGCAGCACGCCCCGGCTCTCCTGTGATGAACGAAATACGTGCGAAAACTCGTGCAATTCCACGCGCAACAGGCAATCGACCGCTACGCCGCCATTGATGTTCACAAATCCGAGTTGCCGACGCAGTTGCTGGGCAACCATCGCTCTCGGCGGGGCCGCCCAGCGGCTGTCGGCGTACTGCCGGCGCTTGAGGGGATCATCGTAGAGCCGGTAATCGATGTGCGTGGTATCGAGCCAGGGAGCAGACCAGACTTCGAGTGCGATCCGCGCACCGATCTTCGCCGCATCCCCTTCTGTAACGAACCGCGCGGGCTGGCCGAAATCATAGACGTTCGGCGGTACAGCGTTACGAGAACCCGTGGTACAGCCGGCAAGAAGGACGATCAGCAGGAAAATGGCATTTTTCTTCATGGTTTTTCCCGAACGGTGGCTGGCGCCGCAAAACCGGCTTCGCCCGGCCCCGGCTGGACATTCTGGCGCCCGAAAATGAGGCTTTGTGGCGATTCTTCCAGCATCAACAGCACACGATTGAGCTGATGCGAAGTCGAGGCGAGTTCCGCCGAAAGCTCATTCAAGCGGGGAGCAAGCGCGCCAACCCCATTCGTCGACGGGTCGCCTAACGCCGTTTCGAATCTTTCGCTAGCCGACTGCAGACGCGCGACCAAACCACGTGCTTCGGCAAAGAACGGCGCCGCCTGCGCAACGGTCTGTTCCGCTTTGGTCAGGACCGAATTCACGCGGCGCACGTTTTCCGAATTGAGCAAATGTTGCAAGCGCGCCGTGGTTTCGCTGGCATGCGCGGTGGCAGACTCCAGATTGGCCAGTGTTTTCGAGATCGCCTTCCGGTTCTCCGGACGCAGGATTTCGTTGATGCCAATCATCAGTTCGCGTGCCTGGCGCAGCGTATCACTGCCGACATCGGCCAGTTCCTCGACCAGTGAATCCTGCATGGCAATTCGCGCCTGATCCGACGGTCCGGTAGAAACCAGCGGCCGCGCATCCTTGCCTTCATCCTCAAGCAGGACGTGTGCAATGCCGGTCACTCCCTGATAGCCAAGTCGCGCGACGGTGCCGCGCGTAATCGGGATATCGCTGCGCACCCTGACAGTGATCAGCGTTTTCCGGATATCACCGGGATCGAGCCAGATTGACTCCACCTTGCCGACCCGGATACCACGATAGCGAACCTGCGCCTGCGGATTTAGTCCCGTCACGTTGCGCCGGGTTTCGACGATATAACTGTTGTTGTCTTCCTGCTGTCCGCCAAACCACCAGAGCGCGGCAACGGCCGACACTCCGAGGATCAGCAGGAACAGGCCGGCAATCAGTGCATGCGAGCGATTTTCCATGATTGGCCCTTAATTCATCTTCTTGCGCATGGCGGCCCGAGCATGTTCGGAACCGAAAAAGCTCCGTATGAAAGGATGATCGACTTCGAGTATCTCCGCCGGCGTGCCATGAGCGATGATACGCTGCCCGGCCAGCACGGCGACACGCGTCGCCAGCCCAGCGAGCGTATCCAGGTCATGTGTCACCATCACCACGGTAAACCCCAGTTGCTGCTGCAGCATGCCGATCAACTGCACGAAATTGTCCGCCAGATCCGGATCGAGCCCCGCGGTCGGCTCGTCGAGGACGAGCAATTCAGGCTCAAGCGCCAAGGCTCGCGCCAGCGCCACGCGCTTGATCATGCCACCGGAGAGTTCCGCAGGCATCAGCAACCCGTGCCGTGGCTCGAGTTCGACCATGGCCAGCTTCATGAACACGAGATCGCGAATCACGTTTTCATCGAGAATCCGCAGTTCGCGCAACGGAAACGCAATGTTGTCGAATACCGTCAAGGCCGAGAACAACGCCCCTTGCTGGAAGAGCATTCCGAAGCGGCGGCGCACCTCGCGCCGGATGTGCGGATCCGGGTCGAGTACCTGCTGGCCGAACAGCCGCACGGTCCCATGCGAGGGTGCGAGTAACCCGACGATCTCGCGCAGCAAAGTCGTCTTGCCGCTGCCCGACCCGCCCACCAGGCAGAGAATCTGGCCGGCCTCGACATCCAGGTTGATGTCGTCGTGGATCACGACCTTCCCGAAACGCGTTGTTACGCCGCGCAATTCGATCACGTTTCCAGTCATCAGACCCCCGGCATGCCGATATGTCGGGTCAGAATCGCGAAGACGGCGTCGACAATGATCACCAGAGTAATCGCCGTCACCACCGACGACGTCGTCCGGGCAGACAGGCTCTCGGTATTCGGTCGCACCCTGAGGCCGAAATGACAGGCGATCAGCGCAATCAGAAACCCGAAACAGACCCCCTTTCCGATGCCGATCCAAAGGTTGGCCACCGGCACCGCTTTGGGCAGCGCTTCGACAAAGAACCCGTAGGATAGCCCCATTTCCAGATTGGCAGAGACCATGCCGCCGATGATGCCGGAGGCCGCGCACCACACGACCAGTAGCGGCATGGCCAGCGCCAGCGCCGCCACCTTGGGCAAGACAAGGCGCAGCGATCGGGAAATTCCCATCGTGGCCAGCGCGTCAATCTCCTCGGTCACGCGCATCACGCCGATCTGCGCCGTCATCGACGATCCGGAACGCCCGGCCACCAGCACGGCGACGATGACCGGCCCGAGTTCGCGGATGACGCTGATGCCGATCAGGTTGACGATGAAGATATCCGCGCCGAACGTCTTGAGTTGCAGGGACGACAGGTAGGACAACACGACCCCGATCAGGAAACCGACCAGCGCGGTAACCGGCAGCGCCTGCGCGCCGCTCTTGTACAACGTCGCCGAAAACTCGCGCCACGGAATGTCGCGCGGATGGAAGAACAGATGAACGACGTCAAGAGCCAGTTGCCCGATCAACGCGATCATGTCGCGCACGTGTCTCCCGCCGGATAGCCCCATCCTTCCCATCCCGGCCAGCATGGTGAAGGCCGACCGGGGCGTGTGGGTCGCCAGGTGCGGTGATACGCCCGCTGCACGGTCGATGATGGCACGCTGCTCGTCGGTAGCGACCAGAGACGCCGGCCAACGCCGCCCCCAGGCCTGCCAGAGCAGGACGGCTCCGACGCTGTCGAGACGGGACAGGCCGGACAAATCCCAACATGGATTTCCCACCACACAACCACGCAAGCGCCGCTGCATTTCGGCCAGCGGCAGCGGCAACATGGTTAGCGTCCATTCTCCGGAAAGAAAAATCCGGGGCTGTCCATCCGTGGCTCTGATCTCGATGGCTGCAGCGGCCATCAAGCTACTCCGGCGCCGCAGCCGCGGAACGCCGGCGCACGCGCAGCTGCCAACCGACGCGCTGCCAGTTCTCGGCTTCCTCCGCCAGCGCCCCGGCCGTCAGGGGGTTTTCCTGCAGCCACTGCGCCGGCAGTTCGACCATGAAGCCCTGGGCAGACTGCTTGACCATCAAGAGCGGCAACGGCAGATCGTCCCGGGAACGATGCAGCAAGGCAGCCAACCTGATGCAGAAGATCTGCCTCCAGAGCGGATCCTGCGACGGTATCAACGGCAGTTTCTCCATCTTTCCTCGTTGCCCGAGCACCAGCAGTGAGAGTTTTTCCTGGTCCTTTTTCGAAAAACCAGGCATGTCCGCGCTGCTGACGATGTAGGCTCCGTGCTTATGAAAGCCTCCGTGCGCAATCGAAATTCCGATCTCGTGGAGCGCCACCGCCCAACGCAGGAAACGTACTTCGCTTTCGTGCTCCGGCTGACCGATCGAAATCAGTTGCCCAAGCAGTTGCAGCGCCGTCCGTTCGACGCGCGCCACCTGTTTGGCGTCGACCTGATAGCGCCGGATGAATTGCTGGACCGTGGTATCGCGCATGTCGTGCTGATGGAACCGCCCCAGCAGGTCGTAAAGCACCCCTAGCCTTAGCGCGCCTTCCGCATAGGTCATGCGCGCAATCCCGAGCGTCGAGAAGACGGCTGACAAGATCGCCACACCGCCGGGGAATACCGGCGCACGATCCGGCCGCAGGCCGGCGAGCTTCAAACCCGCTCCCGATCCGGCACGGATCAACTGCGCCTTGAGTTTGTCCAGTCCTTCACGCGTTATTCCGGGCCCACCGTCCGGGTTGAGTCCGTTGATCTCGAGGATATCGGCAACCGCCTTGGCCGTTCCCGAGGATGCCACCGATTCGGTCCAGCCATAAGCCCGGTAATCGTGCGCGATGATCTCTATCTCGCGCGCGGCGGCGACTTCAGCGTCGAAGAAGCGCTTCTTGTCGACCTTGCCGTCCGGAAAAAAGCGCAGGGAATAACTGACACACCCCATGAACAGCGATTCCATGACCAACGGTTCGACCTTCTTGCCGATGACGAACTCGGTCGACCCGCCGCCGATGTCGACGACCAGGCGCTTATGCCGCGCAGGCGGCATGGCATGCGCCACGCCGATGTAGATCAGGCGCGCCTCTTCGCG
>Ga0316604_10002637_pt1 | contig 13451 bp, 12 predicted proteins | sample OWC_soil_day20_C_FD_207650 | JGI IMG/M metagenome (GOLD analysis project Ga0316604, IMG submission 207650) | Wetland soil microbial communities from Old Woman Creek delta, Ohio, United States - OWC_soil_day20_CT | ecosystem: Environmental > Terrestrial > Soil > Wetlands | place: USA: Ohio... | reverse complement strand
CTCGGATGTGGCAGCGCCAGCGGCCAGGCGAACGGCCATTGCAACCCGGCCCGCAGCCAAACCGATGACCCGGGCGGTGAGCAAGCCTGCGGCGCCAGCGAAGGCACCGCAGATTGCTGCGCCACGAGCGGATGCCGGCAAGGGCGATGATTGGGAGGAATTCTAAAGCTTTTTGTGGGCAATAAGTTTGGATCTGAAATTGAAATCTGTTAGCTAACTCGAGTGGTTTTAATTCATATTGAATAACTGCAGTAAGGCAGAAATTGCAATTAACTGAAGACATTTATCTGGGACGTCAACCAATTTTGGACAGCGAACAGCAGATTCAGGCGTTTGAGTTGTTGTTTCGTTCTGGCAGTGCCAATCATGCAGGCATTGCAGATGGTCTAAAGGCAACTTCGGCAGTTATTGTGCAGGCTCTGAGCGAATTCGGCATTGAATCGGTTCTCGGAAAGCATGCAGGTTTCATCAATTGCGATGCAGCCTTCCTGTTAAGTGATGAAATAGAGCTATTACCGCCGGATAAGGTTGTTTTGGAAATCCTTGAAACAACCAAAGCAACCGAAGATGTTTTGCAACGTTGCGTCGATTTGAAGGAAATGGGGTTCCGGATCGCACTGGACGATTTTCGGGGAATGCACGATGACAATAGGGAATTCTTGCCTCTGGCAGACGTCATCAAGGTTGACGTTCTGGGAATGGATGAAAGCAGGTTGAAGGAAGTTACGCAGGAGGTAATAGGAACGGATGCCATCCTGCTAGCGGAGAAAGTGGAAACGCAGGATATTTTCAGGCGCTGTGTTTCGCTCGGATATCGCATGTTTCAGGGGTACTATTTTTCTAGCCCGGAAATTGTTCCTGGAAGGAGATTGTCGTCGTCGCAACTGATTGTGGTGCAATTGCTGGATTTGATCCGGCAGGATGCGGAAGTATTCGAAATTGAAAATGTTTTCAAACAGAATCCATTTTTGGGCGTGAATCTGATGCGTTTGGCAAATTCAGCAGCTGTGGGGTTGCGCACACCGTTACGTTCAATTGCCAATGCGATTGTCGTGCTTGGACGGCGTCAGTTGCAGCGCTGGTTGCTGTTGCTTTTGCTGACGGAATACCATCATGAAGGAAGCAGGCGCTCATTCTGGTTGCATCTTGCAGCAACACGCGGACAGTTCATGGAATTGGTCGCAAAAGCTGAAAAACACCAGGTGGCAGTAGTCGATAGCGCATTTATTGTCGGCGTCGTGTCGGTGATGGAACTGATGCTGGGTGTACCAATGGAAAGCTTGTTGGGGTCGTTGGGGTTGAGTGATGAGGTCAAGCTGGCCTTGTTGCACCGTGAGGGGCTGTTGGGAGAACTGTTGAGCTTGGCGCAGGCGCTGGAAAGCGGAGATGACGGTTTTGTTGCGCGTTATATTGTGGCTATGCCGAACCGTAGCGTCGATATCCTGAATCAGGCGCAGGGGCAGGCGTTGGCATGGGCCAACAATATCCAGCTTGAGATGTAGGGAATATCCTGAATTCTGGCAAGGTTCCGCTTTGTTTGAATCGTGCCGTAACAAATGAAACGAGTAAATGAATCATGAAGAAAACTTCGGTTCTGATTGTTGATGACTCGGCGCTGATACGCAGTGTATTGCGCGAGATCATCAGCAGCCAGCCTGACATGGAGGTTGTTGGTGTTGCACCGGATCCCATCATTGCGCGCGAGATGATTCGCCAGACCAATCCAGACGTGCTAACGCTTGATGTCGAAATGCCCAAGATGGATGGCTTGGATTTTCTGGAAAAGCTGATGCGTCTGCGTCCGATGCCGGTTGTTATGGTGTCGTCGCTGACGGAAAAGGGTTCGGAAATCACGATGCGAGCGCTTGAACTGGGTGCTGTGGATTTTGTGTCCAAGCCGAAGATTGCTATCCAGAGCGGCATGCGGGATTATGCGGACATCATAGCAGACAAGATTCGCATTGCTGCCAAGGCAAGAATTCGTGCGAAAACTCAGCTGGCAGGCGGCGCTGGCGCACCGGTGCCGCAGGCTCAGTCACCGATACGGGTCAATTTTTCTAGTAGCGAAAAACTAATCATAGTTGGTGCCTCTACTGGCGGAACCGAAGCGATCAAGGAGTTTCTGATGCAGATGCCGCCAGACTGCCCTGGCATCCTGATTGTGCAGCACATGCCGGAAGGGTTTACGCGCTCGTTCGCGCAGCGGCTGGATTCTCTCTGTGCTATTTCAGTGAAGGAGGCGGCGCATGGTGATCGCGTATTGCCGGGGCACGCATATATTGCGCCAGGACACTCACATTTGCTGCTTGCACGCAGTGGAGCGAACTATGTAGCGCATTTGGAGCAGACTCCACCGGTCAATCGTCATCGCCCCTCTGTTGACGTGTTGTTCCGCTCGGCGGCGCAACATGCCGGTAAAAATGCCGTAGGCGTCATTTTGACCGGCATGGGGAAAGATGGTGCGCTTGGCATGCTGGAGATGAAAGATGCCGGATCACACAATTTTGCTCAGAACGAGGCAACTTGTGTGGTGTATGGAATGCCGCGAGAGGCGGTGCATGTAGGCGCGGTACATGAGGTCGGCGCTTTGGGGGATTTGCCAGGAATGGTGCTGGATTTCCTGAACAAACAGGGCGGCAGGGCGCTGCGTGTGTGAGTTGTGTCAAGTCGCAGCAACGATTATTTAAGTTTTGTGTCCAATTACCGATAAAATCGGCATATGAATGATGATCTTCTGGAGTAATGAATGGCTGATCCCAAAACCAAATTTCTTGTGGTAGATGATTTTTCGACGATGCGGCGCATCGTCCGAAATCTATTGAAAGAACTCGGTTATACGAATGTTGATGAGGCCGAAGATGGCGTGATGGCGCTGTCCAAACTCAGAAGCGAAAAATTCGATTTCGTCGTGTCGGACTGGAACATGCCGAACATGGACGGGCTCGAAATGCTCAAGAATATCCGAGCGGATGCGGCTTTGTCCAAGCTGCCGGTTCTGATGGTAACAGCCGAGGCGAAGAAGGAAAACATTATTGCTGCTGCACAGGCCGGTGCCAGCGGTTATGTAGTGAAACCATTCACGGCAGCGACACTGGATGAAAAGCTGTCGAAGATTTTTGAAAAAATGGAGAAGGAAGGCGCTTGACATGGATATGCAACAAGGTAGTGCTCCGGCTCCTGCAAAAGTGTCAGAAACAGCTGCGCCACAAAATTGCCAGCATGAAGATGTCCTGAACAGAATCGGTCAGATGACGCGCAGTTTGCATGAAAGTTTGCGCGGGTTGGGTTTGGACAAGCTGATTGAAAAAACAGCACATGAAATTCCTAATGTGATGGATCGTTTGAACTACGTCGCCACTCTTTCGGAACAGGCGGCGCAGCGAGTATTGAACGCCACGGATGCGGCGGGTCCGCTTCAAGATCAAATCGACGAAAAGGCAAAAGAGCTGGCTCAAGATTGGCAGACAGCGCTGAGTGCAAGTTGTTCCGACGATCAGTACCGCCAGATGGCGGACAAGACGCTGGGTTACCTGAATGAAGCGCAGGAAGTATCGCAGGAAACCAAAAAATACCTGCTAGACATCATGATGGCGCAAGATTTTCAGGATCTGACCGGACAGGTCATCAAGCGCATCATCGATTTGACTCGCGGAGTCGAACAGCAGTTGGTGCAGTTGTTGATTGATTATGCACCGCAGGAAATACGGCGCGACGCTGGTTCCGGTTTGCTTAACGGGCCGCAAATCCATCCGACGGGCAATCCGGAGGTGGTGGCCGATCAGGAACAGGTTGACGATTTGCTCGACAGCCTTGGTTTTTGAAATTATTTTCATTACTGCTTTCCGTTTATTTTTCACCGACAGACATGCATCAAACCAACTTCATCGTACGCGAACCATTGCTCGATCCGAAACAGCAAGTCATTGGTTATGAGCTTTCATGGCAGCGCGCAGGAATGGAATCTGATGTGCCTGGAGATGAAGATCTGGGAGCGCTTATATCCTATGTCGCTCAACAGTTGAATGATGATGAGGACGGCTGGCTGATGGGGGGCGCACAGCTTTTTCTGGAAGCGACGCCTGCGCTGATGGCCGGCGGCGCACTGGAAGGTTTGCTGCCGCAGCAGGTGGTACTGGTTCTGAACCGTGTCAAACTGGATAGCCCGGATACCATCGAAGCGGTCAAAAATGCGCGTGCCAAAGGGTTTGGCATATTGCTGCGCAATGCAAACTCGCGCACGCCGAACAAGGATCTGATGTCCTGCGTCACGCACATCGAGGTGCGATGCGGCGATGCGGATGTGGCCAAGCTGGCCAAGTTGTATGCGGCGCTCAAGCATTCGTCTTCGGTGCGCATGGTTGCCAGCCAGGTTGGCAGTTGGCAAGAGTATGATACATGTGCATCTTTGGGGCTGGATGCTTTTGTCGGCAAACTGCATCTGACGCCGCGGGAAGGGTATCAGCCCAAGGGGATGAATCCGTCGCAGGCGCTGATCATGCAACTGATGGATCAGGTACGCAAGAATGCCGATGTCCCGCACCTGGAATCGCTTCTCAAACGCGATGCAGCATTGTCTTACAAACTACTGCGATACATCAACTCGGCGGGATTCGGCCTTCGTACGGAAATTCATTCTCTCAAGCATGCCGTCACACTGATCGGTTATTCTCCGCTATATCGCTGGCTGTCCCTGCTGTTGGCAACTGCAAGCACGACTGAAAATGCGGCTGTGCTGATGCAGACTGCGATCGTCCGCGGCCGTATGGCTGAGTTGCTGGCTCAAGACAAGCTTCCGAAAGCGGATGCTGAGAATCTGTTCGTTACCGGTATGTTTTCCTTGCTGGATCGTTTACTTGGCATCCCAATGGAAGAAGTGTTGCGGCACATCCAACTGTCCGAACCAGTAACGCAAGCGCTGCAGACGCGCGAAGGCCCTTATGGCCCTTATCTGGCGTTGGCAGAAGCTTGTGAAATCAGAAATGGTTTTGCAGGTGCACTGGCAAACGTACTATCCCTGCAACCGAGGGAAGTCAACGGCGCGCATCTGGCAGCATTAGCTTGGTCGCAAAGCTTTACTGGCTGATTACGAATCCAAAGGTTCCATTAGCTGGTAGCTAAGTGGAGTGCTTGAAATCATACTCATCTGGCTCGGCCAGGTGATGTTCGTGTAGAGCGCTGGCGCTGTAATTTCTAGTAAACTGGCCGGCTGTTTGTTAGTCTTACTCGGACTTGTACAGACATTACTTCCCCTCTAAATGAAGGTTGCTTCACATAGCATGTACGCATGAATGCTGTGTAACAAATTATGTGCCCGGCAGCTTTTTCTAATGCCATGTGGCAATAAGCGGCCTGTTTCATGCGTTATTCTTTCGTTTCCAACTACCTGTTGTGGCAAATAATCGTATCAAACCAGATACGTGCGTATTGGCGTGTCCTTGATGCGATGACAGGAGTCGGCCATGGCCGAAGAAAGCGACCTCGAAAAAACGGAATCACCCTCGCCCAGACGGCTTGAGAAAGCCCGCGAGGAAGGCAATGTTCCCCGCTCGCGCGAGCTGGCAACGTGCACGATTCTGCTCGCTGGTGGCGCTGGCATGTGGGTAATGGGTGATGGTCTGATGCTCAAAATTCGTCACATGTTGTCCAGCAGCCTTGCGTTCGAGCGTTCGGCGGCATTCGACATGCCGCTGCTGCTGACGCGCATCATCGCGCAAGTGGGCGACCTGGCGCTGGCGTTTGCGCCGTTGGCAATCTTGTTACTGGTGGTAGCGTTGGCGACCCCGATGCTGATTGGTGGCTGGCTGTTCAGCACCAATGCGCTGATGCCGGATTTCGGCAAGCTCAATCCAATGTCAGGTCTGGCCAACATGTTCTCTATTCGTGCGCTGGTTGAATTGCTCAAGGCAATCGGCAAATCAGCCCTGATTAGCGTGATTGCGTGGATGGTGGTGTCGAACAAACTGAATACGATGCTGATGCTGGGAATGGAGCCGCTGAAGGCCGGTGTGGCGCATATGGGCGATTTGATGCTGGCCTGCTTCATGTGGATCGTCGGTGGGCTGGTGCTGATTGCCTGCATCGACGTGCCTTACCAGCTGTGGCAATACACCCAGAAGCTGAAGATGACGCGCGAGGAAGTGCGCCAGGAAGCGAAAGAATCAGAGGGTAATCCCGAAATCAAGGCCAAGATTCGCGCGCAGCAGCGCGAGATGGCGCGTCGCCGGATGATGACCCAGGTTCCGACAGCCGATGTGGTGGTGACCAACCCGACGCATTACGCTGTGGCGATCAAATATGTCGACGGCAAGATGCGCGCGCCGCAAGTGGTGGCGAAGGGCATGGGCGAGGTGGCTGCACGCATTCGCGAACTGGCAACCGAAAACAACGTGCCGCTGATGGAAGCGCCGCCGCTGGCCCGTGCTCTCTACAAGCACACCGACCTGGGTGACGAAATTCCGCAGACACTTTATATCGCCGTGGCCGAAGTACTGGCATATGTGTTCCAGTTGCGCGCCTTCCGGCAGAACGGCGGCAGGCAGCCGGAGATGCCGACCAATATTGAGGTTCCGCCTGAGATGGATCCGAACAATCAGGCGCAACAGACCGAAACTGAATCAAGGAGCATTCAATGAATGGATTGAAGCTGCCTGCATGGCTTACCGGGCAGAATTCGCGCGCACTAGCAGCGCCATTGCTGATCGTGATGATGCTGGCAATGATGGTATTGCCATTGCCGGCATTTGCGCTGGACATGTTCTTCAGCTTCAACATCGCGCTGTCGATCATCGTCTTGCTGACCAGCCTGTATACGGTCAAGCCGCTCGATTTCATGGTTTTTCCAACGGTGCTGCTGGTCAGCACCATGCTGCGGTTGTCGCTCAATGTTGCATCAACGCGTGTGGTGCTGACCGAAGGCCATACCGGCCCGGATGCCGCAGGCAAGGTGATCGAGGCCTTCGGCCACTTTCTCATCGGCGGCAATTACACCGTCGGTATTGTTGTGTTCGTCATCCTGACCATCATCAACTTCGTCGTCGTGACCAAGGGTGCAGGCCGGATTGCCGAAGTTGGCGCACGATTCGCTTTGGATGCAATGCCTGGCAAGCAGATGGCGATCGATGCTGACCTGAACGCCGGCCTGATTGGCGAGCAGGAAGCGCGCACAAGGCGTCAGACAGTGGCGCAGGAAGCCGAGTTCTACGGCGCGATGGACGGTGCCAGCAAATACGTCCGAGGCGATGCAATCGCCGGCATCATCGTTACGGTCGTCAATATTGTGGGCGGTCTGATTGTTGGCATGGTGCAGCACAATCTGGAATTTGGTTTGGCAATCAAGAATTACACGCTGCTGGCTATCGGTGACGGCCTGGTGGCGCAGATTCCATCGCTGATCATTTCGATTGCAGCTGGTGTCGTGGTGTCGCGCGTTGCCAGTGACCAGGATATCGGCGGTCAGCTGATTGGGCAGCTGTTTGCCAAGCCGCAGGTTTTGTATGTGACTGCTGCTATCGTTGGTGGCATGGGCGCAATTCCTGGTATGCCGCACATTGCCTTCATCATGCTGGCGGCAATCATGGCGGCTGGCGGTTACATGCTTGCGCGTCGTGCCGAACAGGAAGCGGCAGCGCCGAAGGAGCAAGTCGCGCCAACGGCAGCGCCTGAAGTCGAGGAAGCCAGCTGGCGCGATGTTGTCCCAGTCGATACGCTGGGGCTTGAAGTTGGCTATCGGCTGATACCGCTGGTCGATCAGGGGCAGGGGGGAGAACTGCTGCGCCGCATCAGGGGAATCCGCAAGAAATTTGCGCAGGAAGTCGGCTTCCTTGCGCCTTCAGTGCATATTCGCGATAACCTCGAACTCAGGCCGTCGGCCTATCGGATTTTGCTTAAAGGGGTAGAAATCGGCAGCGGGGAAGCGCAAAGCGGCCAGTATCTCGCCATCAATCCGGGCATGGTCACCGGCTCCCTGCCGGGTATCACGACGACCGATCCAGCCTTTGGCCTGCCAGCTATCTGGATCGATGCCAGCTTGCGCGATCAGGCGCAATCGATGGGCTACACCGTGGTTGATGCTGGCACGGTGGTCGCAACGCATCTGAACCATCTGATCTCGACCCACGCAGCGGAATTGCTCGGCCGTCAGGAGTTGCAGCAACTGCTTGACCATCTGGGCAAGGAAGCGCCGAAGATGGTCGAGGAACTGGTGCCGAAGCTGATTCCGCTTTCCACGCTGCAAAAGGTGCTGCAGAACCTGCTGACCGAAGGCGTGCATATCCGCGACATGCGCACCATCATCGAAACGCTGACCGAAAACGCGATCCACACCCAGGATGCAAACGACCTGACTGCGATGGTGCGGGTTGCGCTGGGACGGGCCATTGTGCAGCAGATTTTCCCGGCAGCAAACGAACTGTCGGTGATGACGCTCGATGGCAAGCTAGAGCGTTTGCTGATGCACGCGCTGCAGGCGACTGGTGCGGATGGCACTGGCATCGAGCCAGGTCTGGCCGATACGCTCGTTTCTCAAACCGAGCAGGCGGTGCGCAAGCAAGAGCAGCTTGGCCATACGCCGGTGCTGCTCGTTCCTGCGCCGCTGCGTACGTTGTTGTCACGTTTCTTGCGCCGTGCGCTGCCGCAACTCAAGGTGCTGTCGCACGCTGAATTACCCGATACGAAAACCATTAAAGTCACCAGTCTGGTTGGAGGCCTAGCATGAAAGTCAGAAAATTCTCAGCCAATACATCGCGTGAAGCACTGCGCATGGTACGCGAAGCGCTCGGAGACGATGCCGTTATCCTGTCTAACCGGACTGTCAACGGCAAGGTCGAAATCATGGCGCTGGCCGGAGAGGATATGTCGTCGCTGGCGGAACCGGCAGTCGAGCGCGAAGTGCGTCATGAACCGTTGCTGGCTTCGTTTTCGTCCAAACCGAAACCCGTCAGCAAGCCGATGCAAGAGCCGGTAGAGCCGGTGCGTTCTTTTGCCGCCGATCTTGATCTTGCTGCCGCCAGAGAAGCGGCCGACAGGGAACTGAAACAGGTGATGGCAGAGATTCGCTCGATGCGCGGCATGATGGAAGCTCAGCTGGCGGAAATCTCGTGGGGCAGCCAGCAGCAACGCGAACCGTTCAAGGCGGAAATCATGCGCGAAATGCTGGCCGCTGGCTTCAGTGCCACGCTGGCACGTTATCTGACCGAAAACTTGCCGGAAAACGAGAAAATGCACGGTGGCATGAGCTGGGTCAAGTCGATTCTGGCGCGCAACCTGATGATCATGAAAAACGAGAACGAGATTCTTGATAAAGGCGGTGTGTATGCGTTGGTCGGGCCGACTGGTGTCGGAAAAACGACGACCACAGCCAAGCTGGCGGCGCGTTGCGTGATGCAGCATGGCGCGAACAAGCTGGCACTGATCACCACGGACGGCTATCGTATTGGCGGCTACGAGCAATTGCGCATTTACGGCAAAATTCTCGGCGTGATGGTGCATTCGGTCAAAGACGAAGCCGATTTGCGAATCGCGCTCGATGAGTTGCGTGGCAAGCACATGGTATTGATTGACACGGTTGGCGTCAGCCAGCGCGACAAGATGGTCACAGAGCAGATTGCAATGCTGTCGAGCGCGGGTGTGCCTGTCCAACGTCTGCTTTGTCTTGCTGCGACCTCAACCGGCGAAACGCTGAATGAAGTTGTGCGTGCGTACAAGGGAGACGGATTGGCCGGTTGCATCATGACAAAACTCGACGAAGCCGCAACTATTGGTAGTGCGCTCGATGTTATGATTCGTCAGAAGATGATGCTGTATTACGTTGCCAACGGCCAGCGTGTGCCAGAAGATTTGCATCTCGCGAATCAGCATTATTTGATTGACCGCGCATTCAAGCTCAAACGTGAAACAGCGCCATTCCGCTATCAGGACGATGAGCTTCCGCTTGTGGTCGCGAACACGGCGCGAGCAGTAAAGGAAAATGGTTTGCGTGAGGTGTTCCTTGGATAAATTTCAATTCGACCAGGCCGAGGGATTGCGGCGCATTCTCGCAGGAGCGAAACCGCGCGTTTTCTCCTTTCTGTCTCCCTCGCAAAATGATGACAAAAGTGCCGTTTTGGTCAACCTGTGCGCATCGCTGGCACGAGCCGGTAGCAATGCGTTGCTGCTGGATGCCAGCATGAGTCTGCACGGCACGGCTGAAAAGATGCGCGTAACTCCTGAAGCGACCTTGTTGGAGGTGGCTCGTGGTGAGAAGCCGCTCGACGATGCTATTCTGGCGATGAACCAAGGCTTCAATCTGGCTGTTTTGGCTGGTCCGGCATTCCGGCAGGCACTGCGCCACTCGAACCAGATGCAACGCGTCGGTGATGTATTCGATACGCTGGTGCAGCAATTCGATGTGCTAATGGTGGATGCTGTACTGGATGCAGATGATGCGCTGCCATTGCCAGTGCTGGCAGAAAGCGATATTGTTGTTCAGGTGTCGGATAGTGTGGCATCGATCAAAGCGGCGTATGCGATGATCAAGCGATTGCACGAGCAAATGGGGCGGCGGCCTTTCAGCATTCTGGTTACCGCAGCAACGGAGCAGCGCGCGCAAATTGTGTATCAGAACATGGCTCAGGCAGCCAGTCGCTATCTGGCCATCTCACTTGATTCGATCGGTTTCGTGCCGCAGGATGATTACATGACGCGGGCTGCACGTTTGGGGCGTTCGGTGATTGATGCGTTTCCTCTAGCGGGTGCATCGGTCGCATTTCGCAGGATGGCTGAACGATTCATTTGTTCCGATAATCGCTTGGATTGTGGCATGATGGCACGAGGCTCAAGTTTTTCAGCGTAAAGCATGTATAACGTTCAGGGAAAGACCAACAAGGATCATTTGATTACCCAGCATGTGCCGCTGGTCAAGAAATTGGCACATCTGATGAAAGCCAAACTTCCGCCAAGCGTTGATGTTGATGATCTGGTTCAGGCGGGGATGATGGGCTTGCTCGACGCTGTCAACCGTTATGAGGAAGTGCATGGCGCGCAGTTCGAGACTTATGCGATGCAGCGGATTCGCGGCTCGATGCTGGATGAATTGCGCAATAGCGACTGGGTGCCGCGCAGTTTGAGGCAAAACATGCGCAAGATTGAAACTGCCATCCAGAAGTTGCAGCAGAAACTTGGGCGGCCGCCGAATGAAAGCGAAGTGGCGGTGCAACTGAAAGTTCCGCTGGCGACGTATCAGGAAATGCTGGGCGAGGGTAGCGGTCACCAGCTGATCTATTACGAAGATTTCCACGACGACGATGAAAGCGAACATTTCCTCGATCGTTTTGCGACGGAAATGGCTGATGATCCGCTGCAAATCCTGATGAACACCGGTTTCCGTTCTGCCGTGATCGATGCCATTGACGACTTGCCCGAGCGGGAAAAGCTCCTGATGGGCTTGTACTACGAACAGGAGTTGAATCTGAAGGAAATCGGCGCGATCATGGGGGTATCGGAATCGCGAGTCAGCCAGTTGCACAGCCAGGCGATTGCGCGGATGCGTGCCAAATTACGGGAGCGGGCATGGACTGGGGTAGCCTGATAGGTCTGGCGCTTGGTGTCGGTGGCATCCTAGTTGGCCAGTTGCTGGAGGGCGGTCACGCTGGCTCACTGGTGCAGCCAGCTGCTTTCGTGATCGTGGTCATTGGAACAATGGGAGCGGTGCTGCTGCAAAGTGGTTTGCAGACTTTCATTGCCGGAATAAAAATGGCTGGCGCCGTGTTTCGGCCGCAGACTGAAAATAATCAGGCGCTATCACGTGAAATGGTCATGTGGAGCACCATCGCAAGGCGGGAGGGTTTCCTTAGTCTTGAGCGTTACCTGACCACCGCCACTGATCCGTTTATCCAGCAGGGGTTGCGGATGATTATCGACGGCATCGATCCTGCAATCATGCGCGAATTACTGCATCAAGATATTTCAGCTTATGAAGCACGCGAACGGCTGGTGGTAAAGGTGTGGGAATCCGCCGGGGGGTATGCGCCGACGGTAGGCATTCTCGGAGCAGTGCTAGGCCTGATTCACGTGATGGAAAACTTGTCAGATCCCAGCCGTCTTGGGGCGGGTATTGCCGTGGCATTTGTGGCGACAGTGTATGGTGTTGGGCTGGCGAACCTGTTTTTTTTGCCGATTGGCGCCAGATTGCGCGCCCATGTCGGCAAGGAAGTGCAGCGGCGGGAAATGTTGACGGATGCTTTCGTCGGTATCGCCAACAGCGAAAGCTCGCGTGTGATTGAAGAACGCATGCTGATCTACCGGAAATAATAAGGCTGCCCGTCAGGGCGGATGCTGTCTGCAAAATGTGAGCGCAATGGCCATGTCGCGACGCCGGAAGAAAATCGAGGAAGAACACGAGAACCACGAGCGCTGGCTGGTTTCTTATGCCGATTTCATCACCTTGCTGTTTGCGTTTTTTGTGGTGATGTATGCAGTGTCGTCAGTAAGCGAGGGCAAGTACCGCGTACTGTCGGATTCGATGAGCAGTGCATTCGGCGGCAGGATATCACTGGTTTCTGCTTCAAAGGGAACAGAACAGGCTGCGTCACCTGCGTTTGAGTTGCCATTGACGATGCACAAGCGTCGCGCGGTCGAGGCTGCGGTCAAGCGTGAGCGCGAACAAATGAAGGCGGTTACCCAGCATCTGACTTCGTCACTTGCGCCGCTGATTGAACAGGGGCAGGTCCGCGTGATGCAGACGGCGCGCGGTATTACGGTTGAAATTAACGCCAGTGTGTTGTTTGCTCAAGGCGAGGCCAGACTGAGTGATGAAGCCAGCAATACACTGGGAGCGGTGGCACGGGTCATGAAAAACCAGTTATTCCCGATGCAGATCGAAGGCCATACAGATAACGTACCAATCAGCAACCCTTATTTTCCTTCGAATTGGGAGTTGTCTGCCGTGCGAGCCAGTAGCGTGGTGCGCTTGTTCATCGAAAATGGCATCGCGGAAAAACGTCTGACCGCAATCGGCTATGGTGATACACGACCAGTCAGCCCCAACGACACGGCTGAAGGTAGGCTGCGCAACCGACGGGTGCAAGTGATGATTTTGTCCGCGTTGCCTGAATCAGTATCGGAACCGGCGGTAAAACCGTGATGATTTTGAATGTCGTTTAACCGACAACGAAATTGCGTCCAGAAGTCCTGATGTTGTGGCGGCCATCCGCGCCATAGGTGCCTTCGCCCGGAGCACTGTTCTGGAGGATTTGTAACGCCCCCTGGTTGCGTGCCATGTGGCCGCCAATCAGCATGCCATTGATGCGGTTGAGTTCCTTGGTTGTCGCGGTCAGTTCCAACAGCTCATGCCAGGATTGCGCCGCTGTTTCCTGCGATGCATCGCGCTCAATCCATGCTTGCATCCCGGCTTCTTCCGCAGGCAGTCCTGCCGCTGCCAGCGCATTGTAGCGAGCATCGGCCAATTGTGCCATGCG
>Ga0316604_10002636_pt1 | contig 13452 bp, 9 predicted proteins | sample OWC_soil_day20_C_FD_207650 | JGI IMG/M metagenome (GOLD analysis project Ga0316604, IMG submission 207650) | Wetland soil microbial communities from Old Woman Creek delta, Ohio, United States - OWC_soil_day20_CT | ecosystem: Environmental > Terrestrial > Soil > Wetlands | place: USA: Ohio... | reverse complement strand
TCGTTATATAGCCCGGCCATTGACCGGAGCCATTACAAAAGTAAATACCTATGCGACAAAAATGGATGAAACCGTGACAACCCAGGCCAGCTTTTCAATTGAGCTTTCCTCTTCGGTAAGCGAGATTTCCGCAACTATGGAGGAATTTTCGTCATCAGCTATTTTAATTAGCAATCATAGCCAGGGAGTGGCCGATAGTGCTGCGCAAACTTTGCAAAGAACCCGGCAAGGCGTTGCTGAAGTCGAGGCTTTGATGGAAAAAATGAAGGAAATCTATAACGATAATCAAGTAAATATTCAGGAGATTGTTGCCTTAGGTCATAAGTCCAAAGAAGTTACCAAAATCATGGAGTTTATTAATAATATTGCGAGTCAGACTCGCCTGATTGCCTTTAATGCCGCGCTGGAAGCAGCCAGCGCCGGGGAAGCCGGCAAACGTTTTGGGGTAGTTGCTTTAGAAATCAGACGCTTGGCCGATAGTGTCATGGAATCAACAAAAGAGATCGAAACGAAAAGTAATGAAATTGTGGCAGCAGTAAGCCGGCAGGTGGTTGCTTCTGAAAAGAATACTAAAGGAATTGAAGAAGGGCTGGCCTATTCGGAGCGCACTGTTTCTATTATCTATGACATCGAGAATGCAGCCGATCAGACAACCGATGCCGTCCAGCAAATTGTTCTTTCTATCCAGCAGCAGCAAACCGCCGGCGAACAGGTACTGACGGCATTAAGGCAGATTAAGCAAGGAACAACCGACAATACAACGATGATACAACAGATAAAAACAATTAGTAAAGAATTGGCTAATTTGGCCGAGGAACTGGAGCTTGTCGTTGAACATGGTAAAAAAGTAGCAACCGCTGATTAGTCAGCAGTTAGGCGGGGATTTTATGGATGCTCATAAGAACGCTATCAGGGTACTTATCGTTGACGATTGCCCGATTGTACGGGAATTTATAATTGGAATATTAGCAGAGGAAGCCAGCATCAAAGTAGTTGGCGAAGCCGCTAATGGCGAAGAAGCAAGCAAGCAGGCTGTCCTGCTGCGTCCTAATCTTATCATTATGGATATCGCCATGCCTGTCATGGATGGCTTAGAAGCCATTGAAGTTATTATGCAGAATAACCCAACTCCGATTCTGGTTGTCACCGCCTATGAAGATGCTCATTTAGCGTACGAAGCAGTAAGCAGAGGCGCCTTGGAGGTAGTCGAAAAACCCAGTATTGATTCCACGAATTATCGCCAATTTATTCATAAGATAAAATTACTGGCCGGAGTAAAAGTAATCAGGCATATCACCGGCAACAGGCAAGCAGCACCAAAACATATTATTGAAAAAACACAAGCAAACCGCTGCTCTAAAGCAGTAGCTATCGCCTCTTCCTTAGGTGGCGCAAAGGTATTGGAATCCATACTATCACAACTATCTGCTGATTTTCCGGCTCCGATTGTTATCGCCCAGCATATTTCTGAAGGTTTTGCCGAAGCGCTGGCAGACTGGCTTGATTATAAAACACCGCTTACCGTAAAGGTGGCGTCGCAATCTGAACCTTTGCTTCCAGGGAGAGTATTAATTGCTCCGCCGGAATATAACGTGCAGGTGGATGTAGATGGCAACATGGAACTATTGCCCTATTCACCCGGGAATATCTATCATCCCTCCTGCGATAGGCTGCTTGCTTCTGTAGCGCATGTCTATCGCAAGGGAGCAGTAGGCATTATTCTGACAGGCATGGGGCAAGACGGGGTTAAGGGAATGCAAGCCATCAAAGCTACCGGCGGCATTACCATCGCCCAAAATAAACAAACTTCACTTATCTATAACATGCCCAGACTGGTAATTGAAGCTGGTTTAGCCGATTTTATTGTGGCGGAAAAAGATATAGCGTCCACATTGACTAAGGTGCTTGCCTTATGATAATGAAGGCAATGCTGCTGCCACCGCCTGATTTAGAAAAACTCAGCCTGCTCATCAACCAGCGGTATGGGCTGGAGTTTCGCCAGCAGCGACTGAAACTACTGCATGAAGCTATCCAAGAACGTATGGAAGTATGTAAAGTTTCTACTATCGATGAGTATCTGCAGGTAGTGCAGCAGCAGGAAGAAGAACTATTGCGGCTTATTAACCTGTTGACCATTCATGAGACTTATTTTTTCCGCGAACCGGCCCACCTTGCTATTATGAGTAAGCAGGTCATTCCCCGGCTAGTTAAAACAGGGAAACACCTTCCTTTCCTTCGCCTGTTGAGTGCCGGTTGCTCAACAGGCGAAGAAGCCTATTCTATGGCAATAGCTGCTCTTACAATACCTGGCGCAGGAATCGACTGGGACTTTGAAGTAATCGGTGTTGATGTGGATAAAGAAGCCATAAAAAAGGCGCAAGCCGGTATATATGGCTTATATTCTTTTCGTTCCTGTCCCAGGGATATCCGTGAAAATTGCTTTGATCGCATAGCAAAAGAAAGTTTTATGATTAAAAGCCATATCAAAGAAAAAGTACGGTTTGAGTCGCTAAACTTATTTGCGCAAGTGTATCCGGACTGGATGCTAAACATGGACATCGTGTTTTATCGGAATGTCTCCATTTATTTTTCTAAAGAACAACAGCAAGAAGTGTTTCGCCGTTTGTCTGAGTTGCTAAAAACTGACGGCTGCTTGTTTCTAAGCTGTACGGAAACTTTATATCATAATAATAAGCTACTGTCACTGGTTAAAAAAGATGACGCATTCTATTACCAAAAACAAGCTGCTGAAACATTTGTTGACCGCGCTGTTGTTACCGGAGAGATAACTGCAATAAATAAACAGTGCCTGGCTGCTGACCAGCCAAGGCAAATTCCCGCATTTCAACTAAAGAAACAGCCACCCAAACCTGCACTGCAAACAGATCGTTCCAGTTTAACAACCAGTAAACGGCAATCGTCGTTGCCATTAGCTGACAAAGGCACACGCTGCCAAGAGCGGTTCACAGCTGCACTGGAATTAGTGAAATTGAAAAAATATCCTGAGGCCATTAGCCGCCTGGACGAAATCCTTGCCGTTGATTCATTTTACATTAAGGCTTATACCTTAAAAGCCAATATTCTCCTTAATCTTCAATGTGTTGACAAAGCTATAGAACTGTGTCAGACGACACTAATGCTGGATACCTTTTGCCTGGAAGCCTATCTGCTACTTGGTATGGCAGCAAAACTTGCCGGACAGCAGGCCGTGGCTATACAACATTTTAAGGAAGCGGTGTATGTGTATCCCGAATGTTGGCTGGCTCATTTCTATTTGGCTGAAATGTATCAGTTGCCGGAAGAAGCCCCGTACGCCAAACGGGAATATGAATTGGCTATGAAAATACTCAAGCAAGGCAACTTTGAAAAACACGGGTTAAGCTTTTTTCTCGTGCCGTTTCAACTCGATGACTTTATCCAATTATGCCAGCACAATATAGCAAAATTGCAGGCTTATGACCACTAAATCCCTACTGAAGGAGAGGGTATGGCATTATGGCATTAAATATCAAACTTCTTGCGGCTAAATTTACCGCAGAAGCCGCGAAACATTGCGATCAAATTGAAAAAGAATTACTCATATTAGAGGCACGAGGCTTTTCCCCAGAGATTCTTAATTCAGTTTTTCGGGCTGCGCACACGCTAAAAGGGGCCGCCCGAATGCTAAAATTAACAGGTATTTCAACAGTAGCACACCGGATGGAAGATGTTTTAGAGCTGCTGCGAGGTAGACAAAGCCGCCTTTCCCAAGAAATAATGGATCTTTTATTACAAGGCGTTGATACGATTCGGCAACTACTTGCCGCAGTTGCTGCCGAGACCCCTTTGCCGGAATCATTGCCACCAGTCTGCTTTGAACTGGAGCAATTTCTGCATAAAGATACCGCTGCGAACCAGGAAAAATGCCCAGATCAGACTTCTGCAACAATTACAGAAGATCGTGTTCAGGCTGACGCTGCAAACATCCCCCATGATTTTGTCCAAATACGTGCAGAGCGGTTAGATGAATTAATCCAGTTGATGGGAGAAGTCGTTTCTTTTCAATACCGCAAAAAACAGCAAGCCAGTATCGTACGCGATATCATGCGACTATCAACAACAAGTCTTACGTTAGCATCCTGCCAAACTCTTACCACTGCACAGACAGAACCGGTTCGCAATGAATTGGCAGCTACCTTAGCCGCTATGCACAGTCAATTGTCGAAATTCCAGGATTCCCTGCGCAATGATGCTGTGATCGAAAGCCTTCTGACCGCCGACCTGCAGGAACGGTCTTTGAAAATACGAATGCTGCCGCTAGCAACCGTTTTTGATAAAATCAACCGTGTAGTTAGAGATCTCACTCACACAACAGGCAAGGAAATTGAATTTCAAGTTGAAGGCGGCAATACCGAACTGGATCGTAAAATTATTGAGCATTTGGGCGATTGTTTACTCCATATGGTTCGCAATGCCGTTGACCACGGTATCGAATTGCCGCAAGACCGGCTTATAGCAGGAAAAAGAACATGTGGAATCATCCGGTTATCCGCTTTTTACGATTCAGGAGGAGTCACTATTGTTCTCCATGATGACGGGGCAGGCATCTCTTTAGATCAGATAAAAACGACAGCGGTAAAGAAACGGCTGCTAACCGCAGATGCTGTAAGTACCCTTACAGAAATGGAATTGCTGGATTTGCTCTTTTTATCCGGTTTTAGTACAAGTCCCATTATTACCGACATATCCGGGCGTGGTGTAGGAATGAATGTTGTCAAACAAACAATTACCGAAAAGCTTAAAGGCTCAGTCAGAATCCAGACACGTGCCGGGAAAGGAACTACATTTTCGCTGAAATTACCCATCACGCTAGCACTTTCACGAATGTTACTTATAGCAGCAGCCAATCATACCTTCGCTATACCCGCCTACTCGGTTCAGGAAATAGTAATGGTACCTGCCAGCCAGGTTATCCATGTCGTCAGCAAACGGGCACTGCGCATACGTGAGCAAATTGTCCCCCTGGAGGAACTTGAGACTATTCTGAGCTGTCCGCAAACCGCAGCGCATGAGCGATCTGATTTATTGGTTATCTTACTGGCAGCCGGCGCGGAGAGACTAGGTCTAATTGTTGATACGATCATAAGTGAAGCCGACATGGTTATAAAACCTTTACCTTCAGCGCTATCATCACTTGCGTTGCTTTCCGGTTTTACTGTCGGCAGCAATGATGAAATAATTAGTGTGCTCGGAGTCACAGCACTACTAAAGCAGGCCCGCAAGAATAAGCTGCCTGCAGGTATTTCTTCAGAAACTGACCTGCAAAGACAATACAAGACCATTCTGGTTGTCGACGATTCTGCCAACACCAGGGATATTGTAAAAAGCATTCTAGAGTCCTATGGCTACCAGGTGGATTTGGCCGAAGACGGGCTGGATGCTATTGAAAAAACTGACAAAAAAGTATATGATGCTGTTATAACCGATGTCGAAATGCCTCAGCTTGATGGCTTCAGCCTTACTTCGCATTTGCGTCAAGATGAGCGGTATCAACAAATTCCGGTGATAATTGTAACCTCCCGCGAAAAGGCGGAAGATAAGCGGCGGGGTATTCAGGTTGGTGCCAACGCCTATATTGTTAAAGGTGCCTTTGATCAAACTAACCTTATTGAAATACTTAAAAATGTAATCGGTTAGTACGTTTGAAAGGGATGAACCATGGATAAACCGATAAACACTAACACTCCTCCGATAAAATTGCTGCTTATTGAAGATGACAGCTTTATGCGGGAAATGATTGCCTTAACCCTGGAAACAGAAAACTATGAAGTCACCGGTGTCGAGAGCGGTACAGAAGCCTTGCAACAGCTACACAGTTGCAACAAATATGGTGGCATTATTTCTGATATGTATTTGCCAGATACCGATGGACTTACACTCTTTGAACAAATTCATCCTGAGTATCCTGACCTACTGTTTCTAATTCTAACAAGTGAAACCGATGAAATCATTGTCCGGAAAGCAGCCAGTCTGGGAATCACCTATATTCTAAAAGATGAAAATTTTGCCGAAACAGTTCTGTCTGCATTAGCTAACCTGCCACAAATAGAAACCGCACCTGCTTCTCTAGCCCAAATGCCTGCAAAACTATTTCATGACCTTAATCAGCCGCTTAATTCGATAAAAATGATTGCCGGCGGTATCCTCTTTTTACTAAAGCAGGGAGAAAAGCTACCTGATGAAGAACTTTCCGACTGCATGGAAAAAATTTCGGTTCAAACTGACCTCCTTGCCAGTATGCTTAAAAAAATGCGAATGTAAACTGTTTAACCAAGTTTTAGCAACAAGGTGGGATATCGAATGAAGATATTGCTCATAGATGATGAACAGCATAGCCGCCAGGCTATGCTGTGGTTTTTAAAGCACCAGAACCATGAAGTAACAGAATGTGCCACTGGCGCGGAAGCTTTGGAAAAATTTTCCATAGATGATTACCCCATGGTATTATCAGATATTCAAATGCCAGGTTTTTCTGGCATTGAACTGGCTAAAGCTATCAAAAAGCTGCCCAATAGCTGGCAAACCGACATTGTTCTCTTCACAGGCTATGCTGACTTAAACTCGGCGGTTACCGCATTACGTGCAGGAGTCTATGATTATCTGACAAAACCCGTAAATCCGGAAGAACTAAATTCTGTCATTGAGCGAGTTGCCGAACACCAGGCACTTTTGCGGGAAAATAAAAACCTGACCGAACGCTTTCACGACGAAGTACATGCTGCAACCGAAGAGACCCGGCGTGAACTTGTCCAGATAAAACAAATTGTAGCAGAATCTATCATTGGTTCAGTAGGTGTTTTTTCAGAATGCATGCAGGCGATTTTTCACCAAGCCGAGCAACTGCATGCAGACCGCTCCATCCCGGTCTTAATTGAGGGTGAGACTGGCACAGGCAAAGAAGTAATTTCCAAGCTGATTCACTATGGGAGCAGTTTTGATCCCTTAAGTACCACCCCGTTTGTAGATATTAATTGCGCTGCACTAGCGCCGACTCTCTTTGAGAGCGAATTTTTCGGCTATGAGGCAGGTTCCTTTACCGGCAGTATGGCCAAAGGGGCAAAAGGCAAATTCGATTTAGCCCATAGTGGAACCTTGCTGCTTGACGAAATCGGTGAAATTCCTTCTGATTTACAGGGAAAATTACTCCGCGTACTGCAGGAAAAAGAATTTTACCGAGTAGGTGGATTGAAGAAAATTAAAACTAATATCCGCCTTATCTGCGCAACCAATATACCCTTGGAGCAAGGCGTTGAACATGGCACTTTCCGGAAAGATCTATATTTCCGCCTAAAAGTTGCGCATATTGTCATTCCGCCACTGAGAAAGCGTAAAGAGGAAATTCTGCCAATGGCCACTATGTTCTTACAGGAGTTTTCGCGACACAAGAAGAAGCAGTTTGCCACAATTGCTCCGCAAACAGCTAGGATCATGGAAGAATACGACTGGCCCGGGAATGTCCGGGAATTGCGGAACATTATCGAATATGCCACCTTTGCCTATAATGATAACGAACTAAAGCCGGAACACATTCTGGGACTATTGCAACCACAACAAGAACAACCGGCTTCCCTACCGGAACGCGGCGGGATTCTTGAGCTTCCTTTTCCACTACAGGGTTATCCGCTAAAACACTACACTGAGGATATCATCCTGAAAATTTTGGCGGCACATAATAACAATCAATCGGCTACAGCCAATTATTTAGGAATTTCCCGCCGAGCACTATCCTATCGTCTCGAAGAAATGCGCAATAAAAAAGAACACCACCTAGCATAGTTACAAAAATTTCTCACAAAAACTTCTCACCTGAGAAGTTTTTGTAGCCTGCTTTCCATTTTAACTGCGGCTACAACAATAATTAAAAAGCACCAGTTTTTTAATTATTGTGGCGTATTCTCTGACTCAATGCACTATATATATAACGCAAACCAAAAAGCATGCTAACATGGCATGCTTTTTGCATTAATTATTTTAAATAATTTAGTTCAATTATATGATGCATATATGGCATAATAACAGGAGATGAATTACTTTGACTACTCCAGCGACAGATTTAACGATACTAAAAAAATACTATGACATTGTACAAATCATTGACCCATTCGCAACGCCCCCTCTACCTCCTGCTGGTTCCAACAATTCTCAATGTCAGTGGGAATGTTATCACCGGGGAAACAGTGCCCATACTTGCAAAAATTGTGTCTCCTTGCAGGCAATCCAACAAAAAGAAACCTTTATCAAAATTGAAGTGCGTAAAGGAAAATTCTATATGATTACCGCCATGCCGTTAGAGCTAGCTGGGCGTACCGCAGCGCTGGAACTCATAAAATTCGTCAGTGAAAAGACAGTTGAAAGCTTTCTGCCCATGCCAGGCAAAGGCACCAACCTTTGTCGTTCTATCGCCAAACTCAATGACCTGGCAGTCAAAGATGCCTTAACCAACATTTTTAACCGAAGATATATTGACGAACAGCTTCCGCTGGAAATTTCTCTTGCCAAACAGCACAACCTGTCTTTTTCTATTGTTATGGCCGATATTGATTATTTCAAGCAAATTAACGATCAATACGGACACTTGGTTGGTGATGAAGTACTGAAATCGTTTGCCACACAATTACAAAACAACATTCGCACAAGCAACGGCGATTGGATTGCCCGCTATGGCGGCGAAGAATTTCTGATTGTCTTAAGCAACTGTCCGGAGAGTCTGGCGTATAAAGTTACAGAAAAATTCCGTAAAATCATTGATCAGACGCCTTTCACTACCTCGGCAGGCCAGTTGCATATTACTGCCAGTTTCGGCGTACATACTTTTTCCGGGCAGGAAAATGATCTGCGACAACTGTTTGATAAAGTTGACAGTCAATTGTATCACGCTAAACAAGCCGGACGAAACTGTACAGCAGCGAAAAACAGAACGAAATCCTGTCAGGTTTACTGTCAACAGCTCTAATACTATTTATACGAGGAGGAACAACAAATGAAACAACGTATGCCGATCGGCGCCCAATTGGGCGTACTTATGGGAACAGCCTTAGCACTTATGGTCATCCTACTGGGAATCATCCTCTATGAATTTCAGGAAACCAGCAACAGTTATCAGAATATGCTGTCTGGTTCTATTATGCGAACTATGGCTCTACAAAATGCTCAAGATGACTTCCATGAAGGCTTGAGCAACATGCGCGGTTATGTTGCTTATAATGACGAAAAATATGCAGCCGACACCATTACGCTGCTAAATCAAAGCTGTGAAGCGATAAAGACATTTAACGCCGCCGTGACAGCGGCAGAGAGTAAACAAGTGGGCGAACAGTTGCAATCGGCTATGCTCTCCTATATAGAAGACATTAAGCATTCCATTGCCCTAAAACAGAATCATGATGCCAGTTATGCCACCGTGTTGTCGGGAACCCGGCTAAAAACTGAAACAGTCAACAAGCTGTTCAATGATACCATGGCGACTCAGGACAAGGCGCTTAAGCAGCGAATCAGCCAACTCAATGAACGACAAGCTACCTTATTTAAAATGGTTATTGGCTCCAGTATCCTGGGCATCCTCGCTATTATTGCCCTGCTTATCTGGTATAGCCGGCAACTGTCCAACCGAATGAGCAATCTGCGCAGTGACCTCTTGGCACTCAGCCAACTGGACTTAGCCGACAAAGACATTCATGTCACCCGTAACGACGAAATTGGCGATATGGCTGCGGCGCTCATTACGATGAAGCAGGCACTGCAGGACATTGTCCGCTTGGTCAGAAGCAATGCCGACATGCTGGCGGCTTCCAGCGAGGAGCTGTCTTCATCGGTGCAGGAGCAGCTGCAAGTATCAGAAAGTATCGCCAAAACCATTACCGATGTCGCCGAAGGAGCTGACCGAAATACCAATCATATCACGGAAATTTCCGCTGTTATCCAGGAGGTTAGCGCCGGAGCCGAGCAAATGAGCGCCAGCGCCTCCCAAGTTAACAGCATCACGCAGGATGCTGTCAGCGACGCCGACCAGGGGATGCAGCTTATCAACAGACTTGTTACTCAAAATACCACTATCGAAAAATCAATGGCAGATATTACGCAAGTATCAGAATCATTAGTAAAACGTTCAGATGATATCCAGCAGATTGTCACTGCCATTCACACCATCGCCGGACAAACCAATCTTCTGGCCTTGAACGCCGCTATTGAGGCAGCCAGAGCCGGCGAAGCCGGACGAGGCTTTGCGGTGGTAGCTGAAGAGGTTCGCAAACTGGCCGAGCAAAGTGATGCCGCTACCAGCCATATTGAAAAAATCATTACCCAAATGACCACCGATATCCAATTTACAGTAGCTGTGGTTGCCAAGGCCAATACGGAAGTAGTGGCAGGCAAGACGGCGACTGATGCAACTCAGCAAGGTTTCCAGGCTATCATCAGCAAGTTAGATCAAGTAAAAACTGGAATAGAACAGATTAGCCAGGCGGTGGAAGAAACGGCTCATGGTATGCAGACTGTGGTCAACAATGTTCAAAATATCAGTGCGGTAGCAGAAGAAACCAGTGCCAGCACCCAGACAGTAGCGGCATCAGCAGAAGAACAAAGCGCCAGCCTCCATGAAGTGAGCTCCAACTCCGATTCAATGGCTACAATGGCTACCGAACTCAATGAAATCACCGCAAGATTCAAAATGTAATCCCTACCAGCAGGAAATATATCATATAAGCTAGTATATAAGTAGTTGGAGGGATGAACATGCAAAAAGAATTCGTATTTGGTTTTGGAGAGAAAGAAGTAGCAATCACTCTGCCAGAAAATCAAATTCTTCAAATTATTGAAGGTAAAGACGTCGAAGCCATTACCGATGTACCTGCAGCTATAAAAACCGCATTACGCAATCCAATTGACTCCCCGCCGCTACAAGAAGTAGTCAATCCCGGCGACAAAGTTGCGATCATTGCCAGCGATATTACCCGTAAGTGGATCACATATCCAGAAATTCTGCCAACGCTCTTAAATGAACTGAACGCTGCCGGCATCCCGGACAGCGACATCACTCTCGTCGTCAGCCTTGGTTCCCATCGCAAACATACCGACCAGGAAAATATCGCAGTCTATGGCCAGGAGGCAGTAACCCGGGTTCAACTTGTCCAAAGCTATGCTCCCACTGCCGAAGACTTTGTCCACGTGGGCAAAACCTCACGTGGCGTGGAAACTTATCTTAACAAACATATTGCTGCTGCCGACAAAGTCATCATGACCGGCGGCATTGTCTACCACTCTATGGCTGGCTTCGCCGGTGGGCGCAAAGCTATTATGCCAGGCGTTGCCGGGTATTCCACCATCCAGGGCAATCACAGCTTCTGCATGCATGATGTTGTCGGTCAGGGTATTAACCCCAACTGCATATCCGGTAAGCTGGATGGCAACAACATGCATGCCGATATGATGGAAATGGCCTCCATGCTGAAGCAGACTTTTCTCTTAAACGCCATCTTTACGCCTGAAGGCAAATTTGCCCGTTTTGTCGCCGGTCATTGGCATACTGCCTGGCTTGAGGGCTGCAAAACGGTAGAAGAAATCTTCGGCGTTCCCATTACCGCCAAAGCTGATTTGGTGATTGCCTCTGCTGGTGGCTTTCCCAAAGACATTAATCTTTATCAAGCCAGCAAAACCACAGAAAACGCCTTTATGGCCGTTAAAGACGATGGTGTTATCATTGCGCTGTTAGAGTGCCGCGATATTATGGAACCTCCTGATTTCAGTGGCTGGTTCAACTATGAATCACTTTATGACCGGGAAATCGCCTTGCGCAAAGCCTTTACCGTCCCGGGGTTCATTGCCCTCAAAATCGGTCTGTTTGCCCAAAAAGTACCTCACATAATTGTCACACTCCCCCAAAACAAAGAATTCATCGAAAAAGCCGGCCTAATTGCCGTCACCACCCTGGAAGAAGCTATGGCGATTGCCGAGCAAAAACTTGGCCGCACAGACTATACCATTACCCTTATGACGCACGGCGCTAATACTGTACCACTGCTGCAGAAATAGCCAATTATATATAATAGAAGCAGCCAGAACCCAAGATCATTACTATGGGTTCTGGTTGCTTTTTTTCTGAATCAGAGGCAGCTTCAATTATCGATGACCACAGCCCACATACGAAATGGCCCATGCACCCCTATTGATAGATCCATCTCAATGTCCGAGGTGCGGCTGGGTCCTGTGATAAAATCAACGGCTGACGGCAACTGGCCCTGTCCGCGCCGTTCAATGAGGTGCCTCATTACCGTAGACATAGTCGGCACAATATCTGACTTGTGCATGACTGCAATATGGGTAGGCGGCAATAAACTTACAGAACGTCCGGTATTGGCTCCATTAAATAAAGCCACTGTCCCGGTGTAGCCAATAGCATAGTTAACCCAGGTGATACCGGCATCAGCCTGTTCTGCAATTTCAATTAGTTCCTGCCGGGACTTGTCACTATTCCAAAACTCAGTTTTTACACCCAGGCGGGAAAATTCTATATGCCTATGTAACTCAGGGTGATCCCACACAATAGCAGCTTTGGCATTTAGCACCTTGAGCCACAACTTTATCTGATTAGTAGCCTCTGCCCCATTGCTAACGATAGCCACTTTGCCAGTTAGCGCTTCCAGGTTGGCCTTAAATAAATTAAGCGGCTGCTCTGCTTCAAACTTCTGCTCCCGCCAAAAATCCGGCGGGCCAATTTCTTTTCGGTTAGGAGGTACTGTAAGCACTTTATCCCGCCCCAAGGCCTTGGCGACCGTTTGCAAAAACATAGTTTCCTGGGCAATATCTTCCTGAATATTTGTCATATGCTCACCTATTTCTTACGTTTTTCCCAGCGCTCACGGAAGGTTGTATCTGCAGCTGCCCGCATATAACGTGAATTAGTCCAATTGGCAAGCAGCGGTAATTTAGCAGTAATATAACCATTATTGACTAAAGGTTTCTGCCCTAGCGACGCGACTTTCATGGCAAATTTATAGGTACTGGGCAATTTGAAAAACTGCTTCCACATGCCAAAGGCAAACTTTTCAACTACTTGGCCATAACCGTCACTCACCCGCCGCTGCCGTAGCTTGAACAACAAATCCTGTAACGGAATCTTGGCTGGACAGACACTTGTACAGGCAGCGCACAAGGTCGAAGCATATGGCAGTTCGCCCCAAAAGTCGATATCATCTTCTAATAACGGGGTAATAACCGATCCTATTGGACCGCCATACACTGATCCATACGCATGCCCACCGATTTGACGGTATACGGGACACACATTAAAGCAGGCACCACAGCGGATACAATGAAGCGCCTGACGATATTCTTCATCTGCCAACATCCGTGAACGGCCATTATCAACAATCACCAGATGTAACTTTTCACAGCCATCAATATCGCCTGACTGACGCG
>Ga0316604_10002635_pt1 | contig 13454 bp, 9 predicted proteins | sample OWC_soil_day20_C_FD_207650 | JGI IMG/M metagenome (GOLD analysis project Ga0316604, IMG submission 207650) | Wetland soil microbial communities from Old Woman Creek delta, Ohio, United States - OWC_soil_day20_CT | ecosystem: Environmental > Terrestrial > Soil > Wetlands | place: USA: Ohio... | reverse complement strand
AACTGTTTCCACTGGAAGCAACCATGAATGGAGAACATCAGTATGATAGTCTCCTGCAAATTGACATCAGCGAGCAGTTCCGTCATCGCACCGATAGCTTTTACACCAGCTACTTAACAGCACTCAATGGTGTAGATACTGCAGGCCTTACGCCCAATGACCTGATCAGTTATCTCATGCTGCAACGCGACCTCACCCTGAGCAAAGAGCGCCTGAAATTCCCTGATCATTACATGCCGTTTGATCAATTCAGTGGCCTTACCTTAATGCTCCCTTTACTAGGCTCTGGCGCCAGCGCTCAACCATTCAAAACTAATGACGACTACCGCCATTTCATGTCCCGCATGAAATCATTCTCTGAATGGGCAGACACAGCTATTGCAAACATGCGCAAAGGCATGGAAACAGGTGTCGTATTACCCAAAACACTGGTTGTGAAAATACTTCCGCAACTGGCTGACATCGCTAAGAAAGACACCGGCAATGTTTTCTATGCACCCCTCAGAACCCTGAAGGATACTGCACTCGCTACTGCTTACAAAGCAAGCATCGAACAGTATATCTTACCTTCTTATGCACGGCTGCACGACTTTATCGAAAAAGAATACCTGCCCAAAGCACGCACTACCAGCGGTTATAGCGCACTGCCTAACGGTAAAGACTGGTACGCGCTCTATAGCAAATACTGGACGACCACCAACTTCACACCTGACGAAATCTTTGCCATCGGTGAAAAAGAAGTAGCCCGCATCAAAGGTGAAATGGAAAAGGTAATGACGGAAACTGGCTGGAAAGGCGATCTGCCCGCCTTCTTTACGTACATCAGAACCGACAAAAAATTCAAGATCTTCTCTACCCCAAAACAAATCCTCGATAGCTTCGCAAGTATCAAAGACAGGATTATGCCTAAGGTAAAAGAACTGTATGGTCACCTGCCAAAGACACCTTTCGAAATCAGGCAGACAGAAGCTTTCCGCGCCGCTTCTGCCAGTGCGGAATACATGCAGGGTGCTGCAGATGGTTCAAGACCAGGTGTATTCTACGTCCCCATTCTGAATGCTAAAGAATTTGGTTACACCGGTATGCAATGCCTGTTTCTGCACGAAGCCATACCCGGTCACCACTTCCAGATCTCTATTCAACAGGAGAACGATTCGTTGCCAAAATTCCGCAGATTTAACTGGATCGGGGCATATGGGGAAGGTTATGCACTATATTGCGAAAGCCTTGGTAAAGAGTTAGGAATATATACAGATCCGTACATGTATTTCGGCAGGTTGAGTGATGAAATTCATCGCGCCATCAGACTCGTTGTGGATGTAGGTTTGCACTACAAAGGATGGACCCGTGAGCAAGCCATCAAGTATATGCTTGATTATGAACCAACAAGCGAACAGGAAGCCACTGCAGAAATTGAGCGTTATATGGCTTTGCCGGCACAGGCTTTGTCGTATAAAATAGGCGAAATGAAAATCCGCGAATTGAGGAATAAGTATACTGCTGAGTTGGGAGATAAATTTAATATCAAAGATTTCCACGACGAATTGTTGAAAGATGGTTGTGTACCATTGGATGTGTTGGAAGAAAAGATGGCGAGGAAGTTCAAATAAAACCATTTTGCCCTTTGCAGGATGCATTCATACTGCAAAGGGCAAACATTATGAAAAAATCTATATACCCACAATTACTGCACAGCTTCCTGATAATCCGGATTTAACAATAAAATATGTGTCTGCTTTGAGAAAAGATACTTAAATTTATAGAAGTAAATATAGAATTACAGGGAACTTCGGAACTACCAGGGTTTTAAGGAACGTTGCCATATCACTAAGAGACTCTATCTATATCGAAAGCTATCTGCTCAACGCGCCTTTTACCATTTCACGTTACAAAAGATATTGCACGCTTGTGCCTTATAATTATCACTGAGAGAAAAGGAATTTTTTAACTTTTAAGCTGCCAGTATTATGTTTGACATGACCCTTAATTACTGCCTTGCTTTCCCTGCCGTGGTGCGGGAAGATAAGTGGGATGATGATGTACGGTTTTCCGTAGGTGAAAAGCTTTTTTGCATGATCTCTAAGGCTTTTCCACATCAGGTATCTCTGAAATGCAGGCTGGAAGATTTCCACCGCCTCATTTCCCAACCAGGTATCGTACCGGCGCCATATTTGGCCCGTTATCACTGGGTACAGATCAAACAATTGGAAACTTTGCCAGTTCCCGAATTACAGTCTTTATTACAGAATGCCTACGATCTGGTCGTGAATTCATTACCTCCGGAAGAAAGGGCGCAGATTTTGCGTGAGCAAAGGGTATAGGACCCCTGGATTTTTTGTGGTAGGAAGGTTTGCGCCTGACGCTGGCAGCGTTCAGGACTTCTAATTACCCTGAAAATATTAAAAGCTTTTACCCAATCAGGTAAAAGCTTTTTTATTTGGTGGGTGGCCAATGGCCGACATTTTATAAGAAGACGGTGTAGATGATATCATACACCCCAAACACGATCAGCGTACACGCAAATACTTTTTCAAGTAAGGGTGATTTCATTTTCACCGCTGTTTTCGCCCCTAAATAAGAAGATGGTATCGCTGTGAGCGCCAGCAAAAGCGCTATGTTCCAGTCGATATGACCCAGGTACCAGTGCGCGATTGCCCCGGGTATGGATAAGATGGCAGATAATACGATGGAACATGCCAGCGCCTGCTTGATAGGCATTTTTAACCGCTTAATAAAGAAACTACTAAACAATACCCCGCCCGCGTTCGCCAATAAACCAGATAATAAACCAATACCTATCGCCGCCACGATCATTAACCCGGTATGAAACGCCTCTTTTTCAGCAACTTCCTCAGACTTCTTTCTTAAGAATGAAATCAACAACGTCGTACCGATTCCCATGATGAATAACGCGGTACAGATCATCAATGTTTCACCCTTTAAGTAATGGCTAAAATAAGCCCCTAATACCGTAGCAGGCACGCCAAATATTGCCCCTAATCCAATCACTCTTTTATCGAAAAGCTTCTCCTTGCTGTAAACCGCCGTTGCTGATATCGTACTCGTAATGGCCGCAGGTAATGGAGAGGCAAGGGCATAAAAGGGGTTGATGCCGGCAAAGATCTGTAAAGCCGGCGTACTCACCGCACTCCCTCCTTTGCCCAGTAAACCGGAAAGATAGCCCACTACCAATCCTATGGATAATATTACCCAATAATCAGTCTGTTGAAATAACACAATCATATACAGGTTAGACACACACGTGCCGGTTGGCAGGTCGTCGGTTGGTTTTGATGAATTTCCTTTTTAGCAAAAATAAGTGTCGCGTACAAGCCAAAAGTACTGTGTTGACGGAGGTTCAACAAAATAATCAGGGGGATTAGGTCATTACTAAAAGTTATGGGATATAACTTTATGTTATGATTCTGACTGTCGTGAGTTTGAAGGGGAATAGCCTACCAAGTCTAGGAAATATAGGAAATCAGGGGATTAGCTAAAATAATCCCCTGACAGCCAGTTTTATTGAAACAAGGTTCATTTTCGATTGTGAAACGATGGTGAAACCCGCTATTTTTCTAAAAACAGATTTCTTTTTTTAGACCCAGACACCTTTTTTAGCCAATGCTTACCTGGAACTCATTTCATAAATGGATATTTGTAATTGATAGTCAATGCTTGAAGGGTAATTATGAAATGAGTTCTAGTATTAAATGAATACGCTCTATTGCATCGTTTTCCAGATCACATCATATATATCAATCGCCTCTACCGCACTCGTCTCCTCCCCTTTCGCCGTTATCAACACCGGGTGATACTGACTGTCTTCCGAAATTCGCCCATGTGACCCCTTAATTAATGTCGCATCCAGCGGAATCACATTCATCAGGTACCGGAAACCCAATTTCTTCTTTAACAGCTTAAAACCTGCCTTTAATTTGATCAAGGGATCTGCAGGGTTCATAAACATCTCCACCGGGTCATACCCTGGCTTACGATGAATATCTACCAACCTGGCAAAATCCGGCGCCTTCGCATCGTCCTGCCAATAATAGTAAGTAAACCAGCTATTGGTATCTGCTACCAATACCAACTCCCCACTCCTTGCATGATGCATATTGTGTGCACGCTTGCCTTCGCGATCCAATACCAGTTGTACACCAGGTGTGTTTTCCACAATCGCCCTTACCTTCTTATACACCGAAGGATCATTTACATACACATGCGCAACCTGGTGATCCGCTACCACAAATGCTTTGGAAGCTCCTGCATCCAGCAGCTCCAACCCACGCTCTTCTCTTACCGCTATCAAACCTTCCTGCCGGAAAATGCGATTCAGATGAATAGGGTTATTCACATTCGTAATACCATATTCTGAAAGAATGATCACACGGGTATCCTTCTTTTCATAATGATTCACAAGCTGTTTCACCACCTCATCTACCTCACGCAATTCCTTGCTGATGCGGGTCAGATCCTGCCCGGATTTTTGTAAACAATAATCCAGGTGGGGTAGGTAGATCAATGTCAGGGTAGGATCATACATATCATCCGTCATTACAGATGCATCTGCAATCCACTGGGTAGATTTGATATTCGCACCCGGTCCCCAGAACTGAAACAGCGGAAATGTGCCTAACTCTTTTTGCAAATGATCGCGCAGTGATGATGGATGTGCATAACAATCCGGCGCCTTACGGCCATCTGCTAAATACTGCGGACGCGGCGTCACAGAATAATCTGCACTGGAATACATATTGTACCACCAGAACATTTTGGAAACAGTAAAGGAAGGATCTATCTTCCTCGCTCTTTCCCATATTTTCGGTGCATCTACCAGCTTATTTGATTGTTTCCAGAACTTGATTTCACAATCCTCACGGTCATACCAGCCATTACCGACTATGCCATGCTCCGCAGGCCATTGTCCGGTGACATAAGTACTCTGTACCGCTGTGGTGACTGCAGGCACCATAGGTTTAATTGTGCGTAACTGGTGCTGCTGTACATACCCCTTTAAAAAAGGTGTATGTTCTCCAATCAGGGAGGAGGAGAGACCTACGACGTCAATAACAACTGTCTTTTTCATGATCGTTGAGCCATTCTTAGGATATGATTCTTGTTCAAATCTAGCCTTCCATTTTCAGAATTCCAAGCTGTTGCATCACCCAGCTCACCTCGCGCGAAACTGATTGATCCATTGGCAGTTTCAATGCTGCTGGTAATACGCCCCATGTGTAGGTTTCTACCTCCATATGCTGCGTAAATAACTGTTCAATTTGCAACGCCAATACTTCACGAATATCAGACTGTGTTGAATATAGTAACTCGTAGTGTTCTAAAAATACCGGTACATGAAAGTGTGATCGCCACTCCACTACATCCTTATTGTCCGCATCTTCCAGTGCCTGCGGTAAGTCAGGATAATGCAGAAAATCACCGTTCGATTTTCGCGCAATGACCTGGTGTAAATAAGTCGGTTCGTTGAATGCACTGAATGCCTGCACCACCGCTTCTCTTTCTACAGGATCTGCTGGCATAGCAGCTTTCAGCGCTGCACTGATTTGTAATTTACCAACTTTCAATCCATACTCCTGCAACTTTCCTAATACAAATGCAGGCGACTCATATACCAATGCAAAGTGGCATACGTCATAGCATAATTGAATATGCCTTTTTATAGTAGCACCAGCTTCTTTTTCTGTCATATCAAACTGGTCCAGCAGATAGTTAATACCCAATGGCATCAGGTAAGCAAAGTACCAGTCTATATACTCCTGAATATTCTCCATCAATCCATCTGGCTCGGGTTCTATATCCAGGTGCATCACAGGCCCCCCTGCGCGATGTATACGTACTAACTGCCCCAGTACCTGCAACATATTGAACGTGGCAGTTTCCATCGCCGCTTCTGTATCATCATGCCATAGTTTGTACGACAAGGGCGCTGTAGAAATACCACCTTCCATATCTGCCGGCAACAAAGCAGCGAGAATACGGAACAAACGAATGGTATATTCCACTCTGTCCGAAGTGGTCCAGTCAGGTGTATGTACCTGATCTTTTACCACGGTATGATGAAAGCCTCCGTATGGAAAACCATTCATCGTAAATACATAGCAACCCTGTTCTTTCAGCCATTGCTTAAAAGCCAGCAGATTGGTTTCTTTAGAAAGCTCTAAACTCGCCGTGTTGGCAAGACGCAGACCAATGCCAAAAGGTTTATCAGGTGAAATACCAGACTTAATAGCTGGAATATATTGTTGCAATTGCGCGAAATGATCCGGCCAGGTTTCACCCGGGTGAATATTCGTGCAATAGGAAAGATGACCTGTAACTGTTTGCATGAAAATAGGTTTTAAGAAAGCGATTTGACTGTCTCTACTGCTTTGTCTAAGAGTGTCAGATCCATCACATGCACTTCTGCTGCCACACCGATCCCCTTTAATAAACAAATGGTGAGTCTGCCGCCAAGGTGTTCCCTGAACTCTTCCAATCCCTTGATAACCGGCGAAGGAATACCTTCTTTATGCTCCATTAATGGATGGTACACCGGCAGTTGTAACTGCTGCAATAACTTTACTATCCGCAAAGCAGATGCCTGATCCAGCCACCCCAGCAATGAAGCATAGATACTGTCTACTGCCATACCAATAGACACAGCTTCTCCATGGCGCAATTCGAAATTGGATAACTGTTCCAGCTTGTGCGCACTCCAATGACCAAAATCCAATGGCCTGGAAGAACCACTTTCAAATGGATCGCCCGCACCACCAATGTGGGCCATGTGTAAGGCGGCACAACGATACACCAGTTCCTGCATGAGCGGAAGATCTCCGTTTGCCAGCGCTGTAGCATTCGCTTCCAGCCATTCAAAGAAAGGAGCATCTTTGATCAGTGCAACTTTTACAGCTTCAGCAATACCTGCCCGCCAGTCTTTCGGATCCAGCGTTGTAAGCAAATGTGCATCGTTGAATACGGCTGCAGGTGGTGCAAAGGTGCCCAGGAAGTTCTTCTTCCCTTTGTAGTTAATACCATTCTTGACACCTACACCAGAATCATTCTGTGATAATACGGTGCCTGGTATACGAATATGACGTACCCCACGATGAGATACGGCGGCGGCAAACCCTACCAGGTCCAGTACGGCGCCACCACCAATGCCGATTACAAATGAATGGCGGTCGATGGAATACTGATCAATCGCGTCAACAAGGCTGTAAAATAACGGCATGTCGTTCTTTACAGCTTCGCCACCCGGAATAACCAGTATGTCGCCAGCAAGTTCAAAACCCTTCACGGTTTCGCAATAATGTTTAATTTGTACAGGAAGGTTCGGATGATGTTTGATCAATCCTTCATCAGCAATAACCAGTAAGCGCTTGCTGAGATTGTTCGCGGCCTGGGATTCCAGGTAGTTCTTAAGCAGTGGGTTCCCTGAGTCAAAGAGATGGGTGGTAAAAAATACCTCGTAGGTATATGGTACACTGAATGTCTGTTGAATAACGTGCATAGCTATGATTGTGTGCTCATCAAATAATAAAAGCCGTTTTAAAAGTAGCATAAAAAAATCGCTTTTGCCAGTGACAAAAGCGATTTTCTTTGCGCTGGTCCTGCGGCCAACTATATAAATTCAAAATATCAGGTTACAGCAAAAGCTTTTGCGATCAGCATAGATATTGGTAACAATATCAACACCAACAATGCATGTTGCAGGGTGGAAAACGCCGCTACCCATGCTGCATTCATGGCTATCAACGCAATGATCCCTCCTTTCACCGCCTTACCAATATTAGGTCCTGTGGGATTTTTCATGGCAATCCACAATGGTCTGTTAATCATAATGATGAATAACAGGATGAACGGCGATGCAATGAGCAGGTGTTCATTGTAATACGCGAGTGCTACCATCGTACCATATACCAATGCATAAGCAACAGCTGCAATCCGTATAGTCATTGCATTGCCCCCATGTACTTCACCACGACTGATGTAGGTCACTGCCGCAATGTACACGACAGGAATAATCCCCATCCACCAATACGCCTGCAAAGCAGGCATCACAATACTAATTCCTAACAATAAATTCAATCCCCTGCAAAGGCCCATATTCACAGGGCCCCATGCCCGGTGTTTTCCCCATTTATCATATACCAGTGCACATACAGTAATACCCAGTGCTATAAAACCAGTCACACGCGCAACTGTAAATGCCGCCAGTATACCTACTAATAAAAGGTACGAACCCAGTACAATTGCCTGGTTCATAGAAATTATGCCACTTGGAATCGGGCGTTCAGGGCGTTCTACTGTGTCCAATTTTGCATCCATCACATCGTTGAATACCACACCTCCTCCATACAGACCTATAGTAGCCAGACAGAGACAAAGTACGGGCAACAGATGATCCAGGTAATTGACCATTTCTGACCCCAAAAAACCGGATATAGCTATCCCGGCCAAAACATCTGCTACAGCTGTCACGATATTGGCAGGACGCATTAAACGTAAATATCCTAGTAATTTGCTAATAATATAACTCACCGGGTACACGGGTTTTCTCAATGACGAATGACGAAATACGAATTGCAATTGATCCATATTCACATACATGTTTAAATTTGTTAGCGCAACGAACAATTCGTTGCCGGGTTAAAATAACCTGGCTATGGCGTACGATCTGTCTGGATTTTAATCAGGACATTCGTCAAATCTTAATACTGCTGTTTAACTGATAATAGTAGACTGAGCATTACGGAAAGGTTGTTGACCACCGCGTAATACGGTACTTCCGTTGAACTTCTGGCTCTGGTCTATATTCTTTACCATCTCAAAATCCGCTTCATTAATTTGCCCACTTTGGGCAAAGGCTGTTATAGCATTTCGGAAAGTTACCAAATGAATATCATTCGAGTCAATACCACTTTCGTGCATGAGGGCCGCTGTTTTAGGTACAGCCAATGGGTCACTGATACCCCAGTCGGCAGCAGAATTGATCATAATCCGCTCACTGCCATACTGTTTCACAACTTCCACCATGCGCTCATTCCCCATTTTAGTAAATGGATAAATGGTAAATGCAGCCCAGAAACCCCTGTCCAATACCTCTTTTACAGTCTCTTCATTATTGTGGTCTACAATCACCATTTTTGGATCAATGCCATGCTCGATGGCGATGTCCATACTACGTGTGGTACCTTTCTTTTTATCTCTGTGTGGTGTATGGATCTGCACTGGCAAACCCGCTTCCTTAGCGAGTTCCAGCTGTGCACGATAATATTTTTCTTCAGCGGGTGTCTGGTCGTCAAATCCTATTTCTCCTACACCCACTACTCCTTCTTTATAAATAAAAAGAGGGAGTATTTCCATCACAGCTTCCGCCAGTTTTTCATTGTTGGCCTCCTTGCTGTTCAATCCGATGGTGCAATAATGCTTAATACCAAATTGTGAGGAACGAAAGCGTTCCCAACCAATGAGGGAATTGAAATAATCCCTGAAGGTATCAATGCCGGTTCTGGGTTGTCCTAACCAGAAAGCAGGCTCTATTACAGCAGTAATACCAGCCGCTGCCATAGCCTGATAATCGTCTGTGGTGCGGCTTGTCATGTGGATATGCGGATCGAAGAACTGCATTCCTTTTATACGCTCCATATACGCGGGTACCATTGTTAATGGTTGGGTTGTTCCATTCAGTTCGTGACTACAACACATGTCAAAATAATTTCGTGAGACCTGATAATTTGTTTAAAATTCCTGGTTGAATGACTGCAAGTTTACAGCATATACATTGAAGGTGTGATACACGTTTATGCTATTCCATGTTAATTCCGGTTTTCCGCAGGTTCATATCATGAATTAAGGCAATACATTTGCCTATTGAAGCTGCCGAATGCCCGCCCATGTTATGCATTTACCTGTTGTCAACTATGCATTCGCCTTTTCTGCAACAATATTCCATGTCAACGATTGATCGGCGATGGCACCAGCCAACTCCGGCGATTGCTGCAGGAGTACTTTTGCCGGCGCAAACCCGGTATGAGCACAGGCCAATGCCGCAGCTTCTTTGTCTATGATCTGATCCGATGCCCAGATACGATTAATGTCAGGCATGATCTCATGATCAATGAAAGGAGCGATCAATCTCCACAACATAGGATTGATCTTTCTGCCAGCAGCCCAGCGTTCATGTGCATAATCAATCAGGATCTGCGCGAGTGCCGGGTTAGCACGTTCGTCAAGACCAGTGATCAAATGCACAGGTTTGTCTGTAAAAATCGCTTTCATCACCAGCTGATTCCAGGCTGGTTCATCCAGGTACTGAGCAGGATAACTATTGTGTACCATAATGGCTTCCAGCACCCCGCCTATGTTTGAGCGGATGCCTTCAGCAGTACGCAGTTTCCACTCTTCCCCATATGCAAGCAAAGGCAATGCACCATACAGCGTAATCTGCTCATTCATATCTGCTGCCGAAAAGAGGTCTTCAATAGCAGCGACATAACGGGACCGGTCCTCCGAAGGAAATTGGAGCAACCACCAGATACGTGCGAGGCGATCTAACGTATATCCATAAATGAAAAAGTTATCTGCCTCGGGAATGTGAGTGTCAGGTATGACTTGTTTGCCCGTAAAACGGGGCATGGCAGTGAAAGTGATGTTGAAGCGCTGAGTAGTCTTCGCTTCCTGTAGCAGCTGTAACTGTTGTTGAAGCCAGTTAAGCGCTTGTGGCGTGGAGTGCGTGGCGATTATTGCATGTATTCGGTTCTTTACCAACGCACAATCGTAATAATATGGTTCCATCTTTGAGACCCTGGTTGTCTGACTTTAAAGTTAGCAGAATATGATGAAAAATAATAAAAGAGTTACGAAAGGTAGCGTGGTAATTTAAATGGCTGTATCATAGGTTATTTATTATTGGTGGTAAATAAAAGAGAGGCACATTGTGCCTCTCCTTCCGCCATTCTAAAACCTGATCAGTTCAATCAGGAGTATCTTTATAGACAAAACAATACAAGCGTATTGTTTATATATTTAAATGTATGTATCCAGGGAAATAATCAAGGTGGGCTAATCTCTATGTTAGCATTCCACGATTTAGATTTCTTACCTGTTGTTGTGTATGCAATATAAGGATTTATTTGTTACAACTATAATCTACCATGTAAAAAAAATGTCAACTTGAGTTACTATTTAATTGATGAGTAAGGTCGGGGCCGGTTATTTTTTCTTATTTTCCAACAGTACCAGTGGCGTATGAATATTCCAGGCCGGTTCATACCCATCCTGGATGATAAATCCCCTCGAATAGCTACCCAATACCAGGTCAATATCCCCATCTTTGTCATAGTCACCTGCCGCCATACAGATCCATCTACCCTGGTCAACTAACCCCGTAACTACATGAGGTTCAAATACTAACGATTTTTTTTGTTCCAGATAGACAAATTTCTCCGAAGGGTTATTTTTCAGATCTGCAAAGAAAGCAATCGTAGCCAGGTCCATATCCCCATCCTGATCAAAATCAGCAGCTATCACCTTGGTACACCCATTAATGTGGTAGAAGAAATCTGGTTTATCCACATCAAATTTGAAATTTCCCTTATTCAAAAACACATACACCCCATGATAAGGCTTGAGGATCATAGAGTAATCACCATTGTCTCCAGCCGTGTATATAATGTCCGGCTTGCCGTCTTTATTTATATCTGCCAGCTGAAAACTGGTGGACCCATAAACCGGTGGAAAACGAAGGATGTTCTCACTGGTAAATCCCCCCTTTTTATCATTCAGGAATAGCCAGATACCTTCATCATCATAAGCATATAACACCATCAGGTCAGGGTAACCGTCATTGTTGAAATCACCGGTTTCAGCATGGATAGCACCCGGCACCTCCCGTATAGTTTTCCTGTTCTCCTCATTTACCAGATAAAGGCCCCCGAATTTGTGGCCAAACCCAAGGGTGACATAGTCCTTCCCGAATGGCAAAGTTTGAACAGGTCTGGGCAGACCCATGGCTATCGTATGTACTTCTTTCAAGGAAGGGATTATTCTCCAGATCACACCCGCCAACTGATCTACCGCCCTCAAATTCCCAATACAAGTCAAAATACCCGTATCCGCCCGCACCCAGTTTATATCCACTCCTGTTGATTGCAGATCAATTATTTTCCCCGCCTTCAAACTATCCCATTTAAACAGCGATGCCGTCTTCCCATTCTCTGCACTTGAATACACTCCACCCGTAAATGGATCGATCGAAACTAAGGTCGTACTCGCCCTATAAATAGTATCAGTTATTACAGGCGTATGCACGGCAAAAATCGAAGCATCTTCTTTTAAAGACGCAGACCCTGCTTTCAATGAATCAGGCGCTAATTCCCTATAATAACTCACAATCTCATTCCATTCATGGATGGAGATCCCACCTTTCTGAGCATAATACTTATCATCATCCCACACACCAATCCCCAGCTTTGGCGCCATCGCCGGCAATACATGCTTTAACCACGTCTCTTTATCTAACAAGGCTGGTGACACCGCCATGTGACAGCTACTACAATATTTAGTCGCCAATGCCTCACCTTTCGGCCGGCTTTTACAAGAGCAAATGATAACGAGGAATACGAAAGGAATATATCTAACCATATATTACAAGTTAAAAAAAATTACGAATGGCAGCACCTGGCCGCCATTCGTAATTCAACTGCCCCGGATTAAGAGGCTCCCGTACTGACGGGCTCATTCATCACTCAAATGAGAACTTTAATAATTATTAGTAACCTTGATTTTGCTCCAATGTCTTTGTACCACCTTTTACACTCAGGTCAATCTGACGCTGTGGTATCGGATAATGCTCATTTCTTCCAGCCACAAACTTACCACCTGTAATGTCAGTAGTAATCTTTGACTCATACGCAAAGAACTTCGTCAGCTCTGTAGCCGCAATACCCCAACGAACTAAGTCGAAATACCGCTGTCCTTCCATGGCCAATTCCAGCTTACGCTCAAAGTAGATGGCCTTCAGGGAAAAATCCTTACCACCCGCTGCAAAAGTGCCGGCTGTATAAGTCGATATTACATAATTAGCTGCAGGCGTAGTGGAAAATCCACCCATCGGTGCCGCATCATTTGTGTATTTATACACCGCTGTCGCCGGCTTACCTGCCCTGGTACGTACCTGGTTTACATAAGTCTCTGCAGCTGTGTAGTTACCTAACTGTGCTTCTGCCTCTGCTGCCTGCAACAATACATCTGCATAACGGATCAACACAACATTCAATGCAGATCCCGGCGCCCAGGAGTTCGCATCTTTGTACTTATCCTGGTCATACTGCCAGTACACATTTTTCTTTGGTGCATAAGGCCCTGCATAATCCTGGTCACGTACCCATGAACGACCCGGGTGATTACCCCAATCCAGGTAAGGAATACCACGACGACCTACCGTCCAGTCC
>Ga0316604_10002634_pt1 | contig 13460 bp, 12 predicted proteins | sample OWC_soil_day20_C_FD_207650 | JGI IMG/M metagenome (GOLD analysis project Ga0316604, IMG submission 207650) | Wetland soil microbial communities from Old Woman Creek delta, Ohio, United States - OWC_soil_day20_CT | ecosystem: Environmental > Terrestrial > Soil > Wetlands | place: USA: Ohio... | reverse complement strand
TACAACGCCACGTGACCGATCCGCTGCACCAGTTCGGCCGAAGTGCCGGCGGCCAGCTCGGCAAGGATCCGGTCGCGCTCGTCGCGGTCGCCCACTCGCGCCCGAACTTTAACGAGCTCGTGATCCTGCAGCGCCCGATCGAGCTCCGCGACGACGTTGTCCGTGAGCCCTTTCTGCCCGATCAGTACGATCGGTTCCCGGTCGTGGCCGAGGCGGCGAAGGTATTTGCGTTGCGGTTCGGTGAGCATGGGGAGCGGATAGCGGATAGCGGATAGCGGATAGCGGATAGTTTAGGGCTGTGGCAACCCGATGTGCCGGCCAAATGCGCCGCCAGCCGTCCAACTGGCCGCCGCCGCTTCCGCCGGCACCTCTTACACTATCCGCTATCCGCCATCCGCCTCCGCCCATGCCCAAACGCTCCAAAAGCTCCGCCCGCTGGCTCGCCGAGCACGCCGCCGACCCGTACGTGAAGCGGGCGCACGACGAAGGCTGGCGGTCGCGCGCCGCGTTCAAGCTCGAGGAGATCCAGAAAAGCGACCGGCTGTTGAAGCCGGGGATGACGGTCGTCGACCTCGGTGCGGCGCCCGGCGGATGGAGCCAGTACGCGGCCCGCCGGCTCGATGGCAAGGGGCGGGTCATTGCGCTCGACGTGCTCGAGATGCCGGCGATCCCCGGTGTGGAGTTCATCCAGGGCGACTTCAACGACGAGTCCGTGCTTGGTCGGTTGAATGCGCTGCTGGGGGGCGCCAAGGTCGATCTTGTAATGTCGGACATGGCCCCCAACATGATGGGCATCGCGGACGTCGATCACGACCGCTCGATGCAGCTGGTCGAGCTCGCCGAGGAGTTCGCGGCGCAGGCCCTGCGGCCCGGCGGCGACCTGCTGATCAAGGTGTTCCAGGGGCGCGGTTTCGAGCCGCTGGTGACCCGGCTCCGCAAGAGCTATGAAACCGTGAAGCTGCGCAAGCCGAAAGCTTCACGATCGCGCAGTCCAGAGGTGTACGTTCTGGCACGCGGGTATCGATTGGTGTAGTGTCAACCGGGCGAAATCGGGCCTTCCGGGCCCGGGTTTGCCGTGTGTGGTACCGAGGTTAAAGCATTGAACGATCTGGCCAAGAATGTCGTCCTGTGGATCGTGATTGCCGTTGTGCTCGCGACGGTGGTCAGCAATTTCAGCACGCGCACCAGCGCCGTGCAGGAGGTGCCGTACTCGGCGTTCCTCGCTCAGGTCAAGGACGGCTCGGTTTCGCAGGTGACCTTCAGCGGCGACCGGATCACCGGGGTGCGCGCCAGCGGCGAGCAGTTCATGGTCTACAACCCCGAGACCGACAACTCGGCATTGATCGGCACGCTGCAGCAGCACGGCGTCACGTTCGCGGCGGCGCCGCCCGAGCGCCAGTCGTTCCTGATGCAGTTGTTCGTCTCGTCGTTCCCGATCCTGCTGCTGATCGGCGTCTGGGTGTACTTCATGCGCCAGATGCAGGGTGGCGCGGGCGGCCGCGGCGCCATGTCGTTCGGCAAGAGCCGCGCGCGGCTGCTGAACGAAGACCAGGTGACCGTCACGTTCGCCGACGTCGCCGGCGTCGACGAGGCCAAGGAGGAGGTCGGCGAGATCGTCGATTTCCTCAAGGACCCGGCCAAGTTCCAGAAGCTCGGCGGCAAGATCCCGCGCGGCGTGCTGATGGTCGGTTCGCCGGGCACCGGCAAGACGCTGCTCGCCAAGGCCATCGCGGGCGAGGCGAAGGTGCCGTTCTTCACGATCTCCGGTTCCGATTTCGTCGAGATGTTCGTGGGCGTCGGCGCATCACGCGTCCGCGACATGTTCGACCAGGCCAAGAAGCACGCGCCCTGCATCATCTTCATCGACGAGATCGATGCGGTTGGTCGCCATCGCGGCGCGGGCTTGGGCGGCGGTCACGACGAGCGCGAACAGACGCTGAACCAGCTGCTGGTCGAGATGGACGGGTTCGAGGGCAACGAGGGCGTCATCGTCATCGCCGCCACCAACCGACCGGACGTGCTCGATCCGGCGCTGCTGCGTCCGGGCCGCTTCGACCGCCAGGTGGTCGTGCCGCTTCCCGACGTGCGCGGCCGCGAGCAGATCCTCAAGGTCCACATGCGCAAGCTGCCGCTGGCCGAGGACGTCAAGCCGTCGATCATCGCCCGCGGCACGCCCGGTTTCTCGGGCGCCGACCTCGCCAACCTCGTCAACGAGGCCGCGCTGTTCGCGGCGCGCGCCAACCGGCGCACCGTGACGATGGACGAGTTCGAGCGCGCCAAGGACAAGATCATGATGGGCGCCGAGCGCAAGTCCATGGTCATGGATGAGAACGAGAAGAAGCTCACCGCGTACCACGAAGCGGGACACGCGATCGTCGGCCTGAACGTGCCGGACCACGACCCGGTCTACAAGGTCTCGATCATCCCGCGCGGCCGCGCGCTCGGCATCACGATGTTCCTGCCCGAGACGGACCGCTACAGCACCAGCAAGCGGCGGCTCGAGAGTCGTATCGCGACGCTGTTTGGCGGCCGGGTCGCCGAAGAGATCATCTTCGGGCCCGAGTACGTCACCACGGGCGCGTCGAACGACATCGAGCGGGCCACCGAGATCTCCCGCAACATGGTCACCAAGTGGGGCCTTTCGGACCGGCTTGGCACGCTGACCTACGCCGAGGAGGACGGCGAAGTATTCCTCGGCCGCTCGGTGACCCAGCACAAGCAGGTCGGCGACAAGACGCGCGACGCGATCGACGAGGAAGTGCGCCGGGTGATCGACGACAACTATCGTCGTGCCAAGGACATCCTCGAGCGCGAGATCGACAAGCTGCACAAGATGGCCGACGCGCTGATGAAGTACGAGACCATCGACGAGCACCAGATCAAGGACATCATGCAGGGTCTCGACCCGCGTCCGCCCGACGACTGGGAAGACCGCGACGTGCCGAGCTCCGGTGCCAAGCCGCGCGAACGGCGCGACGGTGAAGCCCCGACGGGGCGTCCGGCACCGCAGCACTGACCCATCGTCCAAGCGCCCGGCCCAGCCGGGCGCTTCGTTTCGACCCATGCAGGTCCCGCTGAAGCTCGTCTGTCGCGACATCGTGCTCGATCTCGTCGAGCCGGTCGTGATGGGCATCCTGAACGTGACGCCCGACTCGTTCTCCGACGGCGGCCGGCATGCCGACATCGATGCGGCCGTGGAGTGGGGGCTCGCGATGGCGGCGGATGGCGCCGCGATCATCGACGTGGGCGGTGAATCCACCCGGCCTGGGGCTGCGCCGGTCGATCTCGGGGACGAGATCGCACGTGTCGTGCCCGTCATCGAACGACTCACCCGCCGGACCAGCGTCCCGATTTCGATCGACACCACCAAGCCCGAGGTCATGCGCGCCGCCGTCGCTGCCGGCGCGTGCCTGATCAACGACGTCCGCGCGCTGCAGGTGCCGGGCGCGCTGGCGGCCGCCGCGGAGGCGGGTGCGGGCGTCTGCCTGATGCACATGCGCGGGGAGCCGCGAACGATGCAGGTCGATCCGCAGTACCGGTCCGTCGTCGACGACGTGCGGAACGACCTAAGTGCGCGGATCGCGGCCTGCGAAGCTGCGGGCATTCCTCGCGAGAGGATCTGCGTCGACCCGGGCATCGGCTTTGGCAAGCGTCCTGAGCACAACCTGGCACTGCTCGCGGCACTCGATCGGCTCGCCGACCCCGGAATCCCGGTACTGATCGGCGTTTCGCGCAAGTCACTCCTCGGTATCATCACTGGCCGGCCCACCGGCGAGCGGCTGGCGGGCAGCGTCGCGCTTGCGGCGCTCGGCGTGATGCGCGGCGCGGCAATCATCCGTGCCCACGACGTGGCGGCGACCGTGGATGCAGTCAAGGTGGCGAGCGCGCTCAGGCGGGCTGCGACCGGAGGGAGTTGAGGATGGCACGTAGAATCTTCGGTACTGATGGCGTGCGTGGTCGCGTGGGCGAGCACCCGATGACGGTCGAATTCGCGTTGCGCCTGGCCAGTGCCGCGGCGCGCGTGCTCGCGCCGAACGGCGGCATCGCTCTCGTCGGCAAGGACACGCGCCTGTCGGGCTATATGTTCGAGGCCGCGCTCGAAGCAGGGTTCGTGGCGGCGGGCGTGGACGCCCACCTGATCGGCCCGCTGCCGACGCCGGGCATCGCCTACCTGACGCAGCACTTCGGCTGCCGCTTCGGCGTCGTGATCAGCGCCTCGCACAATCTCTACGAAGACAACGGGATCAAGTTCTTCGATTCGGCTGGCAGCAAGCTGTCCGACGAGGTCGAGGAGCAGATCGAGCAACTGCTCGACGAGCCGGCCCTGACGCGCGAATCGATCTCGCTCGGCCGCGCCACGCGTGTCGACAAGTCGCGGGGCATCTACCAGGATTTCTGTGCTTCGACGATGCCTGAGGGCATCGACCTGGCCGGACTCAAGGTCGTCATCGACTGCGCGCACGGTGCGGCGTACAAGGTCGCGCCGCGGGTGCTGACCGACCTCGGCGCCGAAATCATTCCGATCGGCTGCTCGCCCAATGGTCGCAACATCAACCTGCGCTGCGGCTCGACGGCTCCCGAGTTGCTGCAGCTCACGGTATCCGGCGTCGGTGCCGACGTGGGTATCGCGCTCGATGGCGATGGCGACCGGCTCGTCATGGTCGATCACCTCGGCCGACTCGTGGACGGCGATCGCCTGCTGTACGTGATCGCCCGGGACCGTCATCGGCAGGGCGAGCTCAAGGGGCCGGTGGTGGGCACCGTGATGAGCAACCTCGGCCTCGAGCAGTCCTTGCAGGCCGATGGCATCCCTTTCCTGCGCGCAGCCGTCGGTGACCGCTACGTCCTCGCGATGCTGCGTGAGCACGGGGGCGTGCTCGGAGGCGAGACGTCCGGGCACCTGCTCTGCCTCGATCGCACGACGACCGGCGACGGTCTCGTGAGCGCGCTGCAGGTGCTTGCTGTCATGAAGAGGACGGGGCGACCGCTCGCGGAACTCACGGCCGGCATGCCCCAGTTCCCCCAGGTCATGGTCAATGTCCGGGTACGCGAGCGGATCGATCCGCGCCAGTCGCCGGCGATCCAGGCCGCCGTCAGCCGGGTCGAGGCGGCCTTGGGCCGCACGGGTCGGGTCGTGCTGAGGGCCTCGGGGACCGAACCGCTGATCCGCGTCATGGTCGAAGGCGAGGACGAAGCGGCCGTAACCCGCCACGCGCACGAGCTGGCGGAGACGGTCCGCCAGTCCGTCTGACGCGCGGCGGCCGAATTGCAATCCCGCCGACCCGCCGCTAAGATCGCGCGCCTTTCGCGGACCGCCCCCATGGCTGGAGACGGCCGGTTGGACGGTGGAGAGCCGAATGCGTAAGCCCCTCGTCGCTGGAAACTGGAAGATGCACGGCTCCCGGGCCGAGAACGCGCGGCTGGTGCGTTCGCTGCTCGACCTGCTGCGTCCGGATGGCCGGTCGGAAGTCCTGCTGTGCCCACCTTTCGTGTACTTGTGGGAAATCGAGCGCCTGTTGAAGGACAGCGAAGTGGCACTGGGCGCCCAGTCGCTGTGCGCCGAGGCACAAGGCGCGTTCACCGGCGAGGTGTCGGGGACGATGTTGCGCGACGTCGGTTGCCGCTACGTGCTGGTCGGCCATTCCGAGCGCCGCCAGCTCTTCGGCGAGCATGACGCGCTGGTGGCGCGCAAGTTCATGGCGGCGCAGGCGCACGGGCTGACCCCGGTGCTTTGCGTCGGGGAGACGCTCGAGGAGCGCGAAGCCGGGCGGACCGGCGACGTCGTCTCCCGGCAGCTCGAGGCCGTGCTGGCCGTGAGCGGCATCGCGGCATTCGACAGGGCGGTCGTGGCTTATGAACCCGTCTGGGCCATCGGCACGGGCCGCAACGCGACGCCCGAGCAGGCGCAGGACGTGCACGCGTCGATCCGCGGCCAGTTGTCGGCGCTGGATGCTATAATCGGCGGATCTGTGAGGATCCTGTACGGCGGCAGCGTCAAGGCGTCGAACGCACGGGAACTCTTCGCGATGGCAGACATCGACGGCGGCCTCGTCGGCGGCGCTTCGCTCAAGGCGGAAGAGTTCGCGCAGATCTGCGCGGCTGCGGATTGACAACGGAGACATCGGGCACATGAGCTGGGTACAAACGCTGGCGGTCGTCTTTCACGTGCTGCTGGCGGCATCGATCATCGGGCTGGTGCTGTTGCAGCGCGGCCGCGGTGCGGACGCCGGCGCCGGCTTTGGCGCGGGCGCTTCGGGCACGGTTTTCGGCGCGCGCGGGTCCGGATCGTTCATGTCGCGCACGACGGCCATCCTGGCCACGCTGTTCTTCATCACGAGCCTCGGGCTGTCCTACCTGCTCAGTCGCGGTACGGAGCCCACGAGCGTCGTCGATCGCGTCCAGACCGAGCAGACGGTTCCGGCGCCCACCGCTCCGACTCCGGGCTTGCTGCCGAGCATTCCCGAGCCCGCGCCGACGACTGCGCCGCCCGCCGTGACGCCGGAACCGGCGCCTGCGCCCGCGGGCCAATGAGGGCTTGCGACTGACACGAATTGCGGATGTGGTGGAATTGGTAGACACGCTAGCTTGAGGGGTTAGTGCCGCAAGGCGTGAGAGTTCGAGTCTCTCCATCCGCACCAGCTCGTAGACAGGCGAACCCTTTGGGTTCGCCTTTTTCATTTCGCCACCTTACTGCGCCGCAGCACTCCCTGTTAGAATCTTTGGCCCGTCGGGGCTGCCGAACCGGAGCTGCATCGCGCGATGCTCGCAGAGTACCTGCCGATCCTGATTTTTCTCGCGGTGGCCGGCGCGATCGGCACGCTGCTGCTCGTGCTCGGCTTCGTTTTCGGGCCGCGCCGTCCGGATCCCGAAAAGCTCTCCGCCTACGAGTGCGGCTTCGAGGCTTTCGAGGATTCGCGCATGAAGTTCGATGTGCGCTATTACCTCGTCGCGATCCTGTTTATCGTCTTCGACCTCGAAATCGCGTTTCTCTTCCCGTGGGCGGTCGCGCTCGACTCGGTCGGCATCGTCGCGCTCGCCGCGATGGGCGTCTTCCTGCTCGTGCTCGTGGTCGGCTTCATCTACGAGTGGAAGAAAGGGGCTCTCGAATGGGACTAGAAGCCTCCGAGCTGCCCGAGCGCGGCTTCGTCACGACGACGGTTGACGCGGTCATGAACTGGGCCCGCACCGGCTCGATGTGGCCGATGACTTTCGGGCTTGCCTGCTGCGCGGTCGAAATGATGCACGCGGGCGCCGCGCGCTACGACCTCGACCGCTTCGGCATCGTCTTTCGGCCGAGCCCGCGCCAGTCCGACGTGATGATCGTGGCGGGCACGCTCGTCAACAAGATGGCGCCGGCGCTGCGCAAGGTCTACGACCAGATGCCCGAGCCGCGCTGGGTGATCTCGATGGGCTCCTGCGCGAATGGCGGCGGCTACTACCACTATTCGTACGCGGTCGTGCGCGGCTGCGACCGTATCGTCCCGGTGGACGTCTACGTGCCCGGCTGTCCACCGACGGCCGAAGCGTTGCTCTACGGGATCCTGCAGCTGCAGAAGAAGATCCACCGCACCCAGACGATTGCCCGCTGAGCGAACCATGAGCGACGCGCTGGAAAACCTGGCCGGGACATTGCTGGCACGCTTCGGGAGCGCCCTCGAGCGGGTGCCGTCGCGCTGCGGCGAACTCACTTTCGAGGTGCCGGCGTCGCAGCTGGTCGCCGTCTGCCGCGCGCTGCGCGACGAGCCCGACTTTAGCTTTGAGCAACTGGTGGATCTCACCGGCGTCGATTACCTCGACTACGGGCGCGTCGAGTGGAAGACCGAGTCCGCGTCCAACAGCGGCTTCAGCCGTGGTCGATCGGCCTACGTCTCCCGCTACGCCGACGCCGCCGGCGGCGAGGGAACCGAACGCCGCTTCGCCGTCGTCTACCACCTGCTGTCGGTCGCCCGCAATCGCCGCCTCCGGCTGCGTTGCTGGTGCGAGGACGGCGAGCCACCGATGCTCGACTCGGTCGAGGGCGTCTGGAAGGCGGCCGACTGGTACGAGCGCGAAGCGTTCGACCTGTTCGGCATCCTGTTCCGCGGCCACCCCGACCTGCGCCGGCTGCTGACGGACTACGGCTTCGTCGGGCACCCGTTCCGCAAGGATTTCCCGCTGATCGGCAACGTCGAGGTCCGTTACGACCCGGCGAAGGGCCGCGTCGTCTACGAGCCGGTCAGCATCGAGCCGCGCACGCTGGTGCCGCGCGTGATCCGCGACGACAACCGATACGACGCGGCCTTGAAGGATCCCCCGCACCATGGCTGAGATCCGCAGCTACACGATGAACTTCGGGCCGCAGCATCCCGCGGCGCACGGCGTATTGCGTCTGGTCCTCGAGATGGACGGCGAGGTCGTGCAGAAGGCTGATCCGCACGTCGGCCTGCTGCACCGCGCCACCGAGAAGCTCGCCGAGTCGAAGCCGTTCAACCAGTCGATCGGCTACATGGACCGCCTCGACTACGTCTCGATGATGTGCAACGAGCACGCCTACGTGATGGCGATCGAGAAGCTGCTCGGCATCGAGGTGCCGCTGCGCGCGCAGTACATCCGCGTCATGTTCGACGAGATCACGCGCATCCTGAACCACCTGATGTGGCTCGGCGCGCACGGCCTCGACATCGGCGCGATGACGATGTTCCTTTACTGCTTCCGCGAGCGCGAAGACCTGATGGACTGCTACGAGGCGGCTTCGGGCACGCGCATGCACGCGACCTATTACCGGCCGGGCGGCGTGTACCGCGACCTGCCCGACTCGATGCCGAAGTACCAGGCCTCGCGCTGGAAGTCGCAGAAGGACGTCGATCGCCTGAACGAGAAGCGCTCGGGCTCGATGCTCGACTTCATCGACGACTTCACGAGCCGCTTCCCGGCCTGCGTGGACGAGTACGAGATGCTGCTTACGGACAACCGCATCTGGAAGCAGCGCACCGTCAACATCGGCGTCGTGACGCCGGAGCGCGCGCTCAACCTGGGCTTCACCGGCCCGATGCTGCGCGGATCCGGCATTGCGTGGGACCTGCGCAAGAAGCAGCCCTACGAGGTCTACGGCCTGATGGACTTCGACATCCCGGTGGGTGTCAACGGCGACTGCTACGACCGCTACCTGGTGCGCGTCGAGGAGATGCGCCAGTCGAATCGCATCATCAAGCAGTGCGTCGACTGGCTGCGCGGGAATCCGGGCCCTGTGATGGCGGACGACCACAAGATCGTCGCGCCGACCCGCGAGCAGATGAAGGGCGACATGGAGTCGCTGATACATCACTTCAAGCTGTTCACCGAGGGCTACAGCGTGCCCGAGGGCGAGGCGTACGCGGCCGTCGAAGCGCCCAAGGGCGAGTTCGGCATCTACCTGGTTTCGGACGGCGCCAACAAGCCGTATCGCCTGAAGTGCCGCGCGCCGGGCTTTCCGCACCTCGCGGCGCTCGACGAAATGGTGCAGGGCCACATGCTGGCCGACGTGGTCGCCGTGATCGGCACCGCGGACATCGTGTTCGGGGAGATCGACCGGTGAGCGAGACCACCCACGCGCCCGAGGGCGGGTTGCTGTCGCAGCACGTTCGCGAGGAAATCGACCATTGGGTCGGGAAGTTCCCGCCGGACCGCAAGCGCTCGGCGGTGATCGCCGCGCTGCACGCCGTGCAGCACGAGAACGGCTTCCTGACGCAGGAGTCCATGGACGCCGTCGCCGCGTACCTCGGCCTGCCGTCGATCCAGGTCTACGAGGTCGCGAGCTTCTACTCGATGTTCGAGACGAAGCCCGTCGGCCGCCACCACATCTCGGTCTGCACCAACATCTCCTGCATGCTGTGCGGCGGCGAGCAGCTGCTCGCGCACGTCGAGCGACGTCTCGGCGTCAAGGTGGGCGAGAGCACGCCGGATGGCCGCTTTTTCCTGAAGGCGGAAGAGGAGTGCCTCGCGGCCTGCAACGGCGCGCCGATGATGATGGTCGACCACGTGTACTACGAAAACCTGACGCCCGAAAAGGTCGACAGGATCCTGGACGAGCACAAGTAGGGCCCCGCCGTGAGCGACTGGACCGATCGGATGAACCTCGTCTGCTTCGAACCGCTCAAGTACGAGCGCCCATGGGAGCTGGAGACGTACCGGAAGATCGGCGGTTACGAGGCCTGGCGGAAGATCCTGGCCGAGCAGACGCCGCGCGAGCAGGTCATCGAGATGGTCAAGGCCTCGGGGCTGCGCGGCCGCGGCGGCGCCGGCTTCCCGACCGGGCTCAAGTGGTCGTTCATGCCGCGCAGCGCACCGGTGCAGAAATACGTCGTCTGCAACTCCGACGAGAGCGAGCCGGGCACCTGCCACGACCGCGACATCCTGCGCTACAACCCGCACGCGCTGATCGAAGGCATGGCGATCGGCGGCTACGCGATGGGCGCCACCGTCGGCTACAACTACATCCGCGGCGAGTTCATGGCCGAGCCCGTGCCGCGCTTCGAAGCGGCGTTGCAGGAGGCCTATGCGGCGGGGTTGCTCGGCAGGAACCTGCAGGGCTCCGGCGTCGACTTCGACCTCTACACTTTCGTCGGTGCCGGCGCCTACATCTGCGGCGAAGAAACCGCGCTGCTCGAGTCGCTCGAGGGCAAGCAGGGCAAGCCGCGCTTCAAGCCGCCGTTTCCCGCGAATTTCGGCCTGTACGGCAAGCCCACGACGATCAACAACGCGCAGAGCTTCGCGTCGGTGCCGACGATCCTGCGCAAGGGCCCCGAGTGGTTCGCGGGCCTCGGCCCCGCGAATTCCGGTGGCACGGTCATCTTCTCGGTCTCGGGTCACGTCGAGAAACCCGGCAACTTCGAAGTACCGCTCGGCATCCCGTTCAAGGACCTGCTCGAGATCGCGGGCGGCGTCCGCGGCGGCCGCAGGTTGAAGGCCGTGATTCCCGGCGGCTCGTCGGTGCCGGTCGTGCCGGGCGACGTGATGCTCGCCGCGAACATGGACTATGACTCCCTCAAGAAGGCCGGCTCGGCCATCGGCTCGGCCGCGGTGATCGTGATGGACGACACGACCGACATGGTGCGCGTGCTCGAGCGCCTGTCGCGCTTCTACTACATGGAATCCTGCGGGCAGTGCACACCGTGCCGCGAGGGCACCGGCTGGCTGAACCGCACGCTGAAGCGGATCCTCGCGGGCCAGGGCCGCATGGAAGACGTGGGACTGCTGGTCAGCGTCGCGAACAACATCGAGGGCCACACGATCTGCGCGCTCGGCGACGCGGCGGCGTGGCCCGTGCAGAGTTTCATCAAGCATTTCCGGCACGAGTTCGAGCACTACGTCGAGCACGGCCACAGCATCGTCGAGGCGCGCGGCCGCGCAGCGTGACGGCATGAGCGAAGACCTGGTCAACATCGAAGTCGACGGCGTCGCTGTCCAGGCGCGGAAGGGCGCCATGATCATCCAGGCGACGGACGCGCAGGGCGTCTACGTGCCGCGCTTCTGCTATCACGAGAAGCTGTCGATCGCGGCCAACTGCCGGATGTGCCTCGTCGAGGTCGAGAAGGCCCCGAAGCCGCTGCCCGCTTGCGCCACGCCGGTCGCGGAGGGCATGAAGATCTACACGAAGTCGCCCCGGGCCATCGCGGCCCAGAAGGCGACGATGGAATTCCTGCTGATCAACCACCCGCTCGACTGCCCGATCTGCGACCAGGGCGGCGAGTGCGAGCTGCAGGACCTCGCGATGGGCTTCGGTCGCGACATCGCGCGCTACGCCGAGCGCAAGCGCGTCGTGAAGGACCAGAACCTCGGCCCGCTGGTCTCGACCGACATGACGCGCTGCATCCACTGCACGCGCTGCGTGCGGTTTGGCCAGGAGATCGCGGGCATCCCGGAACTCGGCACGGTCGGCCGCGGCGACCGCATGCAGATCTCGACCTACATCGAGAAGAGCGTCGACCACGAGCTCTCCGGCAACATCATCGACCTGTGCCCGGTCGGCGCGCTGAACAACAAGGCCTACCGTTACCGCGCGCGTGCCTGGGAAATGACGCAGCACCCGCTCGTCTCGCCGCACGACTGCGCCGGTACGAACCTCTTCGGCCACGTGCTGCGCGGCCGGTTGATGCGGGTGGTGCCGCGTGCCAACGAGGCCATCAACGAGACCTGGATCGCGGATCGAGATCGCTACAGCTGCGAAGGCCTCTATGCCGACGATCGCGCGGGCAAGCCCATGGTCAAGGAAGGCGGCACCTGGCGCGAAGTCGACTGGGAGACCGCGCTCGAGGCTGCGGCGGCTGGCCTGCAGAAGGTCGTTCGCGAGCACGACGCGAGCCAGGTCGGCATGCTCGTGTCCCCTGCAGCGTCGCTCGAGGAAGGCTATCTCGCGGCGCGCGTTGCCCGCGGGCTTGGTTCGGAGAACGTGGACCACCGGCTGCGTCGCGTCGATTTCCGCGACCAGGCGGGGGATCCGCTCGCGCCGACGCTCGGTTGCAGCATTGCGGAACTCGAGCAGGCTTCGGCGCTGTTGCTGGTGGGGTCCAACCTGCGCCAGGACGTGCCGATCATCGCGCACCGGGTTCGCAAGGGGGCGCTGCGTCGCGGCACGCGGGTCGCGTTCGTCAATCCGCAACCGGTCGACGTTTTGTTCCCGGTCGAGGCGCAGCTGACCAGCAACGGCTACGGGATGGCCCAACACCTTGCGGCCATCCTGGCCGCGGCCGTGCGCACGTCCGGAAACCCTTTGCCGGCCACGGTGAGCCCGGCCCTCCAAGGCATCGTGCCGACCGCAGAGCACGAGCGTGTCGCGAGGATGCTCGGCGAAGGCGACCTGCGCCTGATCCTGCTCGGGGCACTTGCGGAGCGGCACGTCGCGTATTCCGAGATCCGGGCCGTGGCAGCCGCGCTCGCCACGGTGACCGGCGCGCGGCTCGGATTCCTGCCCGAGGGTGCCAATGCCGTTGGCGCGTCGCTGGCCGGCGTGACGCCCCACCGCGGCGTGGGCGGCCGTGCGGTGGCGAAGCCGGGCCTGGCGGCCGCTGAAATGATCGGCGCGCGCCTGCGCGCCTACGTGCTGGTGGGTGGCATCGAGACCGAGGACCTGCCGCCGTCGTTCGGCGTCGAGAACGCGCTGCGGGGCGCGGATTGCGTCGTGGCGCTGACGGCGTTCGCCGGAACCGATCACCTGGCGCACGCAACCGTGATCCTGCCGGTCGCTGCGTTTGCGGAGACGTCGGGTACCTGGGTCAACGTGGAAGGTCTCTGGCAGAGCGTTCCCGGCGCCGCGCGCCCGGCGGGTGAGGCGCGGCCCGCGTGGAAGGTGCTGCGAGTGCTCGGCAACCTGCTCGGCCTGCACGGCTTCGAGTACCTGAGCTCCGAGGAGGTTCGCGACGAGCTGCGCAAGGAACTCGGCGAATATGCGCCGAGCCCGGTCGCCGCCAGTTTCGTGCCGGGGCGGCTCGCAGCGCTGGATGCCA
>Ga0316604_10002632_pt1 | contig 13466 bp, 11 predicted proteins | sample OWC_soil_day20_C_FD_207650 | JGI IMG/M metagenome (GOLD analysis project Ga0316604, IMG submission 207650) | Wetland soil microbial communities from Old Woman Creek delta, Ohio, United States - OWC_soil_day20_CT | ecosystem: Environmental > Terrestrial > Soil > Wetlands | place: USA: Ohio... | reverse complement strand
CAAGCGCCCCAACCATCACCCCTCGCGTCGAGAACCAGCGCAGCAGCAATCGGTTGATCTGCGAGGCGACGATCATGCCGCCGGCATTGAGGCCGAATAGCCAGCCGTAGTGCTGCTGGCTGACGCCATGAAGCTGCATGTAGACGTAGGGTGAGCCGGTGATGAAGGCGAAGATGCAGGCGGCAGCGAAGGCACCCGACAGCGCCGACGCCATGAAGGCCCGGTTGGCAAGCACCGCGCCGAAGGCACGAGCCACACCCCGGACGCCGGTAGCCTGCCGCCGTTCGGGCGGCAGTGTTTCCGGCAGTCCGCGCAACGTTGCCACCAGACAGCCGATACCGAACAGGGTGAGGATGGCGAAGATCGCCTCCCAAGGGGCCACGGCCAGTATGTAGCCGCCCAGAAGTGGCGCGACGATCGGCGCCATGCCCTGCACCAAGACCATCTGCGACAGGAAGCGGGCGCTGCCGCGCTCGTCGAACAGGTCGGAGACGATCGCCCGGCTGACCACCATGCCGGCGCAACCGCCGAGAGCCTGACAGAGGCGCAGCGCAATGAAACCCTCGACGGTCGGCACGACGACGATGGCGGCTGAGGCCAGCGTGAAGATCGCCAGGCCTGCGATCAACGGCGGCTTGCGGCCGAAGCGATCGACCAGCGGGCCGTAGATCAGCTGCCCCACCGACAGACCGAAGAAGAACACCGACAGGGAAAGCTGTATCCGCCCTTCATCCGTGGCAAAGGTTTCGGCGAGGCTGGAGAAGCTCGCCAGATACATGTCGGTCGACAGCGGGGCGAAGGCCGTGAGCGAGGCGAGGATGAAGGTCAGGCTTAAGGTGTTGACGGCAGCAGTCGCGGGAGAGGGCATCGTTTCGCGGAGTTGCCGGGGAAGCGCCGGCTCGCGGCTCTAGGCCAGGGGAAGGTCAGTTGGTGGCGGCACGCAGGCGCGGGCCGGTGTTGGTATCGACAACTTCAGGCTTCGAAGCGTCAATTGTGCCGCTCCAGCCCCCACCCAGCGCCTTGTTGAGGGTAATGTAGTTGTCGGCTATGGCGACCGTGCTGGTGAGCAAGGAGTCCTCGGCCGAATAGAGCGACCGTTCGGCGTCGAGCACATCGAGGAAACTTGACGATCCCGACTGGTAAAGCGACTGCGCCAGCTCGGATGCCTTGCGGTAGGACTGCGTGGCGGCGGCGAGACGGCCGTTCTTGATCCGCTCCTGCCGGAAGGCGACGATGGCGTTCTCGACATCCTCCAACGCGCCGAGCACCGCCGCCTTGTAGGCGACGAAATACTGGTCGCGCGTCGCTTCGGCGGCTTCCTGTGCGGCGGCGAGCTTGCCAGCGTTGAAGATCGGCACCGACAGCGACGGCCCCAAGCTCCAGCTCAGCGAGGATGCCTTGCCGAGATCGCCAATCGACGTGGCGGTGGTGGAAAGCGTTCCCGATAGGCTGACCGAAGGATAACGAGCGGCGGCGGCGGCACCGATTTTGGCCGTCGCCTGCGCGTAGTCGCGCTCTGCCTTCCGGATATCCGGTCGGTTGGTGAGAAGATCAGCCGGCAGGCCGGTGGGAACCGGCTGGCGTGGTCGGGGAATCGCCCCGCCCTTCTTCATGCGGGCGTCGAGGTCAGCTGGCGCGCGGCCGGTCAGAACCGACAGACGGTGAACGGCCCCGGCATACGCGGTCCTGAGGTCCGGCAGCTTGGCTTCGGTGCTCGCCGCCTGTCCCTCGGCGTTGGAAACGTCAACGGCCGACGCCGATCCCGCTTCGAACTTCTTGCGCGTCAGTCCCGCTGTCTCGCGCTGCGACGCGGCGCTCTGCTGCGCCAGCGATATGCGCGCCTGATAGCCACGCGCCGCCACGTAGTTGGAGGCAACGTCGCCGATCAGCGTCAGCACCACCGAGCCGAGGTCCTCATCGGCCGCCTGACTGCCATAGCGCGCCGCCTCCGACGAACGGGCGTTGGCGCCGAACAGGTCGAGCTCCCAAGAGGAGTCGAAGCCACCCTTGAACTGGTTCTGGACCTCGCCTTGCGACTTCTGCCGGCTGGCCGACGATGAACCATCGGCCGACGGCAGCAGCGCTGCGTTCGTCTGTCGTTCGGTGGCGCGCGCCGTACGAATCTTGGCCTTGGCAGCGGCCACATCGAGATTGCCGGCAACAGCTTCCTCGACCAGAGCATTGAGCTCCCTGTCGCCGAGCCGCTCCCACCAATGCGCAAGTTCAACCGGACGCGCCGGTGTCTCGGCGCTCGACGAACTCCAGCTCGCCGGCAAGGCGAGGCTCGGCATCAAGTAGTCAGGACCGACAGCACAGCCCGACAGCAGCAGGCCGAGGAGCGGAATACCAATCCCGGCGGCGCGTCGGAGGGGGGAAGAATTGTCGACCATTCTGGTCCTATCCGCGCGCAGAGCCATGGCTGTACTGGTCTTCCCTTTTGAAACTATTGGGATTTGGACTGCTTCAGTTGCGGTCGGCAAGTCAAAAGAGGTCGAAAAGTGTAACCACCGCCGGCAACCAACCGGATTGTTGATGACAATCGTTTCCAGAAACAATCAGAAACACATATTCGGCGGCATGTCGGGGAAAGCCCGACGGTTGACGCCATGCCGGTCGCGGTCCAGTTGCTTGGCGATAATACCGATCGAACGAGAGTTTGCCCGATGCCCGCCCTTCCCTCAAGCCTTACCACGAAACGCCTCGATCTGCGCCGCTATGTATCGGATGACGCAGCATGGTATGCAACGATGGCGCTACGCAACCGAGCACATCTCGCCCGCCACGAGAGCGACAATGCGGCGATGACGATCGCCACCGAAGCCGACGCCACCACCGCCATTCAGGGCTTCAATGAAGAGGCCGAGGCCGGCAAGGCTGCCTTCCTCGGCGTTTTTCGCCGGCTGGACGGCGCTTTCGTGGGGCAAATCTACATCGGCGTCGGCAACGCCGACCTGCCCGGCTATCTGGTCGGCTATTTCTGTGACGAAGCGCATGTGAGGCAGGGCTACATCACAGAAGCAGCGGTGGCCACGGTCGCCGCCTTGTTCGGAAACTGCGGCGCGCTGCGAGTCGGCCTGTGGTGCGACGATACCAACATCGCCAGCCAGCGCATCGCCGAGCGACTCGGCATGGCCCGCGAGGGCCACGTCCGCGCCGACAAGCGCCATGCCGATGGCTCGATCACCGGCTCTGTCTGTTACGGTCTGCTGCGCGACGAATTTCTGGCGCAGCAGACACCATAGCGTCGACTCAGTCGGGCCGGCCAACCGCCGGCACGAAGTCGGAAAGATCCTCGCGGTCGAAGTAAACCGTCCGCCCTTCCTCGGCCGACTTGTAGAGCGCCATCAGCATCTCGATCACTGCCACACCGTCGGCGAAGGTCTCGTCGGGCGCCTGTCCCTTGCGGAAGCGCTCGACCATGTGGCGATTCTCGTCAGTGTAGCCGTAAACGCCAGCCTCATCCTCCAGAACCGGCATCAGGCCCTGCTCGGCATTCTGCTTCTCGACGAGGTCCTCGCCTTCGCTGCCGGTGACCCGGCGCGACATGAACACCTTGAGGCCGGTATTGAGCGAGGAGAATTCCAGCGCGTACTCCGGCCCAAGCAGCTCGAGCTGGATGCGCAGCCCGGCGCCGACATAGGCCCAGGAGGTGGTTGCCTCGATGATCACCTCCTGCCCGAGGTCGTCTTCCAGCGTGATCATGCCGCGGGCAAAATCCTCGCTGGCCCGCCGGCTATAGTCGACCGTCGGCCCCATGCGCTCCTTGAGTTCGGCGGCATAGTTCGGACGCGTCCACTTCAGGCAGGCGATAGCGCCGGTCGCCGACTTCAGCTTCAGCGACGAGCGCGGCGCATCCGGCCGCGTCAGCATGAAGCGCGCCACTTCGACGGAATGGCACATCATGTCGAGCAGCACGCCGCCGCCCTGCTGGTCGCCCTTCCAGAACCAGGGCTCGTGCGGCCCGGCATGTTCCTCGGCGGCGCGGGCAAGATAGGGACGGCCGGCGGCCGGCACCGCCCGACGCCAGATGATGTCCTTGCCGCGCATGACCGCCGTCGAGAACACCTGATTTTCGAGATAGCCGTGGATGAGCTTGGCGTCCTCGACCAGCCGCAGCATCTCGCGTGCCTCGCCGAGCGTACGAGCGAGCGGCTTCTCGCAGGCGACGGCATAAATGGTCGAGCGGCCGGCCTTCTTGAGATCGTTAAGCGCCCGCATCACGTCGAGGCGAGTATAGTTGGGCGACAGCACCCAGATGGCATCGACATCCGGCGACATCAGCAGCGCCTCCAGCGTCGGGTGGGCGGTGCAGGTGCCGAGATCGAGATCGCGCACGGCGTCGGCGAAAGCCCGTCGCTTCCCTTCGGTCGGCGAATAGACACCGGTTACCTCGACGTTGCGGACACCGACGAGCGACTTCAGATGAAAATGGGCGATGAAGCCGCTGCCAACGAAGCCGATGCGGAGGGTGCGGCGCGGAAAGTCGGTCGTCATCTCTAGTCCTCCCAGGACTCTTGTCGTTATCCGGCGGCTATCAGGCCATCCGGCTTGGCGGGCGCGGTCGACGAGCGGACCACGAGTTTGGTCGGCACGACGACGGTGGCGTCGGGCGCCAGGCGGCCTTCAAGGCGCTCGATCATCATCCGCATGACCTCGACGCCAATCTCGCGCTGCGGTTGGCGGACGGTGGTCAGCGGCGGATTGCAGGCAACGGCGAAGATGGTGTCGTCGAACCCGACGACCGAGACGTTGCCCGGCACTGAAGCGCCGCGCGCCCTGAGCCGATTGATGGCGCCGACGGCCATCTCGTCGTTGGAGGCGAAGATGGCCGAAAAGGCCACGCCGCGGGCATAGAGCGTGTCGACCGCCGCCTCGCCGGAAGCAAGACTGTAATCGCCGCGCACGTCCAGCCGATCGTCGGGCGGACAGCCGGCCTCGGCGAGCGCCTTGCGCCAGCCGGCAACGCGGGCGACGCTCATCACCTCCGGCACCGGGCCGCTGAGGTGGGCGATCGCCGTGTGGCCAAGATCAAGAAGGTGACGCGTTGCCATGGCAGCCGCGCCTTCGTTGTCGATCAGCACGGTCGGAAGATGGCGCGTCGGCATATACTCGAGCGCCACCACCATCGGCGGCAGGCTGGCGTCCTCGAGCTCCACCGGCATCGAGCCGGTCATCAGGATCAGGCCGTCGGCATGCCGCTCGCGCACCATGTCGATGTAGTGGTGGACGCGGGCCGGATCGGAGCGGGCATCGCCCATCAGCACCTTGTAGCCGGCCGACGACGCCACGTCCTCCACGCCCTTGAAGACATCGAGATAGAAGGGGTTGGAAATGTCGCGCACCAGCAGGATCACCGTGTCGGTGGCCTGCCGCCGGAAATGCCGCGCCTGAGCGTTCGGCACGAAACCAAGCGCGGCAACGCACCGCAGCACCGCTTCGCGCGTCTCCGGCCGCACGAGGTCCGGGTTCTTGAGCGTGCGCGACACGGTAGCGACAGACACGCCCGCCATGGCGGCGACGTCGCGGATGTTGACGGACCCGGCCATGACGATCACACCCTCAGCCGTGTCTGCCGGCCATACAGCAACATCAGGAGCAGCAGCGTCACGCCGAAGATCACCTGCCGCCCCCAGAACTCCAGGTTGAGCGTGGTGAGCACGCTCTGCAGCAGGATCAGCGCGATGGCGCCGAGCGCCGTGCCAGTATAGGAGCCGGCACCGCCCGACAGCGACGTACCGCCAATCACTACGGCGATCACCGACGGCAGCACATACTGGTCGCCGACGCTGATGAACGAGTTGCCGGTATAGCCGATGACGCAGACACCGGTGAAGCCGCCGAACAGGCCGGCGAGACCGTAGAGCAGCACGCGGATGCGGTGGGCCGGCAGGCCGGTCAGCACGGCGGCATTCTCATTGGAACCAACGGCGTAGATCGACCAACCGAAGCGCGTCCGCGTCAACACCAGCGCCATCAGCACGATGATCGCCGCCCAGACGAACAGGATGCCGGGGATGCCGAGGAAGGCTGACCGGTTGACGAAGGCCATCAGCGCCGGCGCGGCGTTGCCCGACGGCACGCCACGCGACAGCACGACGAGACCACCCTGGATGACGCCCATCATGCCGAGTGTCATCACCAGTGGCGGAATGCGCAGGTAGGTGACGCCGAGGCCATTGACGACGCCGATCAGGAAGCCGGCGCAGCAGGCTGCGCCGAAGGCTAGCGGGATCGCCGCGTCAGAGCCGCTCATCACGTTGCCGGCGATGACGGCGCCAAGCGAAATGACGGCGCCGATGGAGAGGTCGATGCCCTCCCGGCCGCCGAGGATGACGAGGTTCTGTCCGGCGGCGGCAATGCCGAGGATGGCCGACACCGTCAGCAGGCGGACGATCTGGTCGCCACGCGCAAAGCCCGGCGAGACCAGTTCGCCAATGACCAGCAGCGCCAGGATGGCAGCGGAGGAGATCAGCAGCGGGTTCTTCGCAAGGTCAACGAAGCGGTTCATGGCTTTCTCCTCCTCAGCGTCGCGTGACGAGGACGCCGCCGGCCAGCGCGGCGAGAATGATCAGGCCCTGCACCAGCGTCTGGTACTCGAATGGCAGGCCGGCGAAGAAGATGACGGAACCGATCATGCCGACCACCCAGGCGCCGAGCACCGAGCCGAGCACGCCGCCGACGCCACCGGCCAGCGCCGTGCCGCCAAGCACCACCGCCGAGATGGCCGACATGGCCAGGCTCTGGCCCATCAGCGGATCGCCGCTTGCCGTCTCGCCGGTCAGGCAGAGGCTGGCAAAGGCACCGAACAGACCGGACAGCACGAAGGCGGAAACCCTGAGCTTGCCGAGATCGACGCCGGTCTGGAATGCAGCGGTACGCTGGCCGCCGACCGCCTTGAGGCGCGTCATGAACGGCCGAGCGGCCAGGAAGGCGGCCAACAGGAAGGCAACGAGATAAATGACGTAGACGGTGGGCAGGCCGAGGATCGTGCCGGCATAGGTGCGCCAATACGGTTCCGGCACCGGCAGGCCGGCTTGCGGCAGCACCCAAAGCGCCAGACCGGAGAAGACGATCGATGTCGCAAAGGTCGTGACGATCGGCTGGAAGCGCAGGCCGGCGATGATCAGGCCGTTGATGAGGCCGCAGCCGGCACCGACCCCCATGCCGGCCAGAAGGCCGAGCCCGACGGCCATGCCGTCGCCACCGAGGGAGGCGATCACCGTCACCGTGACGACGTTGACGAGCGCCACGATGGCGCCGACCGACAGATCGATATCGCCGCCGAGGATAACGTAGGTCTGGCCGATCGCCACCAGCACCAACGGCAGGAACGTGGTGAGGTTGGACTGGACGACCGACGGCTCCAGAAAGTTATGCTGGAGCAAGGTATTGACGACCAGAAGAACGATCAGCGCCGCCGCCGTGACGATCCAGGTGCGACCACCGAGTTTGCTGAAGCCGGTCATGCCGCGTCTCCGTAGGAGGCGCGCGTCAGGTCAAACGGCGTCAGCCGGTCGCCGGAGAGGTCGGCGGTGACAACACCGCCGTTCAGCACCAGCACGCGGTCGCAGAGCGAAAGGAGTTCGCTGTCCTCGGAGGAATAAATGATCACGGCCGCCCCTTCGTCGGCAAGCTTGCGCGCCAGGAGGTAGAAGTCGCCCTTGGCACCGAGGTCGATACCTTTGGTCGGATCGTCGAGCAACAGCAGACCCGGCGACGGCGACAGCCAGCGCGAGATGAATACCTTCTGCTGGTTGCCACCCGACAGCGAGCCAATCGGCGCGTCGAGGCCGGCGTAGCGCGTATTGAGCCCGGCCAGCACGTTGGAGAAGCGCTCGCGAAACACAGCGCCGGGAATGACATGCCGCCGCTCGCGCACCAGGCTGGCGATGGCGGTATTCTCGAAGATCGAGCGACCGGGTAGCGCGCTATCGCGCGCCCGATCGCCGGAAACGTAAGCAATGCGGTGGGCCATGGCGTCGACCGGCCGGCGGGCGGTGACGTCGACACCGTCAAGAACAACGCGGCCGGATTGGAATGGCTCGGCACCAAACAGGCCCGATAGCAGCGCCTTCTGCCCCTGCCCCTGCAACCCACCGAGGCCGAGGATCTCGCCGCGCTGTGCCGTGAACGACACCGGCCCGAGCCGGGCCGCCCGGGCGGCCTCGACCGAGAGGCGGACATCGCCCTTGAGTGGCGCGTGATCACGCACCGAAGCAGCGATGGCACCCGTCTCCCCCACCATGGCGTAGACGACGGCATAGCGGTCGGTCTCAGCGGCGGCGAACTCGGCCACCGTCTGGCCGTTGCGCATCACGGTGATGCGGTCGGCGATGGCAAACACCTCGTCCATGCGGTGCGAGATGAAGATTGACGAGATACCTTCGGCCCTCAGCTCGCGCAGGATGTCGAAGAACACCTCCACCTGCCGACGGTCGAGCGTTGCCGTCGCCTCATCGAAGATGATGATCTTCGGCTTGCGGGCGAGCACTTTCAGGATCTCGGCAAGCTGGCGCTGATCGGGAGAAAGATCGGCAACGCGGGCGTCCGGCGTGAAACCCTTTCCGGCCACCGCGGCGACGCGGGCGATCAGCGCCTCGGTTGCGCGGACAATGGCAGCCCGGTCGGTGAAGCCGAGCGCCGTGCGCGGCTCGCGGCCGAGGAAAATGTTGTCGCCGACCGAGAGCTGCGGCACCAGCGACAGTTCCTGATAGAACAGCGCCACGCCCTGCTCTTCGGCAAGCCGTGGCGAACCGAGCGCCGCCGCCTGCCCGTCGATCAGCACCTCGCCCGTATCGCGGCCGACGGTGCCAGCAATGATTTTGCACAGCGTCGACTTGCCGCAGCCATTGGCACCGAGCAGAGCGTGGATCTCGCCGCGCTCCACCGTCAGGCGGGCCTTATCGAGCGCCTGCACGGCGCCGAAGCTCTTGGATATGTCGGTGGCGCGAAGGACTGGGGGCATCGGACGCATCCGGGTTCGGATCGGCAACAGACGTCCCTCGCACGCATTTGCAGCGCACGCCGGACGGAAGAAAAGGACGGGCCGGCTCCGGGAGGAAGATAGAGCCGGCCCGCTCAGAGGTTTACTTGAAGAACTTTGCCGCGTCGTCGATCGACACGACGTCGGTCACCGACCAATAACCCGGCTTGCCGTCGGCTTCCTTAAGCTTCTCGGCAAGGTTGTCATTGGCGACGAACGGGATCGGGATGTAGATGGCATTGCCATAGACACCGCCGAAGATGCCGTCCTTGAACTCCTTGCCCTGCAGCTTGAGCACCGCGACGTTGAGCGCCGAGGCCATGACGCCCGGCGGATTGACGGAGGCGCCCGACGTCAGGCCTTCCTTCGACCACAGGTCCATGAAGTCCTTGCGGATCTCGCCGGTGGCGACGATCGACTTCTGCTTATCGGCGGCCATGATCGCCCGCCACGTGCCGGCGGCCATGCCATCCTGCACCCAGATGCCGTTGACATCGGGATAGGTGGCAAGCAGCGTCTGCGCCGTCTGCTGGCCCTGCGCCTGGTCCCAGTTGGCGTTGGCTTCGTTGAGGATCTTGATATCCGGGAACTTCTTGAAGACCTCGGTGTAACCGTCGACGCGCATCTGGTTGGCCGGATGGCCGGCGACGCCGTTGATGGTAACGACATTGCCCTTGCCGCCGAGCGTGTTGGCCAGCCACTCGGCCGACTTCATCGCCCAGCCCTTCTGGTCGATGCCGACGTAGATGGCGTCCTTGGACGACACTTCGGCGTCGGTGGCGACGACCAGAATGCCCTTGGCCTTGGCCTGGGCGAAGATCGGATCGAACGCCGTCGGGCTGTTCGGGTTGATGATGATGGCGTTGACGCCCTGATTGATGAAGTTGCGGACGTTGCCGATCTGGCCCTGCACGTCGACGTTGGCCGACTGCACGACGACGTTGACGGTGACGCCCTTATCGGCCCAAGCCTTGGCGGCGGCCTGCGCCTCCTCGATCATCTGGGTGCGCCACTCGCTGCCGACCCAGCCGTTCGACAGGCCGATGGTGAAGGTCTCGGCCGCCGACGCCGCACCGACCGCGGCTACGGCGATGCCGGCCGCCAACAGAACTGATTTCATTGTCGCCTCCCTGACGCGCCGCGAACCGGCCCTCCGGCCCGCCGGACTGTCACTTGGTGTCGTTTCCTCCGGGATCCCGCTCTCCGGCACCCGCCCTCGGGCGGAATGATCCCATGGGCATCTAGCGCCCGAACGGGATAATGTAACCGGTTACATTGCCCGTCAATAAGCCCTTTCGCCTATAGTCAGCATAGATCGGACAACCGAAGGAGGTGCGCTGCAGTCAGTCCCGCTCAACCGAGCGCGGCCTCGAGATCGGCGATGATGTCGTCAGCACTCTCGAGGCCGACCGACAGGCGGAAGGTGCCATCGCCCGTCCAGTCGCGATAGGCGGCCGCGTCGTCGCCCTTGAGGTGGAAGGACGAGGCGATCAGGTCGTCGGCCGGAATGTAAAACAGCAGGCTGCGTGTCTTGCCGAGCGACACGGCGTAGGCGACCGTCCTGAGCCGGTCGGCGAATTGCCTCGCCAGCGTCGGTCCGTCGTTGGCCACGAAAGAGACCATGCCCGAGAAATTCCGCATCTGGCGAACGGCAAGGTCGTGCTGCGGATGGCTTTTGGCGCCGGGCCAGTAGACGCGCTTGACGCGGGGGTGGTTCTCGAGAAAGGCGGTGACGGCGCGGGCATTCTCCTCATGCGCTCGCATGCGGATTGGCAGCGTCTCGAGACCGCGCAGAATCAGCCAGGCGGCGAAGGGATTGAGGGCGGCGCCGAGGTGGATCAGCGACGTCTTGCGCAGATCGGCCATGGCGGCAGCCGAGCCAATCACCGCCCCACCCAGCGCATCGCCGTGGCCGCAGGCGTATTTGGTCAGAGAATGGACGACGAAATCGGCCCTGAGTTCCAGTGGTTTGGTCGCCACCGGCGTCGCCATGGTCGAATCGACGGAGAGCTCTGCACCAGCCGCGTGGACGATGCCGGCGATGGCCGAGATGTCGGACAGGCGGAGAATCGGGTTGGCGGGCGTTTCGATGTGGACAAGTCTGGTCTCCGGCCGGATCGCCGCCGCCACCTTTGCGAGGTCGCTGGTGTCGACCGCCGTCACCGCAATGCCGAGTCTCGACAGCCCGTCATGGGCGAATTCGGCGACGCCAGCGTAGCAGACGTTGGAGACGACGAGATGGTCGCCCGCCTTGAGCCGGTTGAGGAACAGGCCGGTTACTGCCGACATGCCGCTGGCAAAGGTCAGCGCCGCCTCGCCGCCGTCAAGCGTGGCGAGCCGCGCCTCCAGCGCCGCCGCCGTCGGGTTGCTCCAGCGCGTGTAAAAATGTGGCGCCTGGTCGCTGAGTTCGTTGGCCGAAAAGCCGATGTCGTCGGGATGGGCATAGAAGCTTGAGGCCGGCACCAGCGGGCTCAGGACGGGTTCGCCCGAGCGGGCAGCCGGCAGGCCGGCATGGATGGACAGGGTCTCGATCTTCATGGCGCCTCTCTCTGATATCGGCGCACTGCTGCGATGCGGCGGTGCGCCTGTCCCACACATTAGCCCCACCTCCGCACCGTTCTAAGGAATTCGGTTTCTCGGTTCCCCCATCCCACGCATTTTCATTCCGTCTGTCGTTGCCGAATGGCCGAAGTCACGTCGCGCTCTTGTCGGCACTCAGATAGGGGTATATACCCGCGTTATGGACTCACCTTGTTATTGCGATCTCCTCAGGACGGCGGCGCGCAAAACGACTGCCATTTACGACCGCCATCTGGCGGCGGTCGAGCTGACGCTTGCGCAATACCGGCTGCTCAAGAGGATCAGTCGCACCGGCAAACTTTCGATCACCGAACTCGCTTCCCTCTGCGATCTCGACCGTTCGACGGTCGGCCGCAACGTTCAGGTGCTGGTTCGGCACGAACTCGTCGAGGAAACCAGTTGCGGTGACGGACGACGCAGCATGTTGAGCCTCAGCGAAACAGGGCGGCAGCGGCTGGCCGCCGCTGTTCCGCTCTGGCATGCGGCGCAGACCGAGATCGAAGCAACGCTCGGCCCGGATAAAATTGCGGCCATCACCGGTCTCTCCGGCGCGCTCTAGCCATTCCTTAGTCCCTTTTCCCTCCTCCTTCAGCGAAAGCCCGCCGATGACGACTTCCGCCCTCCCCACCTATTTTGCCCGCCGCGACATTCACTACGGCTGGGTGGTAGCTGCCGTCACGTTCGTCACCATGCTGGCAACAGCGGGCGCCCTCGGGGCGCCCGGGGTCATGTTGCGGCCGCTCGAAGCGGAGTTTGGCTGGAAGAATTCGGATATCTCGACGGCTTTCGCCGTCCGCCTGGTGCTGTTCGGCCTGATGGGACCATTTTCGGCGGCGCTGATGAACCGCTTCGGCGTCCGCCGGGTCGTGGTCACCGCCCTGCTGCTGATCATCGCCGGCTTCGGCTTCTCCGTTACGATGACCAGCCTGTGGCAGCTGATGCTGTTCTGGGGTGTCGTCATCGGCTTCGGCACCGGCATGACGGCAACGGTGCTCGGCGCTACGGTGGCGACGCGCTGGTTTGTCAACCGTCGGGGCGTCGTCATCGGCCTGCTCACCGCCTCCAACGCCACCGGACAGCTCATCTTCCTGCCGGTCATCGCCGCCGCCACGGAGGCCTGGGGCTGGCGCGCCGCCCTGGGTCTGGTGGTCGCCCTGCTGACGATCGCGCTCCTCGGCGTGCTCTTGCTGATGCGCGACCGGCCAGCCGATGTCGGCATCAGCCCCTACGGCGGCAGCTTCCAGCCGGCGCCGGCCCGCACGGTCGGCCTGCTGACGCTGGTGTCGGCGCCGCTCCTGGGACTGCGCGACGCCGCCCGTTCCTATGTCTTCTGGGCACTGGCCGCGACCTTCTTCGTCTGCGGCCTGTCCACCAATGGCCTCATCCAGACGCACTGGGTGACGATTTGCGGCGACTACGGCGTGGCGCCGGTCAGCGCCGCCGGCCTGCTGGCCTTCATCGGCGTATTCGACTTCTTCGGCACGCTGCTATCCGGCTGGCTGTCCGACCGCTACGACAATCGCTGGCTGCTGTTCTGGTACTACGGCCTGCGCGGCCTGTCGCTGCTCTACCTGCCGCTGACCGGCTTCGATCCGCTTTTGCTGGCCGGCTTCGCCGTCTTCTACGGCCTCGACTGGATCGCCACGGTGCCGCCGACGGTGAAGCTGGCCGCGGAGCGCTTCGGCGCCGAGAAAGCCGGCCTCGTCTTCGGTTGGATATTCACCGCCCATCAGCTCGGCGCCGCCACCGCTGCCTATGGCGCCGGCTGGAGCCGGACCGACCTCGAAAGCTACGTGCCGGCGCTGCTGGTGGCCGGCGCTTTCTGCCTCGCGGCAGCGGCGCTCTGCCTCACCATCGAGCGCAAGCGCGAGCCGGCCGCACCGCTACCCCAGACGGCGTGACG
>Ga0316604_10002631_pt1 | contig 13473 bp, 9 predicted proteins | sample OWC_soil_day20_C_FD_207650 | JGI IMG/M metagenome (GOLD analysis project Ga0316604, IMG submission 207650) | Wetland soil microbial communities from Old Woman Creek delta, Ohio, United States - OWC_soil_day20_CT | ecosystem: Environmental > Terrestrial > Soil > Wetlands | place: USA: Ohio... | reverse complement strand
AGTTTTGCCGGTAACAGTCATGGCATCAAGATACAGCATATCTTTCAGCTCACGCATCAGTGCCGGTACGCCGCCTGCATACCAGAATAGGTCTGTCGGCCACTGCCCACCGGTTTTGAGGCTGACAAGCACCGGAACCTCACGGTTAATAGCATCGAACTCCCGCTGTTCAATAGCAATTCCCACTTCGCGGGCAATTGCCGGCAAATGCAGCATTGCATTGGTTGAGCCGCCTAGCGCCGCATGAACCATCAATGCATTCATGAAGTTCTTTTTGCTGATAAATTTACGGGGAATCAATGAATCTTTTACATTTTGAATAATTTGCCGTCCGGCTCTACGGGCAAAGCGGGTCAGATGGGTAGTGTACGCAGCAGCCAGAGCATTGCCCGGCAAGGCTAAGCCAAGTGCCTCTGACATACATTGCATCGTGCTTGCTGTGCCAATAAACTGGCAAGCACCCGCGCTGGGACAGCAGTTACGGGAATAATACATCAATTCCTGCTCTGTCATCTCGCCCTTAGCATATTTATCGCCAGCTCCATAGAGAATCTCGGAAGACATGTAATTAGGGCCGCTAAGCATGGAGCCGCCGGTAACATGGATAGTAGCCATATCCAGACGCATCATCGTCATTAATTGCGCCGGCACCGATTTATCACAAGATGCCATGAAAATACCACCATCAAACGGTGACGCTAAGGCGTGTATTTCAAACATAAATGACATAATTTCCCGGCTGGCCAAAGAATAATTCATGCCATCATGAGCCATAGCAATACCATCACAGATATCGGTGACTGTATAACCGGCTGGTTTGCCTTGTGATTCATAAACACCAATTTTTGCTTCGGCAGCCAGTCTATCTAAATGACTACTGCCAGGATGACTGTCGCCATATACGGTATCAATCAAAATCTGAAGTTTTCCCAGATCCGCATCCTCCCACTGCATCCCTGATCTCAGGCCATCTCCCTGGTAATTGACTTTTCGTAAGTTTTGACTCCGACTACAACCACAACTCATATAATTAACCCCCTTAAAATTTTTTACTATAACAATTCCAATACTTTGCGAAGTGAATTTCGTTTGCCGAAACCGCCAGCCTTTGTAACCATGTGCACGCCATCACAACTGCTGCCAACTACTTTCCCAACCGGTATACCAGGCAGTATTTCCCGTTCGAGATCAATTAATCCAATCCCCAAGGTATGACAAATACTTGTGGTCGTACCATCACCGGAGATAACGAGATTGCGCAACCCATGCTTCCTAACAATTTTCTGGGTGATCTCTGCCAGAAAATTGGTTACTGCCTGACCATACTTTTGCACTTGTATTGACAAACTTAGCGCACCGGTGTCATTACGATTTTTAAGCAGCGTATCAGTTACAACCACTGGAATCCTGCCGTCATCTAGCACTGTCTCCACCCTGGCTATCACCTGCTGCAATTCTTCCGCTACGCTACTACCATCATAAATTGCATTTGATTGAATCTCAATTAACTCGGTGTTGGGATAATCTAAAACACTGATTATTTGCTCAGCAGTAACATGATTCAAGGTTCCTGCGACAACCATAGTTCCTAGCCGCAATCCCAAGTGCTCTTGCTGAGCCACCTTCCAGGCAATCGGTAATTTACTTGCTAAACCGGCAGAGCCGACGGAGAGGCAAGGAATATCAAGTTTACTGATAGCAATAGCAATATTATGCAAATCTTCATCTGTTACTGCGTCAACCGCAATTAAGCTGATGCCTGCGGTGTAGAGCTCGGTAAATTTTTGTCTAAGTTTTTTCTCACCCTGCCGTACGTCAGCCAATGGTAAGACCGCTACCGGAATTTCAGTTGCAGGCTTTATTATTGAGGGAACATAGCAGATAGGAAGCGAACTGCTGTTATCACCCCAAGCCTGTACAATCTGCAAATAGCCATTTTCGACAATTCGGCCATGAGCAGGATAGGACGGAACAATAATCGCGAGGGTAAGAGCTAGCGATTTCATCGTTGCGTTTATTTCTTCAGCAATATTTCCCCTCAGGGTAGAGTCAATTTTTTTATAAAAACGCCGAAAACCAAGTTTAATAAGCGCAGACCCGACCTGATAGACACGATCATAGGCAACCTCTGCCGAGAGCTTACGTGAGTTAGTATTAATCGAAATCACATCGATCCCCGTACAGTGGTTTATTAGTTCTGTATGGTTAAGTACAACTTGCGTACTAAAACCAAATTTCCGAAATTGTACTCCCGCGTCATTTGCACCAGTTAGGTTATCTGCAATAATCGCTAGCCGCTCCATTATATATCTCCATCCTCATTTCTGAATAATAGTATATGCATTTTTCATGCCAAGTTTCAGTTGCAATTATATTTTCGCAAAAACCTAGCAATCTCAAGCCTATTGTCGAAATAGCACTACTAATTTGAATTTACACCAATATTATAGCCATTACAAAATGAAAGCCGGGAATATAGTTAGTACTATATTCCCGGCTTACTAGTTAAGCTTTAATTAGCTTTATTGGATTTGTTGCAAATTGAAATCATTTCTTTCATTTTGAAATAGTTTTATTTTTCGCCAAATAGTCGTCGTACTAATCCCCAAAATTTTTGCTGTTTTCTCATGGCTGCCTGTTTCCTTCAGAACCTGCATTATTATGGCATATTCTATTTCTTCCATTGTTCCCTTAGGCACCATTCTAACGCCATCAGCCTGGCAGTCGCTTACATCTAAAACTTTTTTTATATCATCACTAGTCACATTGGTATCTTTTTTTAGAATTATTAGTCGCTCAATAACACCCGCTAATTCTCTTACATTTCCCGGCCATTGACAACGCCTCAGAACCTCTATAGCCCCAGCACTAAACTGCAATGATTGTTTAAATAGCTTGGCTGAGAGTTTTTTAGCAATATTTTCGACTAATAAAGGTATATCTTCCGGTCTGTCCGAAAGCGGCAATAGCCTTAGTTGTAAAATGCTTATACGATAATAAAGATCTCTGCGGAATACTCCTTTTTCTATTAGGTCAGGCAGATTTCTATGGGTTGCTGCTATAATACCCACATCCACAGGGATTACTCTATCCCCGCCCAGCCGCATGATCTCACGCTGCTGCAGCACTCGCAGCAATCTGGCCTGCATACCTAAGGAGACTTCACCTATTTCATCAAGAAAAATCGTCCCCTTATCAGCTTGTTCAAACAAGCCTTTCTTGCCGTTTTTACGAGCACCAGTGAAAGCTCCGCACTCATAACCAAAAAGTTCGCTTTCCAACAGGCTTTCCGGCAAAGCGGCACAATTAACAGCAACAAAGGGACCCCGGCAACGCTGGCTATAGTTATGAATACTTTGCGCAATAATTTCCTTGCCAGTACCAGTATCGCCGTTAATTAGAATTGTTGAATCAACACAAGCATAGCTTTTAGCCGCCTCCAGGGTCTCTTTCATGAAGGTGTTTGCAGTAATAAAATCCTCAAAATTATAGGTAGCCTTATAGCCACTTTCAGCAAGCGCCCTGCTCGCCTTATCTTTGTCCTTAGCAGCAAACGGCGCTTCAGTAATTGTCAAAACAGCACCTACTGTTTGTCCACAGATAAACATGGGTACAATCCGGCAGGTAAATCCTTGGTCGCCATCATTGACTTCTGCAACCCTCGTTTGTCCATACCGCAATGTATCATCAAGATTTACATCCGGGAAAATAGTGGCGGCAAGACAGTCAATAACCTGTGCCTTACTCTTATGGAGTAATTTTTCTGCCGTATGATTGATGTAGGCGATCCGTCGCCGGCTGTCAACAGCAACAATTCCTTCCCCGGTAAACTCCATGACGGCCTTAAACTGTTCTAGCCTTACCCTGTCTACACGCCCAGCCAAAACCAACTCGCGTGCCTTACGGACCGACTTAAACACAGTTTCATGCCCTATGGTTATCGAAAAACAAGGAATGTCATTCATAGTAAACGTTGGTTCACTGCCCTGACTGTCCGCTATATCCGCAACTTCCCTGACAACAGCTGCAAGCTCTGCTAGTTCTCCAGCCTGAGTATCAGACAAAACCGTAGTCTTAATTCCCAGGATGTCAGCCACAACTGTGGCCTCAGCAATTATGGCATCGCCGATTAGCCCTACCGTCTGCTGAGTGCCAGGAGTTTTCCCGTTTTTCACCAACCATTCCTTGACCCCTTGCAAACTCCGCAAAATGTCCAACATACTTGGCCGCAGGGAAACAGTGGGGATGTTGACTGTTGTTTTTATCGTCTCATTAAAGGACGCATAACAAATAAGTGCATCTGCTCCTCTCTCGCTGAGCTGCTGCGCGATGGCAATACTATCTTCCCGTGAGGCTACTGCCACATGGATCTTTTCTCCCCATTCACTAAATAAATCCAGAGCCCGCAAGGTAAAATCCTTATTAGGAGCAATGAGTGCAATTTTATTTGTCTGCAAGGTTAATCCTCCCCATCCAACATGGTACTCGGAAAAGTATCTGCCAGCAGTTGTTTCTTGCTTAAAGCTTAATTACAGCACCCTTAGCAGCCGAACTTGCCAGTTTAGAATATATTCCTAAATAACCGCGGGTAAATTTAGCTTCAGGTCTTTGCCATTTTTCCAGTCTTGCGCTAATTTCTTCATCTGAAAGATGCAACTCAAGCAGTCCCTTAGTAATGTCTATAGTAATCTTGTCACCATTTTCGACAGCAGCTAACGGGCCGCCCTCTGCTGCTTCCGGCGAGATATGTCCAACAAAACAGCCATTATTTGTGCCTGAAAAACGTCCGTCAGTAATCAATGCCGTCTTCTTGGCTAATCCCATACCGTAAAGATACTTCATTGCTTTATACATTTCCCGCATACCAGGTCCGCCTTTCGGCCCCTCATAGCGAATTACAACAACATCGCCTGCTGTAATATCGCCATTTAATATTGCCGCTTCAGCGGTTTCTTCACAATCAAACACCTTAGCGCTGCCTGTGAACACGTGCATAGCAGGATCGATTGCCGCGGGCTTGGTCACCGCTGTATCAGGCGCAAGATTACCCCGTAAGATCGCTAACCCCTTTTGTGTACCGAAAGGTTTATCCAGCGTACTGATTACGTTATGATTAAAGGGATATTTAAATTTGTAGTCTGCCAGGTTTTGTCCTACAGTTTTACCAGTTACAGTAAGACTGTCATTATTAAGCAATTGCTGAATCTCTTGCATCACCTTCGGGATTCCTCCCGCCTGATGAAAGTCTTCCATATCGTACTGCGAGGCCGGATTTACCTTAGCAATCTGCGGCGTCGACTGACTGAGCCGGTCATAGGCAGCCATCATAGTCTCAGCCTCAATCCCCAGTTCTGCCGCAATAGCTGACAGGTGTAAAACAGCATTTGTCGAGCCGCCGGTAGCCATCAATACCCGGATCGCGTTCTCCAGCGACTGATAGGTAATGACTTTGTCAGCCGTAACCTGGCTAATTGCTAACGATACGATAGCCTTACCCGTATTTTCTGCCAGTCTCAGCCTATCAGCATAAACAGCAGGCACAAGCGCGGCTCCCGGCAAAGACATTCCCAGCGCTTCTGCCATGCAGCACATGGTGTTAGCTGTGCCATAAAAAGCGCAAGAACCGCAGGTCGGACCACATAGTTCCTCTAACTGTTCATAGCTCTCTTCGCTGATCTTGTCACTTTTTAGCATACCCAGTGCTTCTGACATTGTCGTTAAATCAGATTTCCGACCATCAAATGTTACACCGCCCAGCATCGGGCCGCCATTCAGGAAAATAGCCGGGATTTTAAGTCTGGCAGCCGCCATTAACATTCCGGGGACAATCTTGTCACATGATCCCAGCAAAACAATACCGTCCAACCGATGCGCCTCAACCATAACCTCAACATCATTAGCAATTAAGTCTCGCGACGGTAAAATATAATGCATGCCCGCATGCCCCTGAGCGGTACCGTCACAAGCACCAATAACGCCGAATTCAGCCACTGTCCCACCAGCCCGATAAATACCTTTGCGCACATGTTCGGCAACCTGACGCAGGTTGGCATGACCGGGAACAAGTTCATTCCAGGAGTTGGCAATACCAATAACAGGCCGTTTCAAATCATCATCAGAAAACCCTACTGACTTAAATACACTCCGGTTGAAACACCAATCAGGTTTGTTTAAAATATCATTACTTCTATTTCCCATGCCATCTATTCCTCCCTCAGTTCAAATTATAAAACTGCTTTTTTCTTAGCCAGTTCGATAGCTACGTCAATAATCAGATCCTCTTGTCCGCCTACCGTTTTCCGGCGTCCGAGCTCCAACAAGATATCACGTGCATCTACCCCAAACTTCTCAGCCGCCCGCCGGCTATGGAGCATAAAACTGCCGTAAGCGCCAGCATATCCAATTGCCAAAGCATCATTGCTAATAATCTGGGGACGATCCATCATACTGTCAATAATATCTTTTCCCAGATCCATGAGTTTATAAAAATCAACCCCGGTCTCATAACCGGCCTTGCTCATCGCGGCAGTCAGCACTTCCAATTGGGCATTGCCGGCCCCGGCACCCAGTCCGCGCACAGTGCCATCCACCGACGTTGCACCGGCTTCAATCGCCGCCAACGTATTGCCGATTGCCAGGCCCAAATTGTTATGCGCATGAAAACCCACCGGAACAGATACTGCGTCCAGTACGCTCTCAATCCTGATTTTGATTTCGGCTGGCAGCATTGCTCCAGCCGAATCGGTTATATTGATCCGGTCTACGCCGTAGCTTTCAAATTTTTTGGCTTGCTCCACCACTTTGTCTGGTGTCGCCATATGTGACATCATCAGAAATCCGATGGTTTCCAGTCCATTTTGTTTGGCAAATTTAATGTGCTGTTCCCCTGTATCGGCTTCAGTAACATGGGTAGCTACCCGTACGGTGTGCAAACCGTATTCCATGGCAACCTCCAGGTCTTCTACGGTGCCAATCCCCGGAATTAGCAAAACGGCAAATTTTGTTTTCTTTAAAACTTTGGCAACCGCTTTAAAATACTCTTCGTCTGTAGCTCTGGCAAAACCGTACTGCATAGATGATCCACCGATACCGTCGCCATGACCCACCTCAATGGTATCTACACCGGCTGCATCCAGCCGGGCAGCGATAGTTGCCATTTGTTCGGGTGTCATTTGGTGACTAACGGCGTGCATTCCGTCGCGCAGTGTTGTATCGAAAATTCGAATTGATTTCATTTTGTTACCTCCCCGGACTTCAGTTTTGCGTAATGTTCCGCAACAGCTACGGCAGCGGATGTAATAATATCAAGATTGCCGGAGTACTTGGGCAGGTAATCTCCCCTACCTTCCACTTCCACCATGGTAACCACTCGATCACCGTCTGCATACGGCTGCACTTTCAAATGATAGCCTGGTACATACTGTCGCAAATCTGCTACCATTGCCTGCACAGAATTGACAATGCTCTCGATTTTACTGGTATCACATTTGGTGTAGATTGTATTGCGCATCATGATCGGCGGCTCGGCCGGATTGAGAATAATAATTGCCTTGGCTTTTTTTGCCCCGCCGACCTTCACCAATGCATCACGGGTAGTCTGTGTAAATTCGTCAATATTCTGCCTGGTCCCCGGACCGGCACTCAGACTGCTAAGGGTGGCAACAATTTCTGCATATTCAACCGCTGCTACCCGGTTAATTGCATAGACAATCGGCACAGTTGCCTGTCCACCACAGGTGACCATATTGACGTTGCATTCTTTGATATGCTGCTCCATATTGACTGCCGGCACCATATATGGACCGACTGCAGCCGGAGTTAGATCAATCGCAAAAATCCCTGCTTTTTTTAACAACGGCGCATGCATTGTATGAGGTTTTGCACCGGTAGCATCAAATACAAAATCGATCTTGTTGGTAGCATGATATGCCAACACACCATTAATGCTTTCGGCACTTGTAGCGATACCAAATTCCTTTGCCATTCTCAGCCCTTCCGATGCGGCAACAACACCTGCCATCATTACCAGTTCCAAGTTTTCGCTGCGTCGAATCTTCATCATTAGGTCAATCCCAATATTACCTGGTCCGATAATGGCTGCCCGCAATTTCTTTTGCTCCAAATCAATCATCCTTTCTCTTGTGACACTTATTATATTGGTTTGACATTGTCAAACCCTGTTCTCATTTTCACTTAAAAAAATAACTGCCTCTAAGCAACCCTTGTTTAGTCCCTAAAGCCCAATTGTAGGGAAATCTTCTTGGCAGTTCTTACTACTTCAACGGCAATCCCATCCATTTGGGAAGCCAACAGCCTGCTAGCTGGTCCCGAAAGGCTAATCGCGGCAATAATTGTGCCAGAACTATCCTTTATCGGCGCGGCAACACATTGTAGGTCTTGTTCAAACTCCTGACTATCAAACGCATATCCCTGCTTACGTACCTGCTGTATCTGACAAATCAGTTCCGGCAAGTCTTTTACTGTATTACTCGTATATTCTTGCAATACATGGTCATAATACAAATTTTCTATTTGCTGTTCATCCAACCCGGACAGCAACACCTTCCCGACGCCTGTGCAGTAGGCCGGGTTGCGCCCTCCGACTTGCGAGCGTATGCCAACAGAGCGCAAACCATCCACTTTTTCTATATAAACAACATCTTCACCGGAAAGTACCGCCAGGTGCGTTGTTTCCTGATAAGTAAGTGATAGTTCCTTTAGATACGGCATTGCAATTTCACGCAAATCAAGATTAGTGATATAAGCCTGTCCCAACTCGAAAACCTTTATCCCGAGAGAATATTTTCCGTTCTTGGGGTCCTGACGCATGTAGCCACACTTCTCCAAAGTAGCAATAAGACCATGGGCCGTACTTTTGTTTATGTCAAGCCCTTTGCTTATTTCCATTAGACCAGCAAGATTCCCATGCTCTGCTACATACTCCACTATCTTAAGTGCGCGAAATAGCGATTGAATAGTTCTATCGCCTTCCTCTTTGCCAGCCAACAGACCCACCTCCGTTTGACATTATCAACCACTGTTTGTGATTATTTTGCATACTTCGCTATTCACTAGCATTATTCCTGCTCGCTAGGCTATTCCTGAAAAAATATTTTCAGACTAACTCCGGCTAACTTCTGCCTTTTTCAGCAAATCCTGAATTATCTGCAATTGCGTAGCTGTCAATTCAGCCGCAGGTTCCTTTACCGCAGGAACTATCGGAACACCCATCGCAGCCACGGCACCTTTAATGCCAGCGATAAAGGGTTGAGACACATCATATAGATTCATTAACAGAGAAATCTTAGCTTGCGCTGCCGCAACCTTGTCCAAATCTTTTGCAGCATAGGCGTTCATTAGATCGGCAAACACTTGGGGAACGATATTGGTTAAACCACATAAAACCCCATCGCCACCTGCCATTAGGTTAGGTATCAGATATTCATCAAAGCCTGATAGGACACTGAAATCCGGATGTTCAGCTTTAACAAGCTGGATCACTTTTCTCGTATGGCTAATATTATCTACAGTATCTTTGATACCCACAATATTGTCAAACTCTTTGACCAATCGTAGAACAAGTTCTGGCGTAAGGTCTGAAGCCGTCCTGTCAGGAAAATTATATAGTATAATCGGCAGCGAAGTACTCCGGGCAAGATTGGCATAATAACGGTAGATGGTTTCGGTCTCCAGTTTGAAATAATACGGCGAAATAACTACCGCCGCGTCGGCGCCTGCCTGCTCCGCAAACCGGGTAAGTTCAATAACCTCTTCTTGTACCGTACCGCCTGTACCAATAAGCACAGGTACCCGCTTATTTACTGTTTTTATGGCAAAGGTAATAAACGCCTTTTTTTCTTCCATAGAAAGGGCAAAAAACTCGCCAATACTACCCAAAAAAAGAATTCCGTTAATCCCATTGTCAATCAGCCTGTTGATGTGAAACTCGTTTCCCTTGAAGTCAATTCTTCCTTGCTCATCAAGCACAGTAATAATTGGTGATAATATCCCTCTAAACATGTCTATTCCCTCCGTTTTATTTAAATTCCAACATATCTCCCTGTATCAAGAGCCTACTCGTATAGATGCAGCAAGATTACTGGGCGATTGGTGGTAGTGTTTTTTAAAAACACTGCTAAAATAGCTGGCATCACGAAATCCCACCATACGGGCAACCTCATTGACGGTGTAGTTACCTGTCAGCAATATTTCTTTCGCCTTTTTCAAGCGAATATTGGTCAAATAGGTCGCGTAGCCTTCGCCGGCATGTTTCTTGAAAATACGGCAGAAATAGCCTGTACTTATGAATAATTTTTCGGCCAATTGTTCCAGCGTAAGGTCTTTATTATAGTTACTATTTATATACTCAAGCGCCCACTTTACCGCCTGTTCAGCTTGGTTTTGTTCTAAAGATCCGACATTACTCTCCAACGTGTCAATCAAATTGCACAAACATTGTTCCAAATCGCATACAGAAACAGTCTGATTCACTTGACTGATGAAATTTTTACGAATCAAAATTGCATCATTGTCCGAAATAATGTACTCAGTATACTTTTCAATAAGATTATTGGCAATTTTTATAATTGCGGCATACACATATTCAGGCTGACAAACATGTGGCTTTACTGCACTCAAAAACTGATGAAAAATTCCCTTGGCTTTATCTGATTTACGTTCCAGTAAACACTCCCGTAATTGTTTTTGAACGTCTTCACATTCTATTTCTTGCGGCCCATCTACGGCACCGTCTATAACTAGCAGACCCTGCTGATGCCAAAATAAACCGGCTTCCCGTTTCTTCCTGGCATTTTTATAGTCCCGGCCTATTTGCGACGGTCTAACCACCAAACTGAAGCCGGCACAAATTGTAATCGCATATTTGCATTCCCACTCTTCTAATTGAGTCTGCAATACACAGCGTTCATCATAATCCCAATGATCAAAAATCATCACTAATTCATCACTAAATGAAGTTACAATGGCATTTCCCCCGAAAAGATCTATACTTTCCTGCAACAACCGTTCTTCCATCCCGACACTCTGGAGCCTGTCCGAATTATGCCAATACGAAACAGAAAGGACGGCATCCGGACTGAAATCTTCTTTTTTAGAGATGGACTGCAGTAATTTCAAAGCACCAGGATTATCACTGTCCGATTTCAACAATTCAAACAACCGCTGTTGTGTCACAACAGGTTTATCTTTGGCAATTTGCTGCTCTAACCGCTGGAGCCGTTGTTTTGATATTCGTTGACTTAACGCGCTGGCGATACCTTTACGAAGTGTATCAGCCAATTGAGCTGGTTTAATAGGCTTTAGCAGATAGTCGGCAACATGAGTTTGCACAGCCTGATGAGCATATTCAAATTGACTATAGGCAGTTAGTATATAAATAATTGCCTCTTTATGCCTTTCCCTAATAATCTTGGCTGCCTCAAGACCATTCATCAGCGGCATATTAATATCGAGTATGACAAATTCCGGCTGATACAAATCCGCCAACTGTACAGCTTGTTCTCCATCCTCTGCCTCACCGCAGATTTGGAAAGGCAAATTGTACTGTTTAACAATATACCGCAGGTATTGGCGCACCGCAGGCTCGTCATCGGCAATAATCATTTTGTACATTTGCTCTCCTCCACTCGCTTAGCGTTGAAAACAATCTATAGCGGCAAGATAATCCGCGCCAAAGTTCCCCCTGTTTCTGATCGGTTAATCGTAAGCTCAAACTTTTCTTCATAATAATGCTTTAACCGCAAGAAAATGTTTTTGAGCCCGATACCTTTCAGACTTGGCGGATCATAATCAGCATTAGGCAGTTCCCGAACTGCCGCAATAATGGCGTCAGGTATCCCACAGCCATTGTCACAAACCTCAATAACTCCATAGTTCCCTTGCTGGTACCCATGCACTAAAAGGTGTCCATCTTGGCGAACATTTTTAAATCCGTGCAATATAGAATTTTCTATTAGCACCATGATCGTCATAAAGGGGATTTTTATCCCTAAGATCGCGGGATCTATGTCAATAGCAACCGTAAATTTATCCGGAAACCGCGTCTGTTGAATAAACAAATAGTCTTTAATATAACTTAATTCTTCTTCGATCGTAACTAACGAATCTGCTTTACCCAGACTTAATCTGAGTAGATTCGAGAGTGAGTACGTTAACGACGCCAAAGTGGTGGCACCATCCATTTCAGCCTGTTGGGCTATGGTGTTTAGTGTGTTAAAAAGAAAATGCGGATTAACTTGTGATTCTAAAAATTTCAGTCGAGCCTGGCTTAAGGAATGATGCAGTAATGCTTGTTTTTCCCGTTCTTGCGATAAATTAATCCGGTAGTCACTCAATTCTTTCTCTTTCATTGAATTAACCATCAGTTGCACAAGCGAAGCACTCACTAAGGACAAAGTTTCTGCTACAGAATTAAGGTGATTGCGGTGAATAAAGTTCAGCTTGAAGTAGACTTCCTGCGCACTGTCTGCTGCAAAGTTGCCTGGAGTTGGCTCTGCCTGGGTTATGTTTGTTGACATTCTTCCGTAACCGCAACCTAGATAGCCTAATACTTTGTCATTAATAATAAAGGGGCTTTGGATTGCCGAAACGCCAAATTTGCAATGAAAAATCTTCTGTTCTAAATAAGGAGCCGTTACGGTTGTCGTATTCAAAATACAGTTTCCGCTCTGTTCATTGATACAGCATTGACAGATCTCAGGCAAATTGTTCTTATCTGTTAGAAAATTACCAGCTACATCAATCAGTGTAACTGTCATTTGGACTGATTGCGCAAACTTTTCAACAATAGAATCCAGGTTAATCAGTTTGGCCACTTCACTAAGCTCAATATCTTTGCCAATAATCCCCTCTTCTAAGGGCTTGGGAATCGTTGAGTAGACAATACTAAGAAAAGAAATCGGCTTTAATGAATTATTTACTATCCGATGCTTACTGCCTTCACTAATATAGCTGATTTTACCTTCTTCCAGTTTGATTTCCCGGTCGTCGCACCAATGAGTAGTCATACCATCAAGGCCAATGATAATCTCGATATAACCGGAATGCACATGCGGTGACTGTGAACCGCCAGGGTATACCGTTGATACAGATACTGTTGGCTGGGTTTTTGAATTATCCGGTTCTAATTGTAACCAATGTTGTTCTCCCCAGCCAAACTGCTGATCACTAACAATATTGACTTGAAAAGTTTCTTTTATTTTGTTAGCAATGTCACTGGTCATTTATAATTACCTCATACTTTCCACGTAGGGTTATTACCGCTAACTATTATCCATTTGCTAATAAAAATCCTGCATTATTTTGATATATTAATGCAGAATATGTCGCAACAAAAGGGCTGTGAGGATATCTCCTCTCAACCCTTTTTGCTACTTCTATTCCAAGACTATTTTGCCGCCAATCCAGTTTGTTTCTCGGCTGGTGGCTTACCAAGAGCCAATACCGATATTGTCC
>Ga0316604_10002629_pt1 | contig 13481 bp, 12 predicted proteins | sample OWC_soil_day20_C_FD_207650 | JGI IMG/M metagenome (GOLD analysis project Ga0316604, IMG submission 207650) | Wetland soil microbial communities from Old Woman Creek delta, Ohio, United States - OWC_soil_day20_CT | ecosystem: Environmental > Terrestrial > Soil > Wetlands | place: USA: Ohio... | reverse complement strand
AGTGTCTTGATTCATGATTCGGCCGCTTGCAGTGTGTATCGTGCGCATTGTAGTAGAGCTGGCCACAAACCAGTCACCTTCCCGTTCAATCCCAACGCACGATGATCAAGGCGGCGACAACCCGCTGCTGCAGATAGCCAGTACGCTCCTGCGCGGTCAGGACAGTCTGCCCGGTTTGCAGCAGAAATTGATCGACCCGATCACGCCGAACGGCGAAGCCTCTGATCTGCTCCAGCAAGGCTTGTCAGTTCTGGGTGTTTTCCTGAACAAGACCTGACCCAGATACATCCCTGCGATGTGAAACGACGCAGTGCAGACGCGTCGCAGCACCGGTGCGGCTACAATCCGCCCATGCCAAAACACTTTCTCCGCCGCCTTGCCCTGGCCTGCCTGGCCTGCCTGGCCATCCGTGCGCAAGCCTCCTTGCCCGACCCCATCACCCGCGCGGTCCGCGAAGCCGGACTACCGGCCGATGCGGTCAGTCTGTGGGTCGGTCCGGCATCCGGCGGGGAGCCCTCGCTGCAACACAATCCCAGACAGTTGATGAATCCAGCTTCGGTGATGAAGTTGATCACCAGTTACGCAGCGCTTGATCAATTCGGCCCGGCCTGGACCTGGAAAACCGATGCCTACCTGCGTGGCCAGCTGATCGATGGTGTGCTTGATGGTGATCTTGTCATCGTCGGCAGCGGCGACCCTGCATTGACCTGGGACCGGCTTGGCCAGTGGCTGCGCGACTGGCGCACGCGTGGGCTGCGCGAGATCCGCGGCAACATCGTCATCGATTCCGGCCTGTTTGCCCAAGCCCCGCTGAATGCGCCGTTCGATGAAGCCCAGCACCGTGCCTACAACGCCCAGCCAGATGCTTTCCTGATCAATTTCGGCGCACTCAGCCTGCGCCTCAATCCCGGTGTAGCCAATGCACCGGTCGAGGCGAGCGTGCTCACGCCCGCCGCGCCGCTACGCATCGTCAATCATCTCAAAAGCATGCCGGGCGCTTGTGGCGACTGGCGTTCCGGCTTGCGTGGCACATTCGTCCCGGAAGGCAATGGCAAAACCGCTGGACTGGTGCTGACCCTGGAAGGACGACTGGCGGGCAGTTGTGGCGAGCGCCAGCTCAATCTGAAAATCGATGACAGCCTGCGCTGGGCCGGCCTGGTGATCCGCGCACAATGGCAGGAGATTGGCGGCAGCTGGGCCGGGGAAGTCGTGCGGGGCAACGCCACGGCGCCACTCACCGCGTTCTCCAGCTGGGAATCCCCCAGCCTGCCCGAAGTGCTGCGCGACATGAACAAGTGGTCCAACAACGTCATGGCCCGCCAGATCTTCCTGGCGCTTGGTGCCGACGGAGCAGCACAGTCCAGCGAAAAAAGCATCACCCGCCTGCAGGCCTGGATGCCGGCACAAGGGCTGGACGCAACGCAGTGGATTTTCGAAAACGGTAGCGGTCTCTCGCGCATCGAGCGTACGACCGCAGCACAGCTCGGCACGCTTCTGCGCACCGCCTGGCACAGCCCCCGCATGCCGGAATATGTCATGGGTCTGCCGGTGATCGGTCGCGACGGCACCATGCGGGCACGCCTCGTTGACACGCCTATGGCCGGCCGTGGCTATGTGAAGACCGGCACCCTGGATGGCGTAAAGAGCGCGGCCGGTTACGTGCTGGATGCCAAAGGCGAATGGCAAGCCTTTGCCGTGATCCTCAACCACCCCAGGGCGCCTGCTGCAGAAACCGTAGTAGACGCCGTTCTGCGCTGGATCTATGGCCTGTAGCGCCACCCCCCGGGGCATTCTGCTTTGCCCCCGGAAACACCGATCTGTTTAATGCCCTCGCCAACAACCACCTTACACCATTCATGATGATGGCGTATGATGCTAGCCGGAATGCAAAATGATTTCCGGCCATCTGTCATCTTCCACATGATGCGTGCGCCGATTCCCGGCTCGACTTCTTGAAAAAACCACGATGAAAAAGATCATTTCACTAGGACTGGTGTGCTTTCTCGCAGCGTGCGGGGGCGGTGGCGGAGGCGGTAGCAGCAATGGCGTCGCGACCAGCACCCTGCCCGGGCGCACGACCTTCCCGCCTTCGAGCACCTATGCCAATCTGTGCGCCAGCCCACGCGCCAATACGGCGGATCGTCAGGGCACGACCGAGAACGAAAAGACCTTTTTGCGCTCTTTCATTGACGAGACCTATCTCTGGTACAGAGACGTTCCCAATGTTGTTGCCGCAAATTATGCGACACCGCAAAGCTATTTCGATGTCCTGAAAACCACGGCAAAAACCAGTTCCGGCAAAGACGTCGACCAATTCCACTGGTCACAAACAACCGAATCCTGGAACGCCTCCTCCTCCGGCATCACGCAAGATTACGGCATCAAATGGGCGGCACAGGCCAGCGTGCCACCACGCAGTTGGATCGTGGCGCAGGTTGCGCCAGGCTCTCCGGCTGCGCTGGCGGGGATCAAGCGCGGCGACAAGCTCACCTCGGTCGATGGCGTTGATTTCGTCAATGACGGTACAGAGGCGGGAGTCGCGGTCCTGAACGCAGGTTTATTCCCGACCACCGTCAGTACCCACGGATTTGGCCTGAATGGCAATGCCGAGATCAGTCTGACGCCCGCGACCATCACCACCGTCACGGTACAAAACGTGAAAACCATAACCAGCACCAGCGGAACGGTCGGCTATTTCATCTTCGATACCCACATTGCAAAATCCGAAGCCGAGCTGATCGCCGCGATCAACCAGCTGAAAGCCGCCAACGTGACGGATCTGGTGATCGACTTGCGCTATAACGGCGGAGGGCTCCTGTATATCGCCAGCGAGCTGGCCTACATGATTGCGGGACCGAGCAACACGGACAACAAGATTTTCGAGAAACTCATCTTCAACGACAAGCTGACCGCACAAAACGAAATCTTCCCGTTCTATGCCACCGGCACAGCAGACCAAACCCTGCCATATCTCGGGCTCAAGCATGTCAGTCTGCTGGTTACCCAGAACACGGCATCGGCCAGCGAAGCCATCATCAATGGCCTGCGCGGCGTGGATGTCACCGTCGATCTGATCGGCGATACCACCCGCGGCAAACCGTATGGATTCGTCCCGCAAGACAATTGCGGGTACACCTATTTCGCCATCCAGTTCAAGGGCGTCAACGAGAAAGGCTATGGCGACTATGCCGATGGGTTCTCTCCCACCTGCAGTGCAGCAGATGACTTCACCCATGAACTCGGCGATACGGCCGAAACCATGCTGCAAACGGCGCTGACTTACCGGCAGACAGGGACTTGCCCGACAACGACATCCCGCTTCAGTTTCACTACTGGCGCGCCGCTGCAGTCGAGCATCGTCCGCCCGGCGAGCCAGGAGATGCGCATCATCACCCGCAAACCGCATCTATGAGAATGCTCCGGCCGCCTGGGCCCCTGGTCATCGCGCTGTTGACCGGGGCATGCACGATGAGTGCAGCACAAACAGATCAGGCGGCCCTGCTGACCAACCCCGGGCCTGAAGTCCAGCAGGAGCTGAGTGCCGCGATTGCCCGGCTGACCGGTTTCGCCAGCGTGGCACTATCCATGCAGGACTTCACCCGGGACAGCGAACTGTTCATCGAGCGCAAACCTCAGACCGACAACAACGGGGAACTGATCCAGGGACGCAATCTTGAGAAGCCTCACCGTATCGGGCTGGTTTCCCGTGACGGAAAATGCTGGCTGGTGGATCAGAACTCGGGCCAGCGCAGCCCATTGATGGCGGCGCGTTGTCGCGTCAAATGAGCACCGAGGGCATCACAAGCCGGTCCATTTGCGTTCCACCGCGAATTTGACCAACGCTGACGAGCCTTCCAGCTCGCACTTGCGCTTGATGTTGAGGCGATGAGTTTCGACGGTACGTACCGAGAGATCCAGCCGCGAGGCGATTTCCTTGCTGGAAAGCCCTTCGGCGATCAATTTGAGAACCTCCTGCTCACGCTGGGTAAGCAAGGGCGCAGGGCTGGCGCCCGCCGCCAGCGCATCGGCGACACCCGCCGAGTAGTAGCGTTTGCCCGCCATCACGGCATGCACGGCGGCCACGATTTCCTGAGCCGGACTGTCTTTCAGCACATAGCCGCGTGCGCCGACACGGAACGCCTCGACCACATATTGCGGCTGGTCGTGCATGGTCAGCATGATCACCTGGACTTGCGGGTAACGCTCGTGGAACTGGCGCGCGAGGTCAATGCCGCTGGTTCCCCGCATGGCAATGTCCATCAACACCACGTCAGGTTGAATCCGCAACATCGCGGCCAGGGCGCTGATCGCATCCTCGGCTTCGGCCACCACGGAGAACCCGGGCACGGTCTCCAGACGAACGCGCAGACCATCACGCACCAGAGGATGGTCATCGACCAGCATCAATTTGACATCAGCATCCATTCTTTCCTCTCAGGCACGCAATGCGCTGCCGGGCAATACGATTTCAATGCAGGTGCCATGCAGCCCGCTGCGTGCGATGAACATGCCGCCCAGGGTTTCGATCCGCTCGCGCATGCTGGTGAGCCCCAAGCCCTCGCGGGGTTGCGCGCCCAGTGCTTCCGGATCGAAGCCCCGTCCATTGTCGGCAATCGTCAGGCGCAGCGCCTTCTGCCGGCTCATCAGGGAGACGGTGACTTCGCTGGCATGCGCGTGTCGCTCGATGTTGTTGAGCGCTTCCTGCACGACCCGGAACAAGGCGGTCGCCACGGGGCCCGGCAGGGGCTGGCTATGCTCGGCCTTGAGGCGGACCTGCAGCCCCGTACGCTGCCCGAACTCATTGAGGGTCTGTGCTATCGCTGCACTCAGGCCCAGATCGTCCAGCGCGGTCGGGCGCAGGTCGTGGGAGATCCGCCGGACTTCCCGCAAAACCTCGTTGAGCCGGGTCACCCCCTTGTCGGTCATCTCGGCGAGAACATTCGGATTGTCGCCCTGCGGCGCATTCACGCGCCCGCGAATGCGTTCCTGTACCGACTCGAAAATGAACTTCACCGAGACCAGCAGCTGGCTGACCCCGTCATGCAATTCACGCGCCACACGCGCCCGCTCAGTTTCCTGCGACAGCACGACCTGATGCGCCAGGGCACGCAAGCGCGCTTCGGCCGTGCGCTGGGTGGACAGGTTCAGGGCAAAGCCGCACATGGCAACAATCACACTGGCCGCGCCGGCAATCACCACGATGATGCTCATGGTGGCGGAAATGGCATGACTGGCTGCTTTGTCGATCCGTCCCCTGGCCGCGTCGAGATCGTCCAGATACATGCCAGTCCCGATCATCCAGCCCCATTTGGGTTCGAGCGCGACATAACCCAGCTTGCGCTCTTCGCGCGCCGTCGAGGGCCGGTTCCACATGAATTCGACATAACCCCCACCCGCCCTGGCCTGCCTGATCAGATTCTGGATGGTGGGCGAACCCTGCTTGTCGCGCAGTTCCCAGAGATTCTGCCCGACCAGTTCCAGCTGGCGCGGATGCATGAGGTTGAGCCCATGCAGGTCGTACACATAGAAGTAACCATCTTCACCGAAATCCAGCTGGTGGAGGACATTTAATGCTTCGGCACGCGCGGCAGTCTGATCGGCCAGACCATGCAGATGCTCGATCGCTCCGAGAGCCAGGTCGACATAGTTTTTCAGCTCGATACGCCGGGCACTCGCCAGCACCGGCAGCACGGCCTCGGTCTCCGCATCGGCGAGCGCGCGGGCTTCGATGCGTACCACGGCCGCAATCGCCGCTATTGCCAGCAGTAAAGGCACCACAGCAAGCAAAAGCACAGTCAGGCGAAGATGCATGAACGAAAACCCGGACAAATCGTTGCGGATGAACACCGGCTGTCATCCTAATCCGGCCGGCCACTTTACGGCTACGTAGTTGTACGCATCACCCCTGCGTAATCCTCCTGATGTATGTGCATGCCATAGCCTGCATACTCAGGCCAACCCGGAGAAAGGCCTCTGCATGACTTTCGACGGGCAAGGGGAGCAACGCCGGCTTGCACCCGGCGCCAGGCCCACACCATAACCCTTGCGTTCGCGCTCACAAGGCGCAACGACACAGGAGGAGACACATGAATAGCACCTTGTCCAGACTGGGCTGGGGCGTGCTGGCTGTCATCGGCGCGTTTTGCCTGGGCTACGTCGCACTCAATCACGGCGAAACGATCAATGCCTTGTGGATCGTCGTTGCCGCCGTTTCGATCTATCTCGTCGCCTACCGCTATTACGGCCTGTACATCGCCAACAAAGTTCTCGGCGTTGATGCCACCCGGATGACTCCGGCCGTGAAGTACAACGATGGCCTGGACTATGTTCCGACCGACAAGTACGTCCTCTTCGGTCACCACTTCGCCGCAATTGCAGGTGCCGGTCCGCTGGTAGGCCCGGTCCTGGCCGCACAGATGGGCTACTTCCCCGGCATGCTGTGGATCATTTCCGGCGTGGTGCTGGCCGGCGCCGTGCAGGATTTCATGGTGCTGTTCATTTCAACACGACGCGAAGGTCGCTCCCTGGGAGACCTGATCAAATCCGAACTCGGCACGATTCCCGGCATGATCGCCCTGTTCGGCGCGTTCCTGATCATGGTGATCATCCTCGCGGTGCTGGCCCTGATCGTGGTGAAAGCCCTGGCGGATTCGCCCTGGGGGACCTTCACGGTAGCCGCCACGATCCCCATCGCGATCCTGATGGGCATCTACATGCGTTACATCCGTCCGGGCCGCATCGGCGAGATTTCCATCGTCGGCTTCTTCCTGCTGATCGGTGCGATCCTTCTCGGCGGCAAGGTTGCCGCAGATCCGGTCATGGCAGCCTGGTTCACCTTTGACGGCAAACAGCTGACCTGGATGCTGATCATCTACGGCTTCATCGCCTCTGTCCTGCCGGTCTGGCTGCTGCTTGCCCCGCGCGACTATCTGTCAACCTTCCTGAAGATCGGCACGATCTGTGGTCTGGCCATCGGCATCGTATTCGTGGCTCCGCAACTGCAGATGCCGGGGATCACGAAGTTCGTCGACGGCACGGGCCCGGCCTGGTCCGGCAACCTGTTCCCCTTCCTTTTCATCACCATTGCCTGCGGCGCCGTGTCCGGCTTCCATGCGCTGATTTCTTCGGGCACCACGCCGAAGATGCTGGCGAATGAAAACCAGGCAGCCTTCATCGGTTACGGTGGCATGCTGATGGAATCCTTCGTGGCCATCATGGCGCTGGTCGCGGCATCGGTAATCGATCCGGGCGTGTATTTCGCGATGAACAGCCCGGCTGCCATCATCGGCAAGGAAGCCGTGGATGTGGCGGCCAAGATCTCCGAATGGGGCTTCGTGATCACCCCGGACGTGCTGCTGCAAACCGCGCAGGATGTGGGCGAAAAGACCATCATCTCGCGGGCAGGTGGCGCGCCGACACTGGCCGTGGGGATGGCTCACATCATCTCGAACGCGCTCGGTGGCAAGGCGATGATGGCCTTCTGGTACCACTTCGCGATCCTGTTCGAAGCGCTGTTCATCCTCACCGCAGTAGATGCCGGGACGCGTGCCGGTCGCTTCATGCTGCAGGATCTGCTGGGTGCCTTCATCCCGAGCTTCAAGCGCACGGAAAAGATGGCCCCCACCCTGATCGCCACGGCGCTCTGCGTGATTGCCTGGGGCTACATCCTGTATCAGGGCGTGGTCGACCCACTGGGCGGCATCAACACCCTGTGGCCGCTCTTCGGTGTTGCCAACCAGATGCTGGCTGCAGTGGCGCTGACCATGTGCACGGTGGTGCTGTTCAAGATGAAGCGCGAACGCTACGCCTGGGTCACCATCCTGCCCACAGTCTGGTTGCTGATCTGCACCCTGACCGCTGGCTGGCAGAAGATCTTCCACGTCAAACCGTCCATCGGCTTCCTCGCCAACGCTGCAAAATTCAGCGCCGCGGCGGATCGTGGTGAAATCCTGGCGCCGGCCAAGAGTGCGGCGCAAATGCAGCAGGTGATCTTCAACAACTATCTTGATGCAGCGCTGTGCGGGCTGTTCATGCTGGTGGTGATCTCGATCCTGGTGTTCGGCATCCGGGCCTGCATGAAGGCTTATGCAGAAGCGCGTCCGACTTCCAAGGAATCGGTCTACGAAAAACTGCCCGATAACGCGGCAGCGTAATATCCAGACTGCAGCCGGGCACCACGCCATGGTGCCCGGCCGTAGCCGAAGGCTTTCCGGCTTGCCCCTGCTGCCCGCAGAGGCAAGCCAGAAGATCTTCCCTCCATATCGCAGAAGGTAACCGACCGTGTTCCGTGATCTAGCCAAGATGGGTGCTTACCTCGGCCAGGCCGCCCGCATGATGGTGGGCGTGCCTGATTATGACACCTACGTGCAGCACACCCGCCTGATGCACCCGGACCGGACCCCGATGACCTACGAGGAATTCTTCCGCGAGCGTCAGGAAGCGCGCTTTGGTGGCGCGGTCGGCAAATGCTGCTGAGGGCCACGTGGTGAGTCCGACCCCCGTCACACTGCTGACCGGTTTTCTGGGTGCCGGCAAGACCACCCTGCTCAACCGCCTGCTGGCCTTCAACCAGCAGGAACGGATCGCCATCGTCGAAAACGAATTCGGCGCGGTCGGCATCGATGGCGAGCTGATCGCCCCGGGCGCCTCGACCATCATCGAACTCTCCAACGGCTGCATATGCTGCAGCGTGCGTGGCGAGCTCTCCGCCGCCTTGACGGATCTGCTGGCCCGTCGCGAACGCCAGGAAATCTTCTTTGATCGCCTGATCATCGAGACCACCGGTCTCGCCGATCCCGGCCCGGTCGTACAGACATTCTTCTGGGAAGACGCACTGCGCGAGCACTTCACGCTGGATGCGGTGATCACCTTGATCGATGTATGCCATGCCAGTGCCCAGCTTGATCGTGAAGCCGTTGCGGCCGCGCAGGTGGCTTATGCCGATTGGCTGGTTCTAAGCAAGACCGATCTATGCGAAGCGCTTGCACTGCATGAGCGCCTGCGCGCCATCAACGCCCGCGCCGAGATCATCGATGCACAGGATCTGGACGCCCATTGGCCGCGCCTGCTGGCCACCGGCGGATTCAGTCTGAACGAACAGGGTCTGCCTGCCCGCAGCCTCCTGACGCGCGGCTGGAAAGTATCCGGAACCTCCCGCACGGCTTTCGGCAAAGCGCCGGTCAAGTCCTGGGACGACGCGATTGAATCCCTGGTGCTGGAGAGTCCGGGCTCGGTCGATCTGGACGCCATCTCGGCCTTCGTGGACAACCTCATCGCGCAGCACGCCACCGATCTGCTGCGCTACAAAGGCATCCTGGCCATCCAAGGCGAAGCGCGCCGGTTGGTCTTCCAGGGCGTGCACCGGATCGCCGGCTTTGACTACGGCCGCCCCTGGGATGCCGAAGAGCCACGCGAAAGCCGCATCGTCCTGATCGGCCGCGAGCTGCCACGCGAAAAGCTGCTGGCGGACTTTTCTGCAGCCCTGGCCTGACGCCGCCCCCGCTTACGCCACCGGCCGCCCGGCCTGCAAGGCCAGCCAGCCCTTGACGATGCGATACACCGCCCACAATCCGGTCAATCCGAACAGCAGCCAGTTGACCAGGAACCCCACCAGCACGAAGTAAAGCACCAGGCCGATCAGCATCGCGATCAGGCAACGCCAGAAGGTATCCGCCTGCCACTGGAAATGACTCGCCAGGAAAGTCCCCTTGACCTCGTCGCGTTTCACATAATTGATGATGATTGCGATGATCGAAGTCCAGCCGAACACGAAGGCGCCAATCATCGTCACGGCCTGCGACCAGGCGCCAATGACCAGCCCCACCGCATGCAGCAGATACAGGATGTGGGTCAGTTGAACCCATCCGGGGGCCGCCGCGGTGAACGTCTCACCATCAATCACGTCGAGCATCTTGTCATCAGACATTCCGTTCCCCTTGTGTCAGCCTGCTGCACAGGGCTGGCAGCAAACGTTCTTCAACGACATTGTGCCAGCTCTCGCCCTGGGTACGGCGGAACAGACGCATCGTCGGGTACCAGGGGCTGTCCTCGCGCCCCAGTAACCAGCGCCAGTCCGGCACCGGCGGCAGCAACAGCCACACCGGTTTGCCCAGGCTGGCAGCCAGGTGCGCAACTGCGGTATCCGCACTGATCAGCAGTGTCACATCCTGCAGGCGTCGTGCGGTATCAGCAAAATCCTGGAGCGCGTGCGTCGCATCTTCCAGGCAAGCCTGAGTCTGCATGCAGACAGCATCCTCCGGACGCGGATTCAGCTGCAGGCTAACCCATTGCACCGGCAGATCCGCATCGAACAGCGGCTTGAGTGCGCGCAGAGGCAGGGAGCGCTCGCGATCATTGACGTGCTCCGGGTTGCCCGACCACACCAAGGCAATGCGCGGGCGCGCGGAGGAAATCTGTTCGGCCTGTGCGGCCTGAGGGAATCGGGCCGGCGGCGGCAGATCGGCAAGCGTGCTGCCGAAACACGCGGGCAGACTCAGCAGGGGGCAACTCAGATCGAAGGCCGGCAAGGCCTCGCCCCGCACGCAGAGACGATCCACGCCATCGAGCCCGTCGAGCAGACGCCGCAATGGGGCCTGGACCTCCAGGATCACCTCGGCGGCTCCTGCGTCCTTGACCCGTCTGGCATAACGGCAGAACTGCAGCGTGTCGCCCAGTCCTTGTTCGGCATGCAACAGGATGCGCTGTCCGGCCAGTGGCGTCGTGCCGCGCCACACCGGTTTGCCGAAGTTGCGCCGGATGTCACGGGTGCCGACCTCTCCACCCGCTTCGTAGCCTTCCCAGGCAGCAGGAAGATCCCCTTGCAGCAGGGCCAGCAGACTGGCGTTCCAGCGGGCGTTCGGGTGCCCTGGTCGCAACGCGAGGGCTGCGGCAAAGGCCGCGTGAGCTTCGTCGAAACGCCCGAGCGCGAAAAGCGCAGTACCGCGCGCTTCGTGGCAGTCCGCGTCATTCGGGACAATTTGCAGCGCACGCGCAAAATCGAGCAAGGCCTCTTCGGCACGCCCCATTTCGCGCAGCACATTGCCACGGTTGTGATGCGCTTCGGCCATGCCGGGGGCAAGCCGCAGCGCGGCATCGAGTTGCATCAGTGCATCCTCGTGCCGCTTGAGCCGGCGCAGGCTGCTGGCCATGTTGAGCAAGGCCTGCGCTTCCCGCGGGGCGGCACCCAAGGCACGTTCATACAAGGCAATGGCCTCTTCGTGGCGACCACTGTCGGCGGCCATCAGCCCCAGCAGGTGCAGCGCATCGAAGTTGCGCGCATCCATCTGCAGCACGGCATTGAAAAGCAGACGCGCCTGATCGGGTTTGCCGCCCTGCCAGGCGGCCAGGCCTTGTTGCAGCAGCATGCCGAGCATCGGGTTCATGCATTCCCCTCATGTGCGCTCAGCCAGTGCCGCAAGGCCGGTTCGAGTTCATCGGTGAGCAGTGTTGCCCAATCTCCGTGCTGCGCCTGACGGAAGAGGCGTGCGCTGCGATACCACACGCTGTGTGCGCCTTCACACTGCCAGCGCCAGTCCGAACCGGCGTAGAGCATCAGCCACAAAGGCTTGTCCATGGCGCCTGCAAGATGGGCGACCGCAGTATCCACACTGATCACAAGATCGAGTTGTGCGATCACGGCGGCCGTGTCGGCAAAGCTTTCAAGGGATTCTGCCGGCGCCTTTACCCTCGGGTGACGCGCAAGCCAGGCACGCTCCCGCTCACCCAGGGTTTGCTGCAACACGACGAGATCCGCATCGCATGCCGGGAGCCAGTCAAGCAGTGCCGGATCCAGCGCACGCCAAGGATCCGTCTGGCTGCCGGAGAGCACAAGGCCGATGCTCGGCCGTTCGCCGGTCAGACCCAAACGCGCCTGCCAGGGTGTGATCCTTGCGGCATCTGCCGCCAGATAGGGAAACGCAGCAGGGATGGTGTCGAGTGTGGTCGCAAAAGCCCACGGCAGGCTCGCCAGTGGGCAATGCAGGTCGAAATGCGGGCGCTTTGCACCACTGCGCACGCAATCGATGCCCGGCCCCAGCGAAGCTGCCAGATCCAGCAATGCCGCGGGAAGTTCCAGCACGATATGGGCGCCACGCTCGCGCAACAGCGGAACATACCGGCAGAACTGGAGCGTGTCGCCAAACCCCTGCTCGGCGTATACCAGGATCGTCCGGCCTTGCAGTGTCTCACCCCCTTGCCACGGGGGCTGGCGGAAGATCTGACGCTGACCGCGCTGCTGATCGGACCAGCGATATTCATAGAGTGGCCAGCCCGCGGCATAGTTGCCTTGCAGGAGGTAACACAGCCCCTTGTTCAGGAGGGCGCGAGTGTAGTCCGGCGCAATGGCGAGCGCCTGTTCGTAGGCGGCCAGCGCCTCGTCACAGCGGCGCAGCTGGACCAGCGCAAAGCCCTTGTTGTTGAATGCTTCGGCGTAGCGTGGCCGCAGCTGAATAGCGACGTCATAGGCTTCGATGGCTTCGGGCAGATAACGCAGGGCAAAGAGCGCATTGCCACGGTTGTTGTGGGCTTCAGCGAAATCCGGCTGACAACTGATGGCGGCGTCGAAACGCGTCAATGCCGCCCGGACATCGCCCTGGGCCAGCAGGACATTACCCAGCCCGTTCAAGGCCTCCGGCATGTCTGGAGCAAGGCGCAGCGCAGTCTCGTAAGCATGCTGTGCGTCGTCACGCCGCTGTTCGGCGTTCAATGCGCTGCCCAGATTGGACCACGCAGCGGCCTCGCCGGGGGCAACGGCCAGGGCCTGCTCGATCAGGCAGATGCTTTCTGCATGACGCCCACAGTCACCCAGCAACAGCCCCAGCAGATGCAGTGCATCGAAGCTGCGCGCATCCATCTGCAGGACGCCGCGCAGCAGGCTTTCCGCTTTGACCAGATCTCCCGCCTGATACGCGGCAAGCCCCTGATGCAACAGCATGCCCAGCATGGCATTCATTTCGTGGCGCCTGCCGTAGCGATCTTCATCTGTAGATAGAGGATTTCCTGCTTGCGCGCGGCGATTTCGCGCTGCACTTCAAGCTCGGTAAGCATCTGTCCTTCCCAGGCCACCTGCCGGTACAGACCGCCATCCAGCCATTTCTGCCCGAAATACAAGGCATCCCGCAGTTTGATCAGGGTGAGTTCATCGTTGTCACCGGCCGTCGAGGTATCCAGCGCATGCACGCACAGCGGACCTGGAACGACATGAACATGCCATCCGCGTAACCGTGCGGTAAAGGAGAAGTCCGCATCCGAGCAGATGAAGCGCATGTTCTTGTCGAACAGTCCTGCTTCGCGCACGGTCTCGCAACGGATCAGCATGCAGGCACCATTGGCCCAATGCGTCTTGAAGGGCGAGGTGTAGTTCGCTAGTGGATCGCTGCGATGGCCGCCAAACGGAAAAGCCCGCGTGGCCCCGCCCCAGGTTACGGTCTGGCGATCAGAGGAAACATGCAGCGGGCTGGCTATCCCGCAGGCAGGATTCTCTT
>Ga0316604_10002628_pt1 | contig 13481 bp, 8 predicted proteins | sample OWC_soil_day20_C_FD_207650 | JGI IMG/M metagenome (GOLD analysis project Ga0316604, IMG submission 207650) | Wetland soil microbial communities from Old Woman Creek delta, Ohio, United States - OWC_soil_day20_CT | ecosystem: Environmental > Terrestrial > Soil > Wetlands | place: USA: Ohio... | reverse complement strand
TTCATAACCCATAGGTCGGCAGTTCGATTCTGCCCATCACCACCAGTAATACCTGCGAAAGCCCAACCTTCACCGGTTGGGCTTTTTGCTTTCTGGTCGATTTCTGGTCACAGCGAGATCAAACGTGTTCCAACGCATTAATTTCTTGCGCGAGTTACCTTTGTCAGAAAGTCGGCCATAACGGTTGATGTCCAGATGAGTCGGGTCGGTCAGTAATTCGCCACTTACCTGCCGTCCGGACTAAAAAGTGTCTGGGAATCCCCGACTGTCAGCAGCAGGGCAAGCAAAAAGCCCAAGCGTTTCAAGCTTGGGCTTCTTAAATCTTTGGTTTCGTAGCAATTGATCGAAACAATGCGGCTTTCGCCGTTTAGGTACTACGCAATCATCTCAATTTGCGGCGGACTATTAGTCATTCTGCCTCCAGTCACTTTGTTTGCTTCGAGAACCGACTTACTTTTCTTCGGTCTTCGATTCAAGACTACTCCTCCGCGGGCAAATGTCTAGTCTTGCGCGACTACACCCCCCAGGCGTTTAATAATCGATTGCCTGAACGGCTGCTGCGTTCTGAAACCAGCAGAAAAGCCTAAGCCAGCAACTCGGCCATAGCCGACATCGAGTCTCCAGTCTTGGTCAGACAGCAATGTGTCGGTTACCTGCCTCTCGACTGGAAACCGTGTCGAATGTCAACGTCCTAATCGCGGTACAGTCATGGCACTAAATTCAGTTCGCTATGCCAAGCAGCAAGTCTGGATGGCTCTTGTAGGGCTGTTGCTAATGCTTGCTGGACTTCGTAGTGCGGCTCACTGGTAGCTAAGTCTGCCTGCCACTGTTGGACGTAGGACAGGATGTCAACTTGTGTGTGGCGAGCTTGGGTACTTTGGATTCGACGTTGCTCCCTACGAATCAAAACATCCTGATGTCTGGCATATTCAGCCTTGAATTCGCGCGTCCACCGGCTGGCCAAGTTAAGCAGTGCGTCTAGGTTATCTGCTTTTGGCTGGTCGCTGGGAATCGTGGCAGAGCACCGCACGGAAAGCTCTGGTAGCACGTACTCCAATTGCAAGGCCTTATTTGCGGGCCGCAGATAGGGATGAAACCAATCAGAAAAATTGCCAGCCAAATGCACGGGCTTGTCGCCCTTGTTTGGAGCCTCGTTACAGGTGCTACAGATCAATTGCAGGTTGTCTGCGCATACGCTGAGCAGCGGAAAGGCGCTCTTGATGACCCAGTGGTCAACATGAGGCGTGTCGCCGAGCGGGCCGCCGCAAAGTACGCAAACCTCACGAGCATGAGGGTTGGGGTTCAGGCGGTGGGCATTGCGGAAAGCGCTCACGTAGTCGGCGTAGTTCACGCCACCTGTAGCCGTGGGTGTGCCATTGGGCTGGTAGGGCAGGCCGCTGCGAAACCCTTTTTCGTAAAAAGCTTCCAACAGCGATTTGAATGCCTTCCAGTCCGACTCGCTTGCAACCGGGCGATTAATCGGCCACGGAGTTGGTGCGGGTTGAAACTGCGTCGCAAGCGCCGAGACAGTCTGTACCCAAGTGGCCAATGCCACCTTCTGCACGGCTGGCATGGCCGCCAGCGTTTGCGCACTGCTCAATAACGATTGCCCGGCATCAACGCGTTGAAGAAAATCCCACAACCAATTCGCCTCAATTGCGCTGGACAGAACCGGAGGCTGCAAACCATGCTGACTGATGTGGCCCCCCGTTGTGGCGGGATCACACAACCACAGCGCAAAACGCTGCATCAACTGCTGGCAGGCCGCCAGCGCCGGAGAACACGCAACGCGGTGGATGGGTTTAAGCATTGCCACCCCGCCAGGTATTGAGTAACGTGCGCAGCTCGCTACGATAGAAGCCCGATCCCATCCGGGCGATCAGGCGCTCCAGATCGGCGATTTCAGCTGGTGTACCGGTAACTTGCCGAAGCTTGCCTTCAATGAATTCCTGAGCGCGTTTGCCGATGCTGTCATCGGCGCCGAACACCGTCATCATCAGTGCGCTGGGGTCGGTGGCGAACGTCGGCTCGTCCACACTACGGACGGTCGAACCATGCTGTGTCTTCTGCACCATCACGATCTCGTTGTTAAAAACATCCGAGAGCACGATGGCCGAATGAGTGGAGATCAAGACATCGTTGGTCGTGTGACCGATGGCGTCGTCGATGATGTCGACAATCTCGCGCTTCCATTTGTCGTTGAAATGGGTCTCGGGCTCATCGAGTAGTAGCAAGGCGTCCTGCTGGCCTTGCAGCAAGTGGAACAGCGCCATGCGGCCCAGCACCATTTGCTCGCCATCCGAAAGTTCCTCGTAGCGCAATACGCCGATGTCGGCCGAACCGGACTCGGCGCTACCGGCAGGCACGGGCGCGCGGCGCAGCCGCAGCAGCACGTCGTCAAACAGACCCGCTTGGCTCAGCTCTAAAAGGCGGGAAAAGAGCTCAAAGCTGCTGGCATCCTTAGTTCCGCCGAGCAAGGCCCACAAGGCTTCGCCTTGGCTACGGCAATTTTCCAGTTCATCACGGGCGGGCGACATGAACGACTGCCCTTGGCCGTCGAATGGCCCTTTAAGGTCGAACCACACGGTACGACGCACTTCCACCGGATGCGGTTCGGCAATCACCTCACTCGCGCACAGCCACCAATCGTGAGCTGTTTCGCAGAGCTTCCGATCCCACTGAGCCGTTTGCTGGCGCGAGCGGAACGCGACCGAAACCAGATGATGCCAACCGCCGCGCTCCAGCAGTTCTTGCAGCGGATTCTTGTTGTTGTCGCGGCGGCGCAGTTTGGCCATTGCGGCATCAACCTCGGCACGCTGTGGATAGTCTGTCGTTTCGACAAATGCTTGCGGCAGAGTCACCGCCAGCAGTGCGCACTTCAGCAGCGTGGCATCCAGCAGCACGGGGCGGCGGAAAAGATCAGCTCCCGAACTGCCCGTGTCCATGGACAGCCGGGGCGTATCACCGTCGGCTTGTCGTGCCGCTTGCAAGGCGTTTTCCTGAGCTGCGGTCCAACCTGCGGGGCGTTCGTCATTTTCGGTGTCGTCACTACTTTCCAGCAAGCCGTCAGCACGCTGATTACGGCTCCACACCGAGCACCAAGGACGTAGATCGCCAGTAGTGTAAGCCAATACCGCAGAAGGCAATGCAATCTGTGGTGGCGAGCTGTCGCGCAGCGGCCAACTGCCGGGGGCAATCAGCGAAGAGAAGCCCGGCACCATCGGCACACCTTTGAGGTTCAGATGTTCGATGCAGGTGTCGAACACCTCCTCGCCGTTCTGGTCGTCAAAGGCAAAGCGCTCGTGCAGCCATAAGCTAGCTTGCGGGCGATTGCCCGGGCAGTGCAGCAGCAAGGTGCGATGATTGGGCGATCCGCGCACGCCCAGCTCGTACACCAAGCTCACTGGGAACGCTGGGACTCGTAGGTCAGCCAGCGCCAGGAATACCTCGGCCACCGCGCGCAGCAGGTTGGATTTGCCGCTGCCATTCACACCCACCACAAAGCGGATGGCGCATTCACGTGCCAACGGCGAGCCGCTGGCAAAACACACCTTGATATCCGAGATCGGCGGGTAGTTCTTTAGGTGCAAATATCGGAGGCGCATTGCTATTCCTCCAGAACAATTTGATGCGGAGCTACACGCAAGCGGCGAGCAAGGTCAGCTGTAAGGTCCTTGAGCGTCGAGTAATGCTTGCCCTGATCCACCAAATCTATTCGACTTTTCTCCGCTTCGTCGCGAAGTTCTGCTACTTGGAACATTCCTCCGGCTCCGGCACGTTGAGATGTCTCGTAATCCAGCACTACGGCGAAGCGAAAAGTCAGCATTGCCCGGCGAATTGCTTCCACATCATCATTTTTTGTGAATTCGAGTGGCCGTAGGGGACGAAAGGCCTTCAAGTACTCAAGCTCCTTTGTATCCAGGTCTTGCTTCGGCAAGGTGATTTTGGCGATCAGGCCCAATGCCGACAATTGGCTGAGAGAACGGCGGATGCGATTGCCATGGGACTGGCCGAAAGCTTGCAAATGCTCATTCACGGTCGGGTCATCACAGAAGCGGGCGAATACTTCTGGGTCTTCCACGAGCAAAGGTTGGCCGCTCTGCTGGCAATACTCGGTGAAGGCCGCCAGCACCTGGCGCTGGAATTCGCTGAGTTCGCCCTGCAGCCAGTGGCGCGCGGGGCGTGTGGTGAGGTCGGCTTGTGCCGTGAAGCTGACTTCGGCTGCACTGGTTGGTACGATCTTCGTTCCGCGTTCGTGCAGCAGGGTGTCGCGGGTGCGTGCAGCCTCTGCAACTTCGGCAGCGTGATCTTCTCGCCATTGACTGCTCAGATCACCGATCAAAGCCAGTTGGCTAACGACGGACTGTAACTCTGAAAATACCTCTAACTTGCCAATCATCTGGGCGCGGAGTTCTTCGACAGCGCGCACAAATTTGGCGAACTTCTCTTGCAAAGGCAGTGGAGGAAGTGGAACCGTGATGCGACCCAAGTCCGTTGGGCTCACATTAGCCATGCTGACGGCTTGCTTGGCTGAATTCAAAAGGCGATATTTTCCGTAGGCGCTGTTCAAAGTAGCCCAAAGGAATTCGGGAAGCATTTCTGGCTTCAAGCGAAAGCGCACGAGGTAAGACGCAAAACTGAATACGCCTGTAACTGGGCGCCAGATTGCACACTTGCCCACCAGCTCCTTTGAGTTCGTCCGATTGAACAGCAAGTCACCGTCTCGCAATTCGGTAGATTCGATGTCCTTTTTGGACAGACTGGCGTACTTCAAATCAGTCAAATCCAACCAGCCACTAGTGGTCATGCTGTTCATACGCAATACAGCATGCGTTCCAGTCTCGCCCATGGCTTCGGATACCCCGTACTGAGAGTCCGCCACGTAGTCGCCAATTCGGACCGGGTCAATCAAACCATCAGTAGTAAACCATGCTCCAAAATATTCCCAGTAAGCCGTCCGAATTAGGCGATCAACTTGATCACTAATGGATTTCTTAGCCTTGGCCACCGCCTCTGCCTGCCGCAACACATCAACGATGCGCTGTTGTTCGGGGAGTGTGGGGAGTGGGATCTTGACTCTCGAAAGGAAGTCAGGCGGTACTCGCTGTAAACCACCTGTTCCAACAAAGGCAGATGCGGCCCGATCACGAAAGGCATTTTGCCGAATAAAACTTAAAACATACTCAGGAAGCACGACCTCGGTCGGACGCAACACATGGAATTCTGTGGAACCAAAGCCGAAGCCATTTTCTAAATTGCGCGCAATCGCGGATTTTCCATTTTCCATGCAAGGAGTGACTTTTGCGAATAGCACATCACCCTCACGAAACCCCGTATAACCCTTTGCAACCTCGGAAAACCTGCGAGTTTCTGGCTTGTTGATAACGCCAGAGCCCTCATCAACAGCAGACATGGGTACAAAGGTGACCGCAGTATCGTCATCGGGACGATCTTCGGCCAGTAGCCGCGGGTTGAGCTCGCAAATTTCTGTTAGTCGAGCTTGTACCCAAGTTTCAGGTAAGCTCATTCCCGTCCCTCCACCATCGCCAGCAACTTGTCCAAGCCCTTGATGATGTCCTGCTCGGTGGTCTTGAGCTCGCCGATCAACTCGGCCACGCTCTTGTCGCTTTTGAGTTGGGTGAAGTCAAAAGGTTTGTACTGCCCGGCGGACAGGTTCCAGTCGCGGGCCTCAATGCAGTCTGGGTCGAGTAGAGCGTCCTTGAGCGCGCCCTTTTCGTCATAGAGGCCATCGGCCAGAATGGCCTGCACATAGGCCGGTCGTACCAGGCCATCAGCATCGTGAGAACCGATGAGCTGCCCATCTTCACTTTGCCATTCGTCATTACGTGCCCAGTCGCGCACGGGCACCACCCAGTGTTTGGCGGCTTTAAGTTCGGTGGGCTGATCAATGGCTAAGCTGCGCAAGGTGACATCGAAGCCGTCGAGCTTCGCGACTTCGCGAGCAATAGCAAACAACCCATCACGCCACTCACCATCTGACAACTGTTGAGCGGGTTGAAAAGCTGGAGATACCGGGGACGGATTAAGAGAATACGTTGCGCCGTTGTGGTAATGATTCAGTGCACGCCCTGTCATTTCAAAGTCAATCTTTTGGCTTTTCACCAAATCTTTCCACGCTGCCAGAGCCGGTGAGTCTTCTTTCTCAAAAAAGGATTCGCACTCCTTGGCTGTTCGCTTGAAATCAACTTCAAATACCCTGACAGCTTTATCCCAATCTTTGCTTCCCTGTTCTTCGCTGAGCATTCCACTTCTGTGGTACGCCGCCCCCAAGAGCGGAGCAAGTCGCTTAGAGCTCAGCTCGACTAGAGCTGTTTTAGCGTGGGAAATTACAATGTTTTCTGCATCAATTGGCTTGGCAGGCAACCCGGGGAAAAGATCATGAATACCCCAGACCTGCCCGTCCCACATGCTGGTATCAGGTAAAGCAGAAAATGCTTCGCCAGCGGGTGTAAGTTTGTTAGCCGTGTCGCGCAACAGTGCCTGGCGCCAACGCTCAGGCCAGTACCTAGGTTGTAACAGAGTCTTCCCATTAAGTTTTGCGCCTTCGCGGCCGTGCGCGATCCATGCTTTGAACTTCTCCAACGCATCCCAAAGATCGTTCTGCTGGCCGGGGCGGGCGTTGCGTTTGGCATCTTTCGAGTAACCGTCTTCTTCCACCTCATAGAACCAGACATGCTCTGTGCGCGGAGCGACAGCGCCGGTAAAGGTTTGCTTCTCGTCGCGCCTGGTTTCCTTGCGAAAGATGAGGATGGAGGTCTTGACGCCGGTATAGGGCTGGAACACGCCACCGGGCAAGGAGATGACGCCTTCCACCACATGCTCTGTAAGTAATTCGCGGCGCAGGCGCGCGTGGGCATCGGTGTTGCCGAACAGAACCCCCTCGGGAATAATCACAGCACAACGTCCGCCGACGCGCAGCAAATCCAGCATCAGCCACAAGAACAACAGTTCGCTCTTGTTGGTGATCGACTCGTCTTTCTTTTTGCCGCCACCACCAACGCGTGGAAACAGCAGCGTGTCGGGATCCAGGTCGCCGCTATCCACGGTGCCGGTGAAGGGCGGATTGGCGAGTACGAAATCGTAGGTTTCCGATTCAAGCATTTTCTTGAGCTGAACCTTGCCTTCCCGTTTGCTGAGTGAATCGCCTTGCAGCAAGTGCGGATCGGTCACATCATGCAGCACCAGGTTCATCCAGCCGATGCGAGCCATGGTACGGTCGTTATCGAGGCCAACGAAGTTGGCACCGTTGTGAATGGCCGCGTATTGCTCCGGAGTGGCGGCTGCACCATCGGTGCGGTGCGGTGTGCCATCCCATTCGAGCACGAGGTTTTCTTGTGCGGAGTATTTACGCATCAGGTACTGCTGGGTGCTGAACAGAAACCCACCCGTCCCGGCGGCAGGGTCAATGACGCGCTGGCCGGGCTCAGGGGCGAGCAGCTCAACCATGAAACGGATTAGGTGGCGCGGGGTACGGAACTGGCCATTTTTGCCAGCCGTAGCCACTTCGCTGAGCAGATACTCGAAAGTATCCCCCATGATGTCTTGTGCAGCAGAGCCTTCACCGGCGCGGGCGAAAAGTTGGTCGATGGCGTCAATGGCATCTGAGAGCACCTTGCCTTTATTCGGGTCGAGCTGAAAGTAGGCGTCGGCCATGCGGTTGTGCAGACTATTGAGCTCGTCGCTTCCGATTTCACCGCTGAGCCGACTTTCGATTGATCGCAGCCAAGGAAATACGTTATCGATCAGATTTTTTACATCGGTTTTTTCTTCCCGGATGTAGCTCCACTTACATCTATCTGGTTGCCACTCGGGCGGGTCACTGTCCCGCTTCTCGTAGATAGATATGTAAGGCTTACCTGCCTTATGAGCTTCATTGACTCGATTTGCATCAATTGTTTGCAGACGCCGCAAGAAAATTAGATAGGTGATTTGCTCTACAGCGACGAGGGGGTTTGTGATGCCAGCGGCCCAGAAGCGGTTCCAGAGTTCGTCGACTTTTTTCTTGATATGAGGGGCAAGCATTCAGTGGTGTCCTTGATGGTTCAGGCTGCCTCGTCCAACAACTGGTTGGCGAGGTTGATGATTTCGTCGATGTCCTGCGGCGGAAATAGCGTTTCCACTCGACCGACACGGGAAAGTGGTGGTTCGCTGAGAGCGGCGCGGGTAATTCGGCCGTGGCGCAACACAGCGGTTTTTACCGCTCGCAGGAAGTTAAGTTGGTTGGCGCGCAAATAGCCATGTGCGGCAATGAAAGCGTCGAATGCGGCATTGATGCGCTGCTCGCGATTTGGCAGGTGCGCACCCTCGCAAAGAATGTGGCGCAGGAAGTCGGCTAGCGATGCAGCAGGGGCCTCAAAAGCTTTGCGCAAGGTATCTTCGGTAACGAACAGATCGGCCTGGTTCAGCGTATCGCTGATTCGTTCCAGTTCGTCGTCGCCCAGATGCTCGCCTTGCTTGAGCTTGGCCAGTTCGGGAAGTTGGTCAGCGAGCCGGCGCACCAAGGCCTCCACTTGCTCGCGATAACTTTCGGCAAAAGCACCTTCGCCGGTGGGGCCGTAGATGATCCAGCTACGCTGGGTGATGCTGTCCGGCAGGTTGATTTCAACCGTACGGCCCGGCGTGGCGGTGCGGTAACGCATCAGCGAGGCGAACACAGTTTGCAGGGTGGTCAGGCGTGCCATGTCCAAGTATTGCCAGAAACCGGCGGACTGCACCCAGGCCCGTTGCTCGGCGACCCGCTGCACTTCGGGGATGTTGTTGGCCAAGCTGGCCACCGCCTCTTGGATACGCTCGCGCACCCTGGTTTGTTCGGTGGCATCACCTTTGAGCCAAGCCACGGTAAGACGTTCACACCAGATGTGAAACTGCAATTCGTCCAGGCCTGCCAACGGGGCCAAGCGCATCAAAGGGGCTATGGTTTGCGATAGGTGCTCAAGGGCGCTTTGGCTAGGCTGAGGCCATTGCATGGCTAGTGCGTCGAGCTCATCCCAATGCGGTCGAACATTGATGCTGTGACGGGGCAAAGCTTGCAGCATGATTAACAAATCGGCGATGGCGGTTTGCGTGTCTTGCTGCTGGGCGTGCAGTAGTTGCCATTTTTCCAGCCGTAGGCGGAACAGGCGCACGGGTAGCGGTTCGCAGGGGTGGTCTACTTCGCCATCAGGTTTGAGCTTGAAATAGGCGAAGTTCTTCCAGTGGTCGATGATCAGAAAGTCTTTCTTGATCTCTCCTGTGGCCTTGTCGGTATGTAGCCGCGTGCCGCGTCCGATCATCTGCCAGAACTTGACCTTGCTGAATACAGGCTTGGCGAAGACCAGATTCTGGATGGCAGGTACGTCTACGCCTGTGTCGAGCATGTCCACCGAGATGGCTACACGTGGCATGGTGCGGTACTTGAAGTCGTCCAGCGTAGAGTCAGCACGCTCCATGTGACTGTCGATGATTTCAGCCATACCCTGGCGCTGTAGTTCCGGATACTGGCGATTAAAACTTTCATACAGCCTTTTGGCATGTGCATGACTGATCGCGAAGATGATGGATTTATGAGGCAGCCCACGATCATCTATGCGGCATTTGTCCATGAACTCGCGCACCATCGCGTCGTTGGTGCCCTGGTTGATGATGCCTTTCTCGATCTCACTGCCATCAAAGTTGAGCTCGTCGAGTTCGACTCCCTGGTCGCGGGCCATCTGCTTCAGTGGCTCGGGTAGGGCATCCCCCTGAATGCCTTTAAGCTGAAAGTTCGTTTGCGCGTCGAGCACGCGGTAGTTCACCAGATTCTGGTCGGCAATGGCCTGTTCGTAACTGTAGTAGTAACTGGGCGCGCCGTCGCCACAATCAAATAGCTCAAATGTATTGTGGTCGATGTAGTCAGTAGGGGTCGCAGTCAGCCCGAGCTGGATGGCATCGAAGTGATCGAAAATGGCCTTGTAGCGCTGGTAGATGGAACGGTGGCTTTCGTCGGCCACGATCAGATCGTAGTAGCCCACCGACAGGCGCGAATACACCTGCATCATGCTGGGGTAAGTGGAGAACTGGATACGTGCGCCAGAGGTTTCGCCGGACTCGATGCGTGCCAGGCTTTCATTGGGCAGATGGGTCTTGAACTCCGACATGGCCTGGCGTACCAATTCCCTGCGGTCAGCCAGGAACAGCACTCGCTGTACGCGCTTGGAACGCAGCAGGGTGTCTACTAGGGCGATAGTTGTTCGTGTCTTACCCGTACCAGTGGCCATCACCAGCAGGAACTTGCGTTTGGCGGCGTCCACGCCTTCCGTGACACGGCGAATGGCTTCGTTTTGATAGTCGCGGCCAGCTATGTCCGCGTTGATCGTGACGCCGCTCAGCGGCTGGGCGAACTGCCGCTGGTGGCGTAAGCGTTCTAGGTCGTCTCGAGTGTAGAAGCCAGAGACCTTTCGGGGCGCGTAGCGTTCGCGATCCCAAAACTGAATCTCTTTGCCGTTGGTGAGAAAAATAAACGGATCGTGGCCAAACTTGGCTTTGATAATTTCGGCGTAGTCGGCGGCTTGGCGTTTTCCGGCGAGTTCATCCCGCGATGTGCGCTTGGCCTCTACTAAGGCAATCGGTTTGCCGTCTGAACCTAGAAGCATGTAGTCAACGAACTGCTCGCCACCATAGCTGTCATCAGGTTCGCCGATTTTCAGGAGGAACTCTTCGATAAGGGTGCGCCGATTTCGTGACCAGCCGGCGTGAGCAAGATGTGCATCTATTATCTCAGTGCGTGTCTGTGCTTCATTGCGGCTTGAGGTCATAGGGGGCTATCTCCATCCCCATGTTCATCCGCACCACCAGCACGCACCCATTGATCAACCTCGGACAACTGGAATTTCCACAGCCGTCCGATCTTATGGGCGGGCAAGCCTTTTCGCTCCCGCCAACGATAGACGGTGTCCTTCACTACACCCAGGTGTTGGGCAACTTCGCTTGCGGTAACCCACGGTTCAGCAGTCATCGAATGGCACCAAGGTACAGTATTAAAGTAGTCTTAAACCATCTCCAGTCTAACAGCAGACCACTTTATAGACCAGTTCAGCACCCCGACTTCCAGCGACAAGCGCTTGAAAATAGGGGAGATTGGAGAGGTTAACATTCGCTATGGCTACAACTGCAGGGCTGCTATCCGGCACTTTGCTGACTGACTCTGGTGGCAACCCAAACGGCAGAAATGGCCGAGTATCAGCCAGTCGGTGTAACACGTCCTATATACCCCAATGCAAGTGATGACACCCTCTGACTGAATGAAAAGCCCCGTCACAAGGACGGGGCTTAGGGGGCAAGCCGGATGAGGGCATGTTAGCCAGCAAACAACCTAGCATCCACAAGGTTGGCAAATACATTACCCATGGCTAGTTGAAGTTTGTTCCACATTTGAAGCGCACGGGAGGTTCTCGGCACGATGTTGGCGACCAGCTTCGACTTGTTCCTGCTGGCATTTTTCACGTCATCTACCGAGGTTTTGAAGCCAATTCTCGTCAGCATATCGGCCAAGCTGCTGAACGAAACGGTACGAGTTATCCCCCATTGCTGAGTGGCATAGGCAATCAGTAGGATACGCAGCAGAATGCCACGCGACCCGTCATTGGTGATCTGGAAGCGGATCGACTGCCCTGCAGCACGTAGGCGCTCGAAGGTAGTCACGCAGATGTAGTGATCCTCCCAGTCCTCGAAATCCTCGACGGTTTTCAGGCAGCGGGTTTTGCGCCATTCATCGAAAATCGCCCTGGCTTTCAGGCCTTCTTCGGCTGTTTTCCACGGCACCGTATCGAAAGTCACGTGCTCGTAGTCACCTGCACGCACCATACGGGGATTAACCGGACGGCGCTTGAAGTCGTACTCCAGATTCATCGTGACTTTGCGTTCCAGGCGGAAGACATCGATCTCCTTGATCCACTGATCCCGAACCGAGACAAACGGGCGCGTCATCGTTTTCTGACCGGGCTGACGATTGATGTACAGGTCAACAAGATAGCCGTTAGGGTCTGCACAATCCGGCGGCGGGGAAATGCCTGATTTGGCGAGGATCAGGCCGGGAATGCCTGACCCGGCCTCTCCACGCAGCAAGGTCGCTTGACCCCGGGTTTTCATGCACAGAGCCTGTCTGACGCGATGCTTTTCTTCGATCATCTTGACCGGCTTCATGATTGCACCATCTCACAGAGTTGCAGATAACGCTGGCAGAGTGGGCCTGTCAGATCCAGTTCGTCCTCGCATGCGTCGGTCAAAATGCCGTCAGTGGTGACACTAAACACCGTACAGTGCTGCGGCAAACGGTGCAGGATTTCGCCAACGACGGCACGGACAAAGCCCGTCGTCAGTGCGGCGATGGGGGCATTGGTGAGCCCGGAGTGCGGCACCTTCAGGCTTTCCATGATGTGCGTGTCGAATGCCGTTTTGTCGCGCAGCCCCTGCCCAGTTTTGCCGTAAAGACTATTACCCAGCAGCTTAGCTGTTTGCTCCGAAACACTGCCCTTCGGATACAGCTTGCGGAGGCGACGAATCTCGCGCACGAAGGGGGCAAAAATTCGCTTTCCGTCTGGATCCTTCCATGGGTAGATGACTCCGCGCAGGATGGTGATTTTGGCGCCTTGTGCATGCGCCAATGCCAACTCAGGTGCGGTGGCATACGAACGACCCTGCAGTGGGAATAGGAGGCCGCGCTCGTCGCAGCGAACCGGCAGCGCCGGGTATTTAACATCCTCCGGGTAATCGAAATCGACAAGGGCAAACCCCATCACATCGCCTAAAAACTCTGCGAGTTCCTGAGTTTGGAAGGATTTTGCGTAGTTGATTTCACGGATCAGCACCATCCCAGTAGGGTAGGCCCCGATCAGATCGTAATCATGGGCCAATCGGAATGTTTCATACGAGTAGTGCAATTCCGAAAAGCCGACGTGAAGACATTCGTTGCGCCCACCGTGGAAACACTTGATGGCAAAGTGCTCGTGGAAACTGCGCATCTCATCTTGTTCCACGACGCTTTTCTTGGTCAGGCGCTGGCGTACTGGATCCCAGATCGTCTTGGTTTTTTCTTCCAGACCAAACAGCTCTTCGTAGTCCAGACCATTCTCTTCGAAGGTTCTTCTACAGAGCTGTACCGCTAGGGCTCCCGCCGACACCGGCAGCGTTTTGCGCTGTGTTTTCGTCGTTGTCATGATTCGCCCTCGACGGTCTGGTCGTCACGCGACCAAATATTTTCCCGGGCGAAGCGCAGCACCTGCAGGTAATACTTGACCGCGATTTCGGCGTCACGGATTCCGTAGTCTAGGAATGCTTGACGATCACCCGCCAGTAACTCGTCCATCCGGGCGATGGAGTAGCCTCCCGGGATGACCAGTTTTTTCAGCCCCAGTTGATCGCCCAGGGCAGAAAGCTTGACCCCTTCCGGCCCATGTTTGGCGACGTCGTTAAAGGTGACAGGGACACGATAGGCGATGGCGTTA
>Ga0316604_10002627_pt1 | contig 13487 bp, 6 predicted proteins | sample OWC_soil_day20_C_FD_207650 | JGI IMG/M metagenome (GOLD analysis project Ga0316604, IMG submission 207650) | Wetland soil microbial communities from Old Woman Creek delta, Ohio, United States - OWC_soil_day20_CT | ecosystem: Environmental > Terrestrial > Soil > Wetlands | place: USA: Ohio... | reverse complement strand
TAATAATACCTTTACCATGCAGGCGACAATACCTGCCATCGGTACCGGTACCTGGTCCACCTTCACAGGTAGCAAAGCCACCATCACTACAGGCATGTTTAACAATCCTGCAGCTACGGTGACCTTAGCCGCTGGTGATACTGCAACTTTAATATGGACAGTGACCAACGGAACCTGTTCTTCTCACGACTACGTAAAACTGATTAACTACGCTACTCCGACTACTGCCAATGCAGGTCCGGATACGATTAAACAGTGTATGACGCCTGCCTTCACCATGTCCGCAACTGCACCTACCATTGGTACAGGTAAGTGGTCTGTGAAGAGTGGTACTCCTGTTATTGCAGCGGCAGACAGCAGCAAAGTAAATGCTGTGATCACCGTTGCAGATGGAACTACTGCTATTCTTTACTGGACTGTCACCAACGGTACATGTTCTTCTAAAGACAGCATTGTATTAATTAACTACCAGAGCCCGGATCCTGCTAACGCTGGTCTGGATTCAATCATTCAGTGTAATAACGCTACCTTCACAATGGCAGCGACTACACCTAATCCAGCCACAGCAACAGGTACATGGTCCCTCTTTACCGGTAGCGCGGCAAGCATCGCTGCTGCTGATATAAATAAGATCAATGCTATCATTACCCTGCCAGCCGGCGACACCGCCACGGCTATCTGGACAGTGACAAATGGCGTATGTTCCAGCTCTGATTATATCTTCCTGAAGAATTACCAGGCGCCTTCTACGGCACAAGCTGGTCCAGATTCAACTAAGCATTGTGCGGATGGTACTTTCACCATGTCTGCCACTGCACCTACCATCGGTACCGGTACCTGGACCGTGTCCAAGCCAACTGCTACCATCACAAATCCAACCAGCACCACCGCTATCATCACAGTTCCTGTTGGCGACAGCGTAATGGCTTACTGGACAGTTGTAAATGGTACCTGTTCTTCTATAGATAGCGTGAAACTGGTGAACTATGTAAAACCAGCCGACGCAGATGCGGGTCCTGACCAGCACCTGTGTAGCGCTACCAGCTTCACCATGGCGGCTAATACACCTTCTGTAGCTACTGCTTACGGTGTATGGACCCAGCCAGCCGGTTCTACTGCTACTATCACTAACGTAACCAGCCCGACCACGACTGTGACCATCCCTGTGGGTGACAGCAGTATGTTGTTCTGGACAATTACCAACGGTGCCTGTACAGATGTAGATACTGTCTGGATTGTGAACAACAATCCGCCAGCGGCTGCCAATGCCGGTGTTGACACTATTAAACAATGTAACAACGCTACTTTCGCCATGACGGCAAATGCACCTTCTGTAGCTGGTGCTACCGGTTACTGGACAGTGGTGTCTCCTTCTACTTATACCATCCCTGCTGCGGATGTAAACAATCCGACAGCTACGTTCTCTGTAACCGCAGGTACGACCGTAAAACTGAGATGGACAATAACTAACCTGGGATGTACTTCTACCGATAGCATTGTGCTGATCAACTACGAACAGCCAACTGCGGTAAGTGCGGGTGCAGACCAGACCAAGTGTGCGGGTACCGCCTTCGTAATGACTGCTTCTGCAGTAACCGTAACAGGTGCGACCGGTACATGGTATGTACGCAGCGGTAACGCAACAATCGCTACCGGCGAAGAACACAGCGAGAATGCCCACATCACTATTCCAAACGGCGAATCTGCTGTATTAAGTTGGGTAGTGACAAACGGCACCTGCGCTGACTCTTCTTCTGTAACACTGACCAACCTCCTCACTCCTTCCAATGCAAATGCAGGAGTGGATATCTATCATTGTAATGACAGTGCTTTCGTAATGGCGGCCAACGCTCCTGACGTAGCCGGTGCAACCGGTACCTGGACATTCGTTGGTACTACTACTGCTACACCAAGTGATCCGAACAGCCCAACTGCAACGATCATCGTTCCTGCAGGCGATAGCGTACTGGCTATCTGGACAATTACCAACGGTACCTGTCCTACCAGCGATACAGTGAAACTGGTGAACTACATGTCACCAACTGCCGCTGCTTTACCAGCTGACATGCAACAGTGTATGACCACCACGTTCCCTGTTACAGCGAATGCGCCTGACGTACCTAATGCAGTGGGTCACTGGACAGTCGTAAAAGGTAACGCTACCTTCCCTGCGGCTGACTTAAACAGCACATCTACTACTTTCACTGTGCCAAATGGTGATAGCGCTTATGTGACCTGGACCATTACAAACGGTCTGTGTCAGAGCGTAGATACGATCAGGTTATATAACTATCAGCAACCTGTAACTGCGAACGCCGGTCCGGATTCTATCCGCCAGTGTAACAATGCTACCTTTACCATGCAGGCTACGGCAGCTTCTCCTGCTACCGCTGTAGGTAAATGGTCACTGTATCCTGGTAGCGCGGCCAGCTTCAGCGCAGCTGATTCTACCAATCCAGCTGCTGTATTTACACTGCCTGCCGGTGATAGCGCTACCGCTACCTGGACAGTGACAAACGGTGTCTGCTCTTCTTCTGACAAAGTACTGCTCATTAACAGCGCAATGCCAGACCAGGCGAATGCCGGTGTAGACTCCATGCGTCAGTGTAATAACACAACCTTCACCATGGCGGCTAACACGCCGACTGTAACAGGTGCTACCGGTAAATGGACACTCTCCAATACCCGTGCAACCATCGCAGCTGCTGATACCAGCAACCCAACAGCGGTGATCACCGTTCCTGTAGGTGATAGCGTTAAAGCTTACTGGACAATCACAAACGGTGCATGTTCTACTATCGACAGCGTGAAACTGGTGAACTACGCACAACCAACCGCTGCCGATGCAGGTCCTGACCAACGTCAGTGTGCTACCACATCCTTTACTATGGCGGCTAACACACCTGATGTAACAGGTGCTACCGGTAGATGGACAGTATCTAAAACTACTGCAACCATCACCAACCCAACCAGCCCGACCGCTACCATCACCGTTCCTGTAGGCGACAGCGTAGTCGCTTACTGGACAATCACAAACGGTGTTTGTTCTTCTATCGACAGCGTGAAACTGATAGACGATGCAATGCCTGGTACGGCAAATGCTGGTCCTGCTCAGACACATTGTAACGACAGTGCCTTCACGATGGCGGCAAACACTGCAACTGCAGGTATTGGTGCATGGACCTTCTACACAGGTACTACTGCAACGATTGCAGTTACAGATATAAATAATCCGACAGCTCAGATCTTCGTACCGGCTGGCGATACTGCTACTGCGATCTGGACGATCTCCAACGGCATATGTACTTCTACCAGCACTGTTCTTCTGAAGAATGATATGATGCCGGAAGCTGCAAATGCTGGTCCTGACCAGACACATTGTAACGATTCGCTCTTCCACATGGCGGCTACGCCTGGCGCAATCTCTACATCTACCGGTAAATGGACGGTAATCAGTGGTACTGCAACCATCGCAGCAACTGACCTGAACAATCCAACTGCCAGCGTGATTGTGTTCGCAGGTACATCTGCTACCCTGCAGTGGACCCTGAGCAATGGTACATGTACTGGTACGCCAGCTACTGTAACCCTGACTAACCTGGGACCAGTACTGAACAATACCATCTCTGCCGATCAGACACTTTGTGCTTCTGAAGCACCAGCTGCCCTCACAGGTACGGTGGCACTGAGTGGTGGCAACGGTACCTATACTTACCAGTGGCAGATCAGTACGACCAGTGCAACCACCGGTTTCGCCAATGTAACAACAGGTACAGGCGGCACTGCTGCAACTTATACCCCTGCTACACTTACTGCTGATACTGTATGGTTCAGAAGAATCGTAACTTCCGGTTCCTGCACCAATACCATCAGCAACGTGGTGAAACTGAGAAGAATCACTACCTCTCCTGTAGTTGTATCTGTTCCGGCTTCCGTAACGACTAATTGCGTAGCTGGTAAAGACTACACTACCCTGTTCGGTACACCGGTATTCAGTCACCAACCTTTCAGCAATGAAGCGCTGACTGTTACCTATACCGACAATACTCAAACGCCTGATGCATGTACTACACTCATCATGCGTACCTGGACAGCCGTTGACCGTTGTGGTCTCACAACTTCAGCCCAGCAGACCATCACTGTTGTTGATACCACTGCTCCTAAGTTCACCACCGCCGCTCCGGCTAACGTGACTGCAAGTTGTGACAACGTACCAGCTGCTGTAAACCTGACTGCTACCGACGATTGTTCCGGTACCCTGACCATCACACCGATTGAAACCCGCGTAGACATCGCAGGTCAGTGCACAAGCAATTATTACCTGATCCGTAAATGGGTAGCGGTTGATAATTGTGGTAATGTAAGCGATACCCTGAGACAGACCGTTACTGTGAAAGACACCACCGGTCCTGTATTCTCTGGTACTGCTCCTGCCAACGTAACCGTTGATTGTGACAAGGTACCTGCTGCGACTATCCTGACTGCTACTGATAACTGTACAACCGGTACTATCACTGTAACTCCAGTGGATACCAGGCAGTCAATCTCCGGCAGCACATGCAGCAATACTTACCAGATCACCCGTACATGGACTGCGACCGACGATTGTGGTAACAGCACTGTTCTGAAACAGATCATCACCGTAGTAGATACTACCCGACCAGTATTCAACACTATCCTGGTTGCAGACACAACTGTGAACTGCGACGGCGTACCTGCACTGCCAACGATCACTGCTACAGACAACTGTTCTGCAAGTGTGAAAGTAACTGTTACCCAGACCAAGGTGTTCCTGAGCACTACATGCTCTAACAATTACCGCCTGACCCGTACCTGGACCGCTACCGACGATTGCGGAAACGTGGCTACGATGAAACAGGTAATTACTGTACAGGATACTACCAGACCAGCATTCACCATCACACCGCCAGGCGATACTACAGTAAGTTGTAGTGCAGTGCCAACACCGCCAGGCAACCTGTCAGCTACTGACAACTGTAGTGCAACCAGCAATGTGAAGATCAGCTACTCCCAGACCCGTCAGTCTATCACCGGTGCCTGCGCAAGCAACTACCAGCTGATCAGAACATGGGTAGCGAAAGATGAATGTGGTAATACCAACACTGTTCGTCAGGTGATCACAGTAGTAGATACCACCAAACCAGTGATCGATCCGGCTCCGGCTGCTGTTACTGTCACTTGTGGAGGTACTATACCAGCTGCTGCTACCCTGTACGCAACTGATAACTGCGATGGCAACTTCCCTAAGAAAGCAACCATGACCACCGATCCATACACTGTGGATGCTTGTAACGGTTACACCATCACCAGAAGATGGAATGTATCTGATGCATGTGGTAATGCCGCGATCGAAAGAGTACAGATCATTACTGTAGCAGCATGTCCTAAACCACAACTGGACGCTACGCTGCCAGCTAACTGTTCTGACAATACGAAGTTTGCATTGCAACTGCTGACCAAAGTAAACAAACCAACATTTACACTGCAGAGCGTATATCCTGCAGGTACCGTAACCACACCGAAGAGTCAGACCAGCAATGTGTTCGACCTGAATGGTGCAACACAGGCTACTTTCATCGTAACTGATGGCGTAACCGGTTGCGTATCTGATCCGGTAACTTACACCCTGCAATATGTACAGAAACCAACTGTCAACCTGGGTAACGATACTGCGATCTGCGAAGGCAACTCAGTCACCCTGGATGCCGGTGCAGCAAATGCAAGCGCAGGCTACACGATCAAGTGGAATACTGGAGCGACTACCCAACAGATCACCGTATCTGCTGCCGGTACTTACTACGCAACTGTAACCAACAATGGTTGTTCCGCTACAGACTCTGTGAAGGTAACGGTGAATAAACCACCAACAGTCGAAATCCGCGATACCACTATCTGTGATGGTATGACAGTAAAACTGAATGCCTATGTACAGGGTGCTTCTTACACATGGAGCACTGGTGATACCGGACCATCTATCACGGTAAGTACCGCAGGTACTTATACTGTAGATGTATCACTGAAGGGTTGTACTGTAACCGACCAGGCAACTGTAACAGTGGCTACTGCACCAAACGTGACCCTGACACCTGATACGTCTGTATGTCCTGATCAGACAGTGATCTTACAGGTTGAGCCAGATGGCGGCAGTGTGAAATGGTCTGATGGATCGCTGACAAACTCTATCATCGTATCTAAGCCTGGTGACTACTGGGTGACTGTAACGAAGAATAGTTGTGTAGTGACCGATACTGTGACCGTTACCAACAAGGCAAACATCAGCTTAGACCTCGGTCCTGACAAGGATATCTGTGCCGGTGGCCTGGTAGTTCTGGATGCGACTAACGCGAGTGCGATCTCTTACCTCTGGAATGATGGTACGACCGATCCGATCAAGGAAGTAAGCACACCGGGTATCTACACTGTAACAGTACTTGACAAATATTGTAATCTGACTTCTTCAGATAGTGTAAAAGTAACAGTGGCTGGTCTCGGAGATATTTCTCTGGGCAATGATACCACCATCTGTATCGGTCAGACCCTGACCCTGAGTGTGGATGCCGGCACCGGCAACAGCATCAGATGGCAGGATGGCGCTACAACGGCAACGTATGTAGTGACAGCGACCGGGTACTATAAAGTGACTGTTTACAATGATTGTGGCTCTGTGAGCGACGACATCACAGTTAATTACAAACAATGTGAAGATACTCCAACCTTCCCGAATGCGTTCACACCGAACGGCGATGGTAAAAACGATACTTTCAAACCGCACATAACCGGCCCGATGTACGACTATAATCTAAGCATTTATAATCGTTGGGGGGAATTGATCTTCCAGAGTAAAGAGGCATCGAAAGGATGGGATGGTCGTTATAAAGATGTCTTAGTAGATGAAGGAACTTATGTTTGGTTATTAACCTATCAGAAGAGTGCGGGTGGGACTAAACTACTGAGCAAGGGTGTGGTCAATGTTATAAAATAAAATTCTTAGTCATCAAACCGCAGACACTCCTGGATTTCCAGGGAGTCTTTTTCTAAAGCATAGGGGATACCCCCGATCTTTTCAGATTGGGGGCATTTTAAGGACTGAATAAATGCTGAAAAATTAAATGCTAACGGTTTGAAAAAAGCATTAAAAAATGTAAAGAGGGACTAGGGCCAGGAAATATTACATAGTTATAATCACCTGGAGCCTATCCTTTTATCTAGGCCAAAGATCCCCCCTGATCTGTCCAGATCCGGGGCATATTTTGACATTTTATGATTACTACATATGTAGCATCTTGCGAAGACTAGTGTGCAATTAAATTACTTGTAAGGTTTTCATCAGTTAACTGGGTTGTTGATTAGAGGAATGAATATTAATGGATAAAAAAGGCATCTTACTTTTTGCTCGGCCTGACGGCCGAGCAAAAAGTAATTACCATGTGAGGCGTAATTACTTAAACAGGGTGAATGAGTTTATACAACTATTTGAAAATAATTGGGGGTTCCTGCCTAAAACGTCAATGCATAAAGCTTAAATTAGAAATAAAAAAAACAATTGAAGAGATAATTATCAACAAATAATAGTTGCAATTTTAATCATTAGACATTAGGGACAAAAAATCAGGGATAATTTTCGATATATTAAGTGAGTTGGGGTAGATTCTAAAATTCGATGAACTTATGTTCTTTTGCCCTTTGAAAATTGGATGAGCTCTTAACAGCAGTTAGTCTTTTAATTTGGATTAAGGCGATATATGGTAAAATAGTTCAAATAGAAAATTATATGTAAGGAAAGAGTTGGGTCGTTTCCGGCCCAACCGTTTAATTATGAGCTTAATGTAGCTTATTCTTACAATCTGGCATATACCCGCACGATGGGTCTTGGTCTTACGACTACGACTCTCGCTGGCGGTGGTGGTGGTGGCGGCACTGGTCTAACCACAACGACTCTCGCTGGCGGTGGTGGTGGTGGTGGTGGCACTGGTCTAACCACAACGACTCTCACCTGCGGTGGTGGAGGCACTGGTCTTGCTACTACGACAACCCTGTGAACGGGTCTGACTACTACTACCTGTGCCTTAGCACCAATTCCTGCCAGTGTGCTGAGGCATAAACTAACAATGGAACAAATGAAGATTTTATTCATAAAATCAGGTTTATTTTTTTTGAAGAACGTCATTTTAGCTTTTACTATTCTTATACTTCTCTTTCATCTCTTCCCTCCTCTCCTTCTTAAACTCCTGAAACTTCTTATACTGCTCATCTGTCAATATTGGCTTCAGCGCCGCATTCCTCTCCTGATCAGCCGCTTTCAGTTTCTGTAGTTTTGCCAGTTTGCCGCCGCCTTCCTGCTTAATACCACCCAGTTTTGTTAAAAACTGCTCATTGATATCATACACCTTTTTATACTGGTCATCATTCAGGGTAAGCTCCACCTGCATGGTATCTGTAATCGCTTTAGCCGCCTGATCTTTCCTGCTAACATCCTGTGCGAATGTGCTTTGACAAAGTCCAAAAAACAGGGCAAATAAGGCAATTAATCCAATTTTGTTTTTCATGGTTTTAGATTTAGAGCAAATAGACAGAAATTTAGGTAATCGGTTCCTGATTTCCTGGGTGAAGCGGACAAATTGAACGGTGAAGTATCGTACATTTAGAAACCTTACTAAAAGAAGGAATAATTAATGAATAAGCGAAGGATGATTAATGCAGGGCGGCACTTTCAAGTAGCGAGGTATAAACAAACTGGTAGCATATCATACTATAATAGTAAAACAGTCATTATGAAAGTAATCGTCACCGGTACGACCGGAATGGTAGGCGAAGGGGTACTGGAAGAATGCCTCCGCAACCCGCTGGTCACTGAAGTCGTATCCTTTGCCAGAAAGCCCTTTGGCAAATCACATCCGAAGCTGAAAGAAGTCATCCATGGTGACTTTTTTAATATTCATCCGGTAGCTGAAGAGTTGAAAGGGTATGATGCCTGTTTCTTTTGTCTGGGGGTAACTTCGCTTGGGAAAGGAGAGGAAGAATATACGAGAGCGACCTATACGCTCACCATGCATGTTGCGGAGGTGCTGAGTGGGCAAAATCCGGCCATGACATTTTGTTATGTATCTGGTGGTGGTACGGATAGTACGGAAAAAGGCCGGTTAATGTGGGCACGGGTGAAGGGGAAGACAGAAAATGATTTGATGAAATTGCCTTTCAGGCAGGTGTTTGCATTTCGCCCTGGTTTTTTAAGGGCGGATAAGGGAGCAAGGCATGTGCTGAAAGGATATAAATATGTGGATTGGATTTATCCGATAGGTAGAATGTTATTAAAGAATGGGTTTTGTACGCTGGCGGAGCTGGGCAAAGCGATGATTGCAATAACAGAAAAGGGGTATTTTAAGAAAACAATTGAAGTCAGAGATATTGTGGCGCTGGCGGAGGCGTAAAAGAAAGTGGGTGGAATTTCTTTGTAAAAGCAATGCAGGGAGGATTTCTTTTCCCAAAAGAATATAGATCGGATTTCATTTAACAAAGAAGTTCATCATACTTACTTTAAAGCACCCGGTTTTATCTCATCAATTTCAATGCGAATACGCCTGCCTTTTTTGCAACAATGCCTGCAGATGTTTAATCTCCTGTCCGAACGGACTCATGATCACCTGTTTCACAGAAGAAGAAGTGGGAGACAGTGCTTTTGTCAGCAGGTTATTACAACTACCTGACGGACTACAATCAATATAAAAGCAAGGCCCGGCGTTTTCCAGTCTTTCAATAGCAGCGCTAAAGGCAATCGGCTCGCGTACCACATCCCAGAAGTACTCTGCACCTACCTGGTACACAGGAGCAGATTGAATACCTGAAATAAAAGTAGCTTCCGGCGCGCCATAGCGCAATTGCTGCATAATGCGGATGAACGGAGCCCTGGCAGGTTCCATCAGCGGACTGTGAAATGGAAAGCGCACTGGTAACTGGCTGTAAGATAACTCATGGCTGTCCAGCCAGAGGCGTACTGCCAGCAAAGTACGGTCATCGGCAGATAGCGTAAAATGTCCCTTATGGTCTACAGCGGCCAGTGTGGTGTTTTCATACAACAGCGGTTCCTGTTCGTAAATGGCAGGATCTGCTAAAATGGATATCAATCCACCTTTGTTACACAACCGTTCAATAATCCGCGCCTGGTCGATCATAGCTGTAAGCATTTCGGCTGGCGAAACCATGCCGCTCACAGCAGCAGCCACCATCTCCCCTACGCTGCTACCCAGTACATAATCAGGTTTTACCAGTAGCTCTTCCTGCAATAACCGGGCGAGCGCGTATTGGACCATAAAAAGAGCGGGGTTAGTATACCGGATGTCATCGAAAATCCCTTCTGGATTGAAACGCCTGCCGTAAAGATACTCCACTACCGAAGTACCGGTGTGATTGCGGACCTCCTTGTCCAAATGCAGGATGGTATTTCTAAAAAATACGTTGCTGTGGTATAACATCGCGCCCATATTATAATATTGGCTACCATGGCCGGCGAACATGAATACAAAGTCAGGGATAGTGGGGTTAGTTTTTGGGTCAAACAATAATACCTTAAGGTATAGGTTTTATTGGGAAAAAGCAAATCGAAGTTTTATTTCAAAAAGCCTATTTAAACTTCGGGAAAAGTGCTTTTTAGCGACAAGAAGATTGCCTGCGGCCAGTTAATGCAGGTACACAATATATTTCTGCCTTCGGTTAGTGAGCATTTTCTTCAAAGCGTTCCAGGTACTTATCAATAAATTCCTGTTTCCTTTTCGCCCTATACTGCATTACAAACCGTGGATGCTCCAAGGGGACTATTTTCTTAAAGAACCCTTCTTTCTCATTTAATTTGATTAAAAACTGGCTATTCTTTCCCGTTCCTAAACAATAACACACATTTCTATCCACGCCAAATTCCAATTGTTTCTTAATATTCTCTACCATAAAAGGATACACCGCCTTTGTCAGTTCCACACTGTCATAGTAGTTATAATTGATTTCTGTTCCATCCTCTTTTACTGCCGTAAATCCCAAAGGGGATACGGAGGCAAAATAGAAATCATGATAAAATTGCTCCGGCCCGCCATATGCAGCAATTACATCATAAATGAACACAGATGAGGGTTCGTGTGTTTGTATACCGGAAATGGATATACCGCAAACCGACTGCAACCGTTTCGTATCTGTAAATGGAATGCCTGTAGATCCGGAGCCTAAGCGACCTGGGTTAATGCCCATAATAATCTGCCTGGGGTGTTGGTCTCCATAAAACCGGTGGTAAAATTGTTTCATGATATCCATGACCTGCGGCTGTTCACGAAATGGATTCATAATACGGATGCCCTTGGGTAGCTTACCGGTATATTGTAAGTGGGTATTAAAATCGATGACGTGATCGGCGAAAGTCTTTTTCATGATACGAAAATAAGCAATAAGCGGAAGTTGGTATAAAAATCGATGATGGAGTATGTGGTAGTTCTTTTTATGAACCGAAAAGAGCTAACACCTGTAAATTGTCAGGGAAATCGATCACCTGATCTGTGAAGTGCCTTATCATAAAACGAAAAAATTCAATACCTGTCAATGAGTATTAAACCGTCTACCGGCCCATTTTCGCAAAAAGAAAATAATTAATAATTTAGTTGTACATGAAGCAACGTTTTGGGATTCTGTTCCCCCTGATACTGGGCACCTTTATGGCGGGAATAGACAGTAGTATAGTGAATGTTTCCCTCCCCACAATGAGCACACAATTTGGGGTTGGGCTGGATGCAATAGAATGGGTGATCGTAGCCTACATGCTGGGGTTCTGTGTGTTTATGCCCCTCACCAGCTGGCTCAAAGAACAGATCGGTTTTTATGCATTGTACCTGATCAGTTTGTCCATCTTCACCTTCGGCTCCTTATTATGTGCGATCTCCAACAGTCTGCCGGAACTAATCGCCGCCAGGGCGATACAGTCATTCGGCGGCGGTGCAATTACGCCTACTGCCATGGCTATATTGACATTGGTCTTTCCTGCAGAAGAAAGAGGTAAAGTCATGGGCTGGTGGTCGCTGGGTAGTATTGCCGGACCGGCCATAGGACCAACTTTAGGAGGAACATTGACCAACCTTTACGGCTGGCCCTCGATATTTTATATCAACTTGCCGATTGGAATTTTGACCATCGGTATCGCAGCATATAGTTTACGGTTCTTAAAGACGAATGTTCGCCAGCCTGCGCGATTTGATGCCAGTGGGTTCGGTGTTTTTACTGTCTTTATAGTGTTGTTCCAGTATGCTATCGCTGTGCTGCCGGATAAAGGGTTTACATCGCTGGGGGTATGGATACCTTTTATTGTCAGTATTATCGCAATTGTTGTATTTATCCGGCGTAGTTTGCCGAATCCGCAGGCGCTCTTCAACCTGCATATTTTCAGGCATAGGATCTATACTTATTGTATCTTAATTACCAGCGTACGATCGGTTGCTATTTATGGTGGTTTATTTCTCATGCCCTTTTTATTTCAGGGACAATTGGGATTTTCTGAAATTGCATCAGGGTTATTAATTTTACCTTTCTCAGCGGTGATGGCACTGGTCACACCTATTGCAGGATCGCTGTATGATAAAACTGGACCAAGAAGATTGATAGTAACAGGGCTTTTATTAGTTGCTATATCTATGATACAGCTTTCGCAATTAAATACGCCTGCTTTATTTCCTATCATTGCTGCCATGGTGGTGAGAGGGCTTGGTATTGGTTTGCTCGTTTCGACTATTACCTCCGCTGCTATGAGTGCGGTTCTTCCGGAAGAAGTCACGCAGGCATCTTCTATGTTTTCGTTATTACAGCAATTAAGTGGTACTATTGGTATTGCATTTAGTGGGTTGCTACAGCAATACATTATGCGCTATTATACAGATGGAAAAGGATATACGGAAGTTGTGGCGCATCATTATGGCATACAGGATACGTTCTTTATTGCAGCTGTATTGGTAGTGGTGACCGTGCCAATTGCTATGAAGTTACCACATTTTGTGAAACGGCCGGTTAAGTAAATCAATTTCTCAGCTGGCAAATTCGAACAGGTAGAGAAGAGTTATAAATCACATCCTCGCACATTCAGATATAGGAATTTTATAAATTACATCCGCGCATATTCAGATATAGGAATTTCATAAATTACATCTGCGCACATTGTCATAGAAGAATTTCTTAAATCACATCGCCGCACATTCTCATAGAGGAATTTCATAAATTACATCTGCGCACATTCAGATAGAGGAATTTTATAAATTACATCTGCGCACATTGTCATAGAAGAATTTCTTAAATCACATCGCCGCACATTCTCATAGAGGAATTTCATAAATTACATCTGCGCATATTCAGATATAGGAATTTCATAAATTACATCTGCGCACATTGTCATAGAAGAATTTCTTAAATCACATCGCCGCACATTCTCATAGAGGAATTTCATAAAT
>Ga0316604_10002626_pt1 | contig 13507 bp, 10 predicted proteins | sample OWC_soil_day20_C_FD_207650 | JGI IMG/M metagenome (GOLD analysis project Ga0316604, IMG submission 207650) | Wetland soil microbial communities from Old Woman Creek delta, Ohio, United States - OWC_soil_day20_CT | ecosystem: Environmental > Terrestrial > Soil > Wetlands | place: USA: Ohio... | reverse complement strand
TACATTTTCATCACCAAAGTGCAAGCTTTTTAAGCCTTTTTTATTGTTTTCCTTTCACTTATTATACTACAAATCCTTCGTCAGCTCAGCTTTGGCAAGGTTTTACGATTCATTCAGTACTCATTAATTACTGCCCTTGTAGTCATTTTGTTCCATTACTTACATTAAATTGTTCCAGAGCATGTCTATATCGGAACGGCTTTAACCACCTTTGCGCACTCAGTATTCAGTTCCAGAACACACCAGCCAAAAGTCAAAAAGACATTAGTCATAATTGACTATGTCTTTAAAAACATCACCTTATACCCCTAAAAACATCCGTTAAAAAAACATTTTTTTGGCCATTCTCAATTGCCGAAGCAAAAATTCAATGCCTTCTTTAATGCTTCATTAAAAAAATACCAATCATGGCTACCTGACCATTCTTGATAGGTATAATCAAAATCAAGCCTCTGCATTTCTTCGCGAAATCTTACATTATATTCATACAAATAATCTTCGGTTCCACATGCGGAATATATCTTAGGCTTTATTGGCAGCTCATTTACCGTTTTAGCCAACTCCATGATCTCATCTTGACAACTCCATTCTAGCTGCTCACCAAAGATAGCTTGAAAATCTTTGATTAACTGTTCGCCATAGGTTGCCTTAAATTTTTCCGTCGCTCCCTCTGCTCTCTGGATATCCAGTCCTTCTTTTAAAAATAGGCAAGCTGAAGAAAATGCACAACAGTATCCATATTGCTCCGGTTTAGATAAAGCACATTTCAACGCTCCATATCCCCCCATAGAAGCACCAATCACTGCCGTATCTTCCCTCTTAGCAGATACATTAAAGATACTTTTACATATCTGTGGCAATTCCTCAGTAATATAGCTAAAATAGCTTAAACCATATTTCATATCCGCATAAAAACTCCTGGCAACTTCCGGCATAATAAAGATGACATTATAATCATTTGCATAAACAGGCAGCATCGTATAGTCCGCCCAATCTCCACTTCTACCGCAAAGACCATGAAGAAGATAGACTACTTGATAAGCTCGGTCTCTTTTAAAGTTATTAGGTGTAACAATCGTTATTCCCGTTTCCATTTCCAGTATTTTAGAGAAAACACTCCCTCTTAATATCATAACAGTCCTCCTAGTTTTAAATTAAGATTATATTTATTAGCCTATCTAAAGAATATCAAATGATACTTCTCAGTTAAATATACTAATTAGTTCTGTATTGTTTAGTATAAAAAATGATTGACGGGGACTGCTGTACCGCAGCCCCCATCAATTATTTTTTATATATTATTTTTTTTATTGCATAATTAGAAAGATAGTACCTATCCGAAAGTTTTCCAATAGAAGTACCCTTGCTATACGCATCTACAATTTCTTGATTTCTGCTTTCTATTTCCTTGCGATATCCTGACAATTCTCCCCATTGCCTATGTTGGTCTTTTTTTATCGGAATATATATGTATTCCCCTTGAACATAGTTTTGCAATTCTTCAACCAAGAAATCGGGTAATACGATATTAGCGTTTACGTATTTCATGCAGCTCACTCCCTGATTTTTTATAATCAAGTTGCAAAGCCAGCATTATTTAACTAGCGATTATATTACTCCATGCAAATATCGCTTACTGGCTTTGCATGGAGTAAAGCATCTTGTTTTCGTTTAGTATTCATTTTTTCACCTCTCAGTAATCATAATTCAAGAACTTCAATTATCTCGCTGTCCTTAATATTATTTTTTAAAAGAAGTAATTCTCGCAGTATTTAATAAAAACTACTTGCAATTTCTTTAATTCTGCATGTGGGATTATATTCCTTGCAAACATTAATAATTTAGGTGTTATATTATTTTAACGAACTTGTAAATAAGGAATGCTTGGGCAATTAATTGGCTTAGGTTGTGGTAGTGGAGTGGACGTATTCTACATAGTTCCTAGAATCTCTAAATAGCTATGCTAAAGTCTAGGTATATTATCTCTGCCTAATGCTAATCATAATTTTATATCCATTGGAGGAAAGAGGTGGTATTAGTGAATCTGACTACAAGAGAGTTACTTTATCTCGAAGATGTTACGAAACTCTTCGAATCGGTAGAAAAAAACTGCAACCGGGGTATTCAAAACACGGACGACCAGCAAATAAAGGCGCTGCTCCAAGGGCTAGTTCAGGATCATCGGCAATGGTCACAGACAATATCTTCTCTAGTTCAGCAAAATGGGAATATGCAATAAGGAGGTGTAACAATGACTCAGCAACAACAGCAATCCCAAAAATCACCCCAGGATATGGAGCTGGTTGGCACTCTAATATACCAGCTCAAAATGGAATCAACAACATTGTGTACTGCCGTGATGGAAAGCGCAAGCGACAGCGTAAGATCACAGCTTACACCTATTCTTAATCAAAGCTTAAGGGATCAAAAATTAGTATTCGATCTAATGAACCAAAAAGGCTGGTATAAGGTTGAACCTGCGCCACAGGAGCAATATCAACGCGTGCAACAGAGTTTTATATCTATGCAACAACAGCAATCTCAGGGACAACAACAGTATCAATAATAAAACCACGAGCACGGTTATCTTGATAAGGCCTAAAATTAGCGCCTCTCATATAGTTACTATATGAGAGGCGCTAATTTTAGGCCTTATCTTAGTTTTCTTTTTCTAAATTATTTCATTAATATCGATATTTCCGCCAAGCCTCCACAAGCTTATGTTGTTTTCTCCTTGTTCCTTTGCAACTGAAATCCAATATTTTAGCGTCTTCACATCCGCATACCAGACGTGAAACAAAACACCATTATCCGCATAATCAAACACAACACATTGACTTTCGTCATCCCGCTTAGTCTCCGCTTCATGAGTCACGGCAAGGGTTTTTGCTTCTATTTCCGTCAGAAAGCGTTTTGTCCCATTTTCTCCCCACAGACAACCACCCGTGGAAAATGCCGCTGATTTTTCCCCCGGCAAAGCTTGCATGCACGTTATTATTTTTTTGATAAATGCTTTATGGGCTTTCGGCCCGGGATCGCTATGTAATCCGTACAGATTATAAATCATGACAACATACTCCGGCCCTTTAATAAAACCTGCAGATGAGAACGGCACACTTGGTTCCAGCACAACACGCAGCTTTAGTTTATTTTGCAAAGCTTTAGCATAGAGCTTATCCAAAAATTTCAGGTAGACCTGGGCAACTTCTTGGTCTTTCCATACCCTTTCATAGTCAATCTCAATACCATCATACCCACCTGTTAGCGTCAGCGTAATAATTTCGTCAATATGTGCTTCCATAGAAACGTCATCGGCAAATACACGGCGAAGCACCTCAATGTCTTTCACCTCCGACGATCCATCCATATTTTGTTTGTCATTAACAAAGGTAAGATAAGTTTGACATTTTCCTTTTTGTTTGCTGATTTCACTTTTTCTATCACTTAACTCTTGGGGCAGGAAAAGACAATCGTTCTTATCAAAATAGGCGGCAAAATAACAGAGATTCTCAAGTTTTTTGTCAACTTTCCCCAAATCTTTTAAGCCTGCTTCCAACTCCCAATACGCCATCCACGCAGATAACTTGGTTGGTTCTTTATTAACTGCCTGGGCAGCAGAAGGACTACTAGAGTTACAGCCTGTCAATATGGCAAAAACAAATACCAGTATAGCCGCCTTACCTATTTTACAAATAACGTGCACTTGCTCCCTCCTCTGATCACAAGTAGGCAATAAACCAGTTTATAAGAGTCTCCCATAACTTTTGCACCTTAAATTTGAATGCATCCCAGCCTTGCAATCTACTGTCGAATAAAATCTTTTCATTTTCGGCTCCTGTGTTTTCCGTTATGATGAGCTGTTCAAAAACTCCATCGTATACATCATCCGCCAGGTTTCTTTGGCTCCAGCCATAACCGCCCCAGGCTGTTTCCAGGTAAATCGCGCCAGCCGCAGTATTAGATACCGTCAAATTGCTTACAGCCTCTTTGTCATCAACCGTAATATTTAATTTATCTCCTTTAAGCGACAACGCTATCTTCCGATCCCCTTTTTCCCGAACACTGAGATCCGCTACATATTCTTCTGCACCATCCGCCACTTTAGGAACACTTTCCAAATTTTTATCCTTCAAGCGTTCAGTATAAATTTTCACCTTTTCAGCCGAATCAGCGTACCGCGCAAATGTTTCCAGTTCACGCAGTTCAGCTGCCTTTTTATCTTCCGCCGTTGATACGCTTTCTTTGCCGTCCAGTTTATCTAAATTTAACTTAAATAATTCCTTTCCAGAACTACCGGATTTTTCGGTGACAAACAGAATATTATCAGAGACATAAACGGACAAAAACCTTGTCAAACTTTGATCTGCTCTTACATATATTTTCTGCAGACCAAGTTTATTTCCTTTTAACCGCACAGATAGTTTTACATCCTCAAAATCATTGCTATTCTTTAAGCGCACTAATCCCTTATCTTTTGGTAAAGAGGTCAAAATCATAGTTTCGTTCTGAATTTCTAAAGCCCCTTTAAGCGTTTCCCATGCATTTTGCTTTTTCAAATCTCCTTTGACAAATTCAATGTCATGATTAATATCGTATTTGATGCGCATCAACAAATGATTCGTGTACCAATATGCCTGCGGCTGCATTCTTGTTAAATCATACACACTGCTGTTTCTCAGGTTAAAACAATACCCTTCCCTGTTGAAATTCATTTTAAACAAAGTTTTAATCCAATATTCATTAACACCGCTTACTTTATCGTTATTGCCGAAGCTTCCTGTATTAGAATGCATGAGTATATACATGCCAGGTACATATCCTATAGACTTGGTATAGCTATCCCGCAGTGCTTCATAATCATAGCTAATACGTTCTTTCATTTTGCTATAGCTCTCTTTAGGAATGCCATATTCATCCCGGATAAAATCCATCAAATAGTGATTATACTTTCGTCCTAAATACGGCGCGACACTGGCGTGTTCCAACGGGTCCAATTCACCCAGATAATTATCATACCGGTCAAATACATTAATGAATGTCAGCCGGTAACCATTAGTCCCCATTTCCCAAAACGAGGTTTTTTCAAGATCAATCAACTCTTGCGGCATTAAGAATTTCATATCTTTTTTCTCAAACTTTTCCGGATAGGTTAGCATAGTCGCTTTATAATTCAACTCTTCCAAAATCTTTTGTGAAAAAATAGCCGTATCCCGCCTGCCATCTTCAAAAATTAAAAGTAATGATTTTTCCGGGAGTGCTTTCCCCGCTTGATAGTAGTCTAAAACATCCTGCTGCGTGATTGTTACATACCCCAAATCTTTTAGTGCCTGCAAATGTTCACGCAAACGCGCCACTCCGATTAAATTCTGATTGCCGATTCGTTCTACACCAAAGTAGGACAGTGCAATAAAACCTTTATCTCCTGTAATTTTAGTATTTTTTTGTGTATAAGGCTGATACGTTTTAAAGGTAAATAAAGCGGCAACACAAACAGCCACTATCGCAATAAGGATAACAACTTGCAACACAACCCGCATGGCTTTTTTCTTGTCTTTTTGTGCCGAATATTTTTCATTTGATATTGACATATCTTATGCCCTCTTGTTCTTTCCACGATTCTTTTTCATCATTTCGGCTATATCCGCCGGAGTCATTCGCGTGCCCCAAGTGGTTTTCCAGAATGTAAACCAGGCAATAGGCATTTGCCAAAGCAGAACCGCTTCATAATATACACAAAACCACAACCCAAACAGCCAGGTAGAACTTCGCCTAAGAAGTAACTGCGCCATACTCATAAGTAATGCCATTAAGATAAGACCAACGATAAAAGTGGTCGGAAATACCCTGTGCGCTAAAGGGATATAAATCAGATTGAAAACAACAATAAACGGTGCCATAAGCGGCACAAGCACTCCCATATAAAAGGACAATGACATAAACGGTTCTTTTTTCCACATAAAACTTGCCGCCACTATGGATTCTCTTAACCACGACCGTTTCCAACGCATCTGTTGTTTTAAAAAGACACTATGGGTATTGGGAACAATCGTATTACATATAGCCGTATCCTGATACCCAGTTCGATTGTGCCTCAGAATTAAGTTTGTCATACTCCGGTCATCGCCAAAGGTGGCTTTTTCGCCCCAAAACTTTTGATTCAGCCAAGCGTCCATATATTTGAGAACTAATTCCTTGCGGTAGCAGGAAAGTGGTCCGGATAAGCAGGTAACTGCATCAAAATAGCTTTCTGCCGCTTTCATGATCCGAAAGGCAATATAATACCGTACCGCCTGCATCTTAGTAATAGCATTGGTATACGTGTTAGCAACATCAGTTCTTCCCGAAACACCGCCCATTTTAGCATCCTTAAACGGTTGTACAAGATTGCGAATGGCAAACGGATCTAAAAAACTATCCGAGTCAACAAACACCACTAGCTCGTGCTTAGCCAACAGCGCCCCTTTTGCCAAAGCTTCACGTTTGCCTGCGTTTTTTTCCTGACGTATACAATAAAGTCGATTCTCAATATTAAAGCGCTTCTCTTTAGCTTTTAACTCTTCTGCAATTTCTTGGATTTTTGCGAAAGACTGGTCGTTAGAACAGTCATCCACCACAATAACTTCCAATTTATCAATAGGATAATCCTGATTTATACAGCCGGTGATAGTTCTTTGTATCCATTGTTCTTCGTTAAAACACGGAATAATAATCGTAACCCCCGGCGTAAAATTTTTATCAATTGGTACCGGGCGGTAAAATGTGCCAAACAGATAACGGGTAAGCAAAAAAGTAGCCGCGATAATACTATATGTATACAAAATCTTATTAAATTTAAAATACAATACACTTTCTGCCCTCATCAAAACAACGCAACCGGAAATTACAAATAAAGCAAAGGCCGCTACCGCCAACATATACCAATTTTTCTTTTTTGTAGCATACTGTGCCAGTGACTCGACGAATTCAAGCCCGCATAAAACTTGTCCATCCGCCTTCTGTTCACTTCGAATATAGCAGGCAGCAATATCAACATTCATCTCATACCCTTCCGGCATACTGCCGGGAGTAATAACAAACTTGAGTTTAATTTTTTCGGCATTACTTAGGTCGTGGGCAACTTCCGGTGAAACCTCCAATAACATGCCAGTAGTTGATATATCGACCCCTTTTCCTTCGCATTTCACCGTTCTGTCGTTATAACTATATTGCATCGAAACTTTGTAATTAACTAAATAGCGACGGCCCAAGTTATCATTTTCGATACTACTTGCTATATCCGAATCCTCATTACCCTTTACCCGGCGCCTATCTGCATTGCTTCGTCCACCTTCCTGATCAGGCACTTTAGACAGCAGCCTGCGGTCAGGTTTAGCCACAAGTAAAACATCTTCTTCTTTTTTAAATTCGTGTTCAAATAACTTGCTCACAGTATAATTCCTTCCATTCTACGCTGCTTATTGAAGCAGTTGTTTTTTTCGATTCAGTTGGGTATAACCATTTCTTAAATAATCTGAGAGTCTGCCAACTTTAAATTTGGAAGGATCAGAATCTGCTTTGCTTTCATTTGCCGTTAACAATATGTCTAAAGCCATTGCAGTATATTTCGCATCATTAGACATATGACAAACTAGAATCATTCCTTTATTCAGTTCACCATATTTTGTATAAACTCCACCTTCTATTGTTTTAACAAGCTCTTCCAGACTTCTGGCCGCATAATCCTCCGTACTGCACGAACCGTTTACAATATACTCAAACCCATTTGCAAATATAGCCTGCACTCCATTGTCATTAAGGGCTAGTGTTGGCGGACGGAACTCTCTAGTCAATACCGGCTTGCCATTAACGACTACATCCCCTACAACATCTTGTAATTTCTTATATGACACAGCGAGTTCTCTTGTATAATCCTCTTTACGCTGCGGTGCATACGGCTGATTTGTTTTCGGGTCTACTAAAACCATCGGAATATGTTTGTCCGAATGATCACCAATATCATGGCCTTCAACCGCTATGGCCCGAACTAAATTAGGGTTATACAATACATTATTGGTGAGTACAAAGAATGTTGCAGGAACATGATGTTTACGTAAAACATACAAGAGTTTATTTATTGACGCGTCAGTGCCCCAATCATCAAACGTAATAAATATAACATTGTCCTTAGTATTGATGGTGCCGCTTTGATCCAGCCTACGAATTTCCATAGGCGAAAAACCAAGCATACGGTCATCGGAATTCACATCAATATTGCCAATGTACCGCTTGGAAAGTTCAGGCAAAAGATCATGTTGTCCAGATTTATCATCTTTCCCGTTAGTACGTAACTCTACTGGTATGTTTTTTTCTTTCACCGGGTATTGATAAATGAATTTTTTATTATTAAGAATTGCTCCAACCGGTTTTATTGTATACGCTGAATCATTATCCGGATTATCGGCGGGATTATCATAAGATTTTGCATAAGCAATATTGTCAATCTTCAGGAACTTAATTTGTTCTATAAGATCACCGACAAGTTGCTCAGTCTCATAAAAATCCATACGAAAATAGAGAATATCTCCACGTGATAAACTAATCATCGAACGGGGGAATATCTTTTCCATAACCTGTGCTGCCGAAACATATTTTTGATGTTTGGTTTGAATTACATTCATAGATTGACCAATCAAAACACATTGCAAAGCAGCCACAGCTTCTTTTGTCCCTTCCGATATAGTACCCCAAGGCTGTTTTACCAAATTGGTTTCCACTCCAAACTGGCTTTTAAGTAGTTCTTGAGAGCGATGAATCAATTCCCAACTTTCTTGGACACCAGAGCCATCTTTTGGCCGTATCAATATACCAATTTCATGCCCGCTTCCAATAATTTTCCGCACGATTTGCGGATACTTTTTCATTTCCGTTTCCGATACAAAGAAAGTGCCTTTAATACCAAGACGCTTTAACCTGCCAAGTATATCATCTACCACATTTTCTCTGGATAAACCACCAAAAGTGAAAGAAAGCGTTTGTTCAGCAGTTGGGATCATTTTAAATTCTTGAGCACTTTCCGCAACAGTATCGTCTTGGTCCTCTGCTTCTGCCGCATATACCGTCTGACAAGTAAATAATTCCTTGAATTGCTCTTGTACTAATATAGCCGGTTTTAAAAACAAAGAAAGCATATCACTCGCATCAGTCCCCTTGGTTGATTGGGGCAAAGCGGACGTTGCTTTCGAAGCAGCGTTGCTTTGTGCAAAATCTTCAACATAAACCGTTGTGTAATTCGCCTTGTTAAGCGCGATTAAAAGCTTTTCAACCGCATCAACAATCTCTTTATCTTCCACGACATTCTGCTTGGGCAGTTCTTTTAATCCTGGTTGTTTGTCCTCAGCAGGTTTTAAGTCTGTTTTCCCCGCCTCATTTATAATCGGATCCACATTAGCCTTAAGTTTTACGGAAATAATACTTCCCGGTTTAATTTTTCCAACAAAACTATCCGCCGCATTGCCTGAAGAATTCACCTGTTTCACATTTAAAAAAACATCATTTTTTACAACACCGCTAAAACCGCAGGCCTTTGCTGCCTGCAATACTAAATCAGTATATTTTGTATCATTGCATTTCAAAAGATTCGGTCCTTGATCCGTTGTCACTTTAATAATTTTTTGCGCACGGCAAAAATCTTTAACCAACCTGTCGGCTGGTAACAGATCCATTTTCACCATGCCCGACAACGTATAATTCTCTACTTTTTGTCCTACATTCTTAATATTTACAACTGTTTGAGGATCATCAGCCGTAAGGGCTCCATCCACAAAAAAGGTTGCTTTCGCATTGTACTTCTTTAAAAGGTCTAAAATCTGCTGGATAATGGCCCGATCGGTTAGTCCATCAAATGTTAACGCAATATGGCGCTGTCCACTATTACTGTGTGTAATAATAGCTGCCTTTCCTGGATTTTCTTTCATTTTTTCTAATGCTTGTGCACTTTCAGCATCGACGTTATAGGAACTTTCCAGATCGACAATATTGCGCTGACTACCACTGGTTTGCGTTGTAAAAAAATCCTTATAATAATACCCACCAACTAGACAAACACCTAGTAATAAAACCAGCAGGGCTAGCAATTTTATATTATTCATCATATCACCCCTTTTGTTTAAAGACTCCAATACGAATATCCCTTTTCCTCTAAAGTTCGTTTGTTGAAAAGATTTTTCACATCGATAAATACGTGTTTCCCCTTATTTTTCCGTTTACTGAACATACCTTCCAAATCTGCTAACTGTAACTTTTTAAACTCTTGGTGTGCAACTAAAAACACCAGGCAGTCCGCGTCTTTAACGTCTTTTATATCCACTAAATTCATGTCAAAGGCTCTATTAAACTCCGTTTTATCGGCAACCGGATCAACTACTTTCACATTAATTCCATATGTAGCAAGATGCTTACAAATATCTACGGCTTTGGAATTGCGCATATCCGGGCAATCTTCTTTAAATGTAATCCCCATAATGTAAATATTAGATTTTTTTGCATTTTGATCAGCTTGTATAAGTTTTTTTACAATAATGTCACCAACAAAAATCCCCATACTATCGTTAATTTTCCTGCCGGAAGCAATAATCTGCGAATGATACCCCAGCATCTCCGCTTGATAGATAAAGTAATAGGGATCAACACCTATGCAATGCCCGCCAACCAGTCCCGGATAAAAGCCCAACGCATTCCATTTTGTATTCATCGCTTCAATTACATCTTTACTGCTGATTTCCATACGATCAAACACCATAGCCAATTCATTCATAAAAGCAATGTTAATATCCCGTTGCGCGTTTTCAACCAACTTGGCTGCTTCCGCCACTTTTATGCTGGATGCCTTGTATACCCCCGCCTGAATAATTAACTCGTAAACAGCCGCAATTATTTCCAACGATTCTTCATCCATGCCTGAAACAATTTTTGTAATATTCTCCAGTCTATGTACTTTATCTCCGGGATTAATACGTTCCGGTGAATAACCGACTTTAAAATCTTTTCCACAAATCATGCCGGATTCTTTTTCTAAAATAGGTATGCAAATATCTTCAGTCACTCCTGGATATACTGTCGATTCAAAAACCACAATACTGCCTTGCGATAAATTTTCCCCAACAATTTTACTGGCATTAACCACGGGAGTTAAATCAGGAGTTTTATCGCCATTAACCGGCGTAGGAACCGCAACTATAATGAATTTAGCTTCTCTTAATCTTGTTTCATCGGTGGAAAACTCCAAAGCTGTATTTTTAATTTTTTCATCACCAATTTCATTGGTCGGATCCATTCCGTTTTTATAGGTATTTATTTTTTCTTGATTTATATCAAATCCTAAAGTTTTGACTTTCTCTGCAAACGCAACCGCAATAGGCAATCCCACATAGCCAAGTCCGACAACCGCTAACATATCTTTGTTAAATTCGAAACCATTAAGTCTTTCCAGCTGCATTTTACCTTCATCACTTTCTTTTAAAAATAGTAATTGAGTTGACTCCACCAAGTATTGCTTTTTTGCTCCAGCACGTTATCTGCGAGATCATAGTACTCTAGATCAAACACAATATTCTTACCAACCGCGTAGTTCATTCCTAAACCACAGCCCCTAAAGCCCTGCATTGTATTACCCAAGCCATTCATACTATGCTCAATATAAGTACCCAGTGGCTGATTGTAATATCTAGCAAATACGCTATAACTGCCGGGTACATATTCTCTTAACTTGCCATAATCAACACTATACACGTGTCCAATGTGTTGCCCTTTGCTATCCTTTAAACTCGCACCCAAATACATCGCACCGATACTAAAATTATTAAAGTTATAGTTTCCTCCCAATGTACCGATTGTGTTTTCCTTTTGATCGGTAACACGTTGATAGTGATAAATGCCGGCTTCCAAATTGTAATCATAGTCCTTATACTTTGCAGTCGCTATGGCTGTTTTTCTCGAATTATCGGTAGATCCAAAGCTCAAGGTACTTTTCACAGTGCCTGCAAACTCTGTTTTAATACCCTTAAATTCACTGTCATAAATATTTCCTTGTGCCATTGTGTAGCCAAACGATCCAGCTGTGAATAGAGACGTACCTAGTTTTCCTACCGCATTTAGACGGGAAAGATTAAATTCATTATTATAATTTAATAACCCCTTCTTTATTTCTACCTGACCATTAACACTCCAGGTTTTATCAATTTCAGTATTAGCCCCAAGCAAAAACCGAATTCCCGATGAATCTTTCGCCCCGCTCACAGTCCCACTATTAAACGCATAGTGATAAAGAACTTCTCCGTCAATATTGACTTTTTTATTCAAAGCACTATTCCGCTCACCAATATGTGCCACTTCATCGACTAATTTCATGTAGGTTTCTTGCGATACATCAGCCGTCGAAATATTTTGATTGATACCCAGTTTATTCCCCGAATTTGTTATACCCGGTGCAATCTGACTATTCGCCCACGCGCTTTTCCCTTTAAAATTACTGTCATTCGCAATAATTTTCGTTGTCAGCTGCGCAATTTCATAAGCAAATTCCATTTTAGCTTTTTCAACATTTAAATTTGGATCAGTGATTATTTTCCCGGAAAGCTTAGCCATCTCATAGGCAAAGTTACTCTTCTGATCATTCGGCACAAACGGCATTACTTTTGCCGTAACTTGCGCCATTGCATATGTAAACTCCATTTTAAAATTCTCAACATCTGCAGTTGGGACAGCGACTATTTTTTCTGTAATCATTGCCATTTCGTAAGCAAATTGCGCTTTAATTTTTTCATTAGCTTTCATCGCCGTAGCAGTAGAGTTATTAGCGACGTCACTTGCGTTGGTAACAACTTCAGCAGCATAACTCACATTTGCTAACGAATTTCCTGCAGACATACCAATTACCGTTGCCATTGCAAGCACAAAAGATTTTTTCAATTACTTGTTCACCGTCCTGCTAAAATATAACAAATCTAATCTAAAGAATTTATTAATTATCCAGATTGCTATAACTATAAAATGTTTAACCACTCCTCCCTACCGCTAAAAATATATACAAAAAGACTGCCAAGCTGCTATTGCAACTTGGCAGTCGTATACAATGCGTACGTAGACCCAAAGCTTTGCGTCCTTACCTTTCGATAAGTTTGCCTTAAATTTTATTATAATCAACGTTTTTTTATTATCTTAGATACAGTATAACAAATAACAGTCCCTTTGGGAATTATCCTTAAAAGATAAATAGGATTATCCTCTAAGGATAATCCTATTGGTAAATTATGGTATATAACATTATTATTTAATGTACACTATCAGTCTAATTTGCGAATTCCAAAAGATACTTCTATACTCATATCGTCGCTAAAAAAATACTTTTCGCAAATTGCAAGTGCAAATTGAACACTTTGGTAAAATGGCAGCAAACTCAAGCAGCATAAAGGCTGTCGAGAAACGCATCAAAAAGTTCTTCTGGCGTTCGATAGCCGAGTCGCTTACGCGG
>Ga0316604_10002625_pt1 | contig 13509 bp, 15 predicted proteins | sample OWC_soil_day20_C_FD_207650 | JGI IMG/M metagenome (GOLD analysis project Ga0316604, IMG submission 207650) | Wetland soil microbial communities from Old Woman Creek delta, Ohio, United States - OWC_soil_day20_CT | ecosystem: Environmental > Terrestrial > Soil > Wetlands | place: USA: Ohio... | reverse complement strand
AAGCGACAAAATAAGCGAAATACCCCTCTAGAAAGCAAGAAACTCCGCAGACACAAAGTCTGCGGAGTCTTAATTTGCATATGGTGCGCCCGGGAGGACTCGAACCACCGGCACATGGTTTAGGAAATCAGTCTGAGCCATTTTACAAAATCCACACACCCCACGGAGTCAATAAAATCAGGGGTTTCGAGGTTAGGAATTTTTTACCCACTCTATTAATTCTAAGTGATTTTATGGCGTATTGCCCCACAGATTGCCCCACAAAAAAATAGTTTATAGTGGAATTGCGGCCTGCCATATTGTATTAAACGTACTAATTATTTTTTGTGCTTCGTCAGTACCGTTAATTTTACTATAGCGTGATATCTGCTTATCTAAATCCTTAAGTGAATATCCCAGATGGTATATTTCAGTATTATTTATAATAATAAATCGGTCGTGAAATCTCTCTAACACGTGTTTAGGAGAAAAACGTATAGATATCTCGTTTGTAAAATTAGACATATTTAAACTACTAAAAGTGGCCCTTTTTTGCTCTCCACCAAGAGCCATAATAGTTGTATTTTGATGAGTATGAGAGACTAATTTCTCAAGGTATTCCCCCGTTAGATATTGGTCTATAACAATTAAACTTCTGTGCGCACGTTTAGCCAAAATTTGAGGAATATCAGTATTTACTCCATCAGGTGTAAGCAATCCTGAGGTATCTAGGCGATCTTCTGTTAAATTGATCAGTATATTAGGTGACTCACCTTGACTAAAAGTAAAGGTTTCTGAAAAAAGCACTTCATGGTTATCAAATAACAATTTAATAGTTATGGGTTTATATGTGTCAAGAATAATATTCATCGGAAACCATGCTATACCGCGATATGTAACGTCGTATTTATCTTCCAATACCAGTATTGGTGACTCATACTGAACAGCATTCTTATCTTCAATTTTAAGAAATATTTCATTATGGTATTCCCCCGGCTCCAAAAAGTAATCCAAAAGCAGTGTTGTATTAAAAATATAGGGGACCTCATTTAAGTATATTTTTCGAGAAGGCAACATCCCCATAATATTTAATTTTCCGAATTGAGCTTGTTCAACACTATCACAAAAACATAACTGGTTAATCGTTAGCGGAGTATTGTTTTTTGTTTGACCATACATTCTCTTCTTCCCCCCAACTATGATATCTATTTCCATTTTCGTCATTCATTATTTTTTCCCTACCAATCTCCCATTCTACTATCCTAAAAATGAACACGCCAGCATACGCTAGCGTGTTCTAAGTCCTACATTATTTATCCAATATCCAACGCTTCCAAGGCCCTTACTGCCGTTTCCTGCATATCCGGCATTACATGACTATATGTATCCAATGTCATTGTTATAGTAGAATGGCCTAAGCGTTCAGATATTACCTTTATATTTATTCCTTGCTTTAATAGAAGCGTTGCGTGAGTATGCCGCAAATCATGAAAAGTAAATGATGTATCCAATCCCGCCTGCTTTACCATCCTTTTAAAATATCTTGTTGAAAAATGGGCCGGATTCATTGGTTTACCGCTGGAATTGGCAAAGACCAACGTTTCTTTATTATCATATTTATCCCCGAGTAAGTTTATAAGCCATTCCTGCTCCTTCTTAAAACGCTCTAACGTCTTTATTAGTTTTTCTGTGACAGGAATTCTCCTTTTTGACCCTTTAGTCTTTGGCTCTTCAAATATTACGCCTTTAGTGCTGGTTGTCGCCAATGAGCGTCTTACATTAATTGCCCCATCTTTAAAATCTATATCTTCCCACTTTAGACCGAAGACTTCACCTAGCCGCATACCAGTATTAAGCGCAACCATAACAGCCATTCTTGCAACTTCTATTAAATATTTACTATCATTCCCGGGCTTCTGCCTCTGCTTAACTCCAAAATAAATATATTCGCCTTCTTTAGCAACCCCTAATAATTTATCAGCTTGTTCAGCGGTAAGAGGATGAATTTCTTCCTTTATTAAGCGTGGCTGATCTGTTTCTTTAACTACATTCTTTGCTAATACTCCAACCTTCACCGCTTTATCAAAGGCCATAGTCAAATACCTTCGCGTCATTCTTACAGTGCATGTGCTTATGCCTGTTCCCTTTCGGCCACCAGTGGTTAATAATTCATTTAAAACATTTTGAATATCCGGCGACTTTAACTTTGTTATGATGACATTACCAAGTTTAGGCTTTATATAGCATTTTAATGTGCTTTCATACTTTTCATAAGACCGCACCCGCACATTTGGCTTTATATAGTCAGCTAGCCACCGTTCAATCCACGACCACACGGTTAATTTATCAGCATCAGGCAACAATCCATCTTCAATACTTTTCAGGAAGGCTTTTCCCTTCTGTGCGACTTCTTTTTGCCCCTTGCCAGTTATCTTTTTCCGTTTAATTTTTCCTGTTGCCGGGTCCGTATAACTGAATTGTCCTTCCCACCGGTCCATCTTTACATTCTCGTATATAGTACCTTCTCCTGCGGCCCTTGTTCTCGTTGTCATGTTCTCAACTCCCAAATTTCATTTAAATGCTTAGATTATGAACCCCATTACCCCGAAGGGGGCTCACTTTGCGCTACCCTGCCCCTTAAAGAAAACATCACCCGGTACACGCAGAGCATTTGCAATAAGGAAAAGGTCATGTAATGCAATACTGGCTTTTCCGTTCTCGCGCCGGGGCAGCCAGCCCCTTGGCTTGTCCAATACTCGACATATATGCACTGATGTAATGCCATGATTCAGTCGAATTTCCTTGATTCGCTTACCTATTTCAATATTGTTCATTTGCTATTCACCAGCTTATTATAAGGGTAAAAGTCCTGTTTCTTGATCTTTTCCTCGATCGTCAGAGCGTCATTCCAGGCTTCCATATAAACGCTATATTTTATAGGCCCTAAATATGCAACAGCATCATAAAACTTGTGCTCTATGTCGATCTTTTCTTTTTTTGACAACCCGACAGCATCAGCCAAGGAAAAAACAATATCATAGATTTCCTTAAGCAAAGCGTTTTCTTCTTGGCTCTGTTCCATCCTATTTGAGAATTGATGATAAAATAGCCCTGCAATGAACTGCTTTTCGTAGAAATCGAGGTTTTGTAACATTGTATCAGCTCCATTTCAGCATTATTTTGACTTCGCCCCTGGCTGCTGATAAAATGGAATTGCAGCCGGGTTCTGGCTTGGTTCCTGTTCTGCATGGCCTGTTCACTATTTGCAGTAGTGGCAGGCTGTTTTATTTTGCCGCCCTTTCATTCGTATTCGCAAAAATTATTTTGCGTTTGTAAATATATTAACACGTCTATATAATCGTTTCAATAATATTTGCGAAAATTATTTTGTGTTCGCAAATATTTTTATGTTATACTGATAAAAGGGAGGTGTAATATGGAAGAAATAGAGTACAGAATACGTTATTATAAGCTATTTGACCTACTTAATAGAAAAGGATTAAGCAAAGGACAGTTTGCTGAATTAACAGGGCTATCTTCAGCCACTGTAGCAAAACTCTCAAACAATAAGCCTGTAAACACGACTATAATTAATAGAATCTGCGCCGCCCTTAACTGCCAGCCGGGAGATATTATGGAGTACATACCCACCCCGCCTGAAGAGTGAACCGACTACCTGCCTGTACTGGGCGGGTTTTTTGTTTTGTTAGCAACTTTGATCTACATATAAAACGACAGATTTATATTTCTTGAAGGAATATAATGTAAATCTGTGTAATTTTATAACAACAAAGTGTTTAAAGGGAGGATTTTGAACTTATGGGATACTTTTTCGTAGTTATATTTCTTATAGCCATCATATATTTCATCATTGGAATGGTTAACCCGAAACTCACTGTTTTCTTTAAGGATAAAACAAGAGAAAACATATTTATCATAAGCACTCTGTTGTTTGGCTTTTCCTTTATCGGCTTCTCTTTAGCAGCTGGAAAAATTAGCGTTCTTTTCCCATGCGTATCTGTGGTTGCTGTTATTTTTCTAGTAGCTGGAATACTTAACCCCAATCTATCTATTTTTTGGGGCGAGAAAGAAAGTCGAACAAAGAAAAAAGTTTTATCCACTTATTTATCCATTCTAATAATATCTTTTTTGGGATTTACATTAACTTATAAAAATGATGAAGTAAACCAAAAAGAACCACTCTCATCCACTTCTCAAATCATCAGCAATCAAACGAATACCATCAAAGAGGATTTAAAAACCAATGCTACTACAAACACCACATCCAATGAAGAATTTCTTAATTTTTATAGAGACTTTAAAAAATATCATAATGAACTAGGAGAAACATTTAATAAATTACAAATTGCTTTAGATAAGACAGCTACTGGCAAAGCCAATCCAGTTGACTTTTATAATTTTTTAAAAGCAACCGACAATTTATTTTTAATTGCATGGTCCGATCTTGATAAAAAAACTATTCCAAATGGATTAAATGATGCTCAAAAAGAGGAAGTCAAGCAATGCTTAGATGAGTTATCCTTTTCCGCTTTAACAGGAAAGGAAGCCGTAGAATCGTTAATGGAAGGTATGAATAACCCTAATTCTATGGAAGCAAAAAGTAGTTTTAAAGATAATATACAAAAAGCATTAATAGCTCACAAAGTAGCTGGAGAAAATATCGAAAAAATCAAAAGCGAATTGTCAATTAAGTAGAGCAAGTACTCCTTATTTTCTAGGAGTCTTAGTTATATTCCGCTATCAATCATATAACCATTTAGCCAAAATCTGCGCGGCCCTCAATTATCAGTCGGGGGATATTATGGAATACGTGCCGGACAATGAATAATCTTCCAAGAAGGTGAATTTCTATGTTCAACCAGCGTACAGTAAAGGCTTTCATAGCTGATATGTTCAAGAACAAAAGCCTGGTTACTACCCCTAAGTTTCCACTATATCATTACACAGATGTTAACGGTCTCTATGGACTTATTAGCAATAATGAATTTTGGGTAACAAAAAGTAACTATTTAAACGATCCATCTGAAATCACATATTTTAATACTATTTATTCCGAATTATTAAATGATAATGGGATATTATTAATGGATAATATTTCCACGGAACTAATAAAGAAAGAAACGAACGCCTCACTCTCATTTCCTGACTTCTGCTCAAGGTATCATAAATACTCAAATCAATTTAACGAAACTTTTCAAGAGACTTTTGATCTTTACATTCTTTCTTTTACATCTAATTCAGATTCACTTACTCTTTGGAGTAACTATTCAAGCCACATAGGTTATAATTTAGGTTTTAATAGAACTTTATTGGATTGCTGGAATAAGGAAAACGAAAGATTTTTTTTGGGAAGAGTTATTTACAGCAAGTCTCTACAGCTCCGAAAAATCCGTGAGCATTTTCTCAACGCTTACCTTACATTTGCTTATGTTTATCAAAGCACAGAATACACATCACACTTTACACAAAGCGACTTACTCAATATGATATTTGGAAATCTATCTATGGCACTGAAAATTAATTCTATGTTCTTTAAAAACTATTTATTTAAATCCGAAGAAGAGTGCCGAGCCGTATTTGTATCAAATAAAGATTATGAAATTCCAGGGAAAAAACATGAAGTCGATTTTCGTCCTAGCAATGGGGTAATAATTCCATATATAAAAGTACCATTCAAAATTAAAAATATCTCTTCCATTAATATAGGACCAAAAAACAACATGGATATTGCTAAAAACGGATTAGAGTTTTTCCTTAAAAACCGTAACCTTGAGATTTCCGACATAAATAAATCAAAAATAAAATTAAGATATTAGCGACCTTAAAAACAGGCTGGCCACTACAAGCTACCACAAATTAGCCCGAACGGCTTTTTCCCTTGGGGGGGACAATCCAATTTTGGATTCTGAACGAGCGCAAAGTTCCGTCGGTTAACTAAGCCCAAATCTGGGCTCAGCGCAATTTTGCGCTCACTTTAATCCCCTCAAGGTTAATTCCCCGATCCCGATTAGCAGCCTCATTTCCCAGTCAATCGACCGCCTTGCCGCCCTCGACTACCAGCCGGAGGTTGACCATTCGTCCCGACCGAATGACCTTTTCTGGCGAGCCGGAACTTTTCGAGGTTTGGGTCTTAATAGTGCATATCAATTCACGGCGCAGATGAATATTATATATAAGGCAATCCTAAACAAATCCGAAAGGAGAAAGGCATATGGGAAAAGACTTAGACGGACTTAACATAGGCGCAGTAACTGTGTTAACGGCAGCCCACATTGTATATCAAGGAACAATTCAAAAAATGGAAGAAAATCGCGGCAGCGACGACCCAGATTTTATTTTATTACAACTAGTTTGCTACCCAGGAATAGTAAGAGATAATGCCCAGCTAAAGGTTATATCTCCCTTCCTTTATAATATTGGGGCCATTATTAGGATTAATGTGGAAGAAATTGTTTCTATTGGTCCCAGCACTGGTATTTGCCCGAGTGATGGGTAGTTAATTAGATTTGGTTTGACAGTTCTCTCCCGCCTTGATGAATTAAATTGGCTTCGTTCTGACAACCCCACAATATCGGTTTTGATTATGTTAAGTAACGTTATTTTTGCCAATGCCCACAAAGCCGGTAATTTCAAGGCTTAGCGGGCATTTTACATTTAAAGCAACGTCCGGCTTACCAATGTCCTGCCCTAGAACACTATAAAGTCCACTTCATAACGGACATTTCTGGCATATTGTCGTGCCGATCAGCGAACATATCAGAATTACTGCCCCCATTTTTAGGGTCAACGAACTTTTCCGTTCGGCTCCTGAAACCTCAAGATTGAGGACTCCAAAATATGGCCGCCTTCAAAAATGAACCGAGCCGAATCATTCCGCTGTCAATCAGATTGACCTCGAAAAAATGACCGGGTTTTGCTGTCGGTCAGAACGGCAACAAGCTAACGGTTATCCTTCTAAAGGATAACGGCCTACTTACAATATCAGAGCGCAAAATTGCGCTCGGCTCCATAATTGGATACAGCTTCATAAACCCCACAAACCTATAAAACAGGCTGGCCGGTACAAACTACCACGCCAGCCTTTTTATTTATTCTGAGACAAGCTAAATTGCATGTGCGGAGACCTTGACTTTTATCATCCTATATACGCGAGAAAACTTATGTTTTATTAGCATCATGCGTATGCAAAATCGACTTCTATTTACCGATTTTTGCCCTAAATCAGCCCTATTTCTCTGCAAAATGCATACTATTTGCATACTTATAGAAAGCCCTGCAATGCTTGATACATCTAGCTTTATTGGTATAGCATCTATATCATTTTGTACATTCTGCATATCAAATGTACATTATCTGCCTATTTTGCATACTCTTTTTGCACATAATGCACATTGTTTTGCATACCCAATGCACATTCAAAAAAGCCTTCACGTGTAGAATTTTAAAATATTTCGTAGGGCTTTACGCTCGCCATTGTCAAAGTCAATCGGATTCTTACCCCTGGGGCTGGGTATAAGTTATTTTCTATGGCAATCCGCTTCACGCATAGGAAATTACGAAAATAAAATTTGCAATCTCAAATTTCAAGCAAAAGTTATCACATTTAAAAATCTTCATGCGCAGGGCTTGGCACGTAGTAAGTAGCTGTTTGACACGCGCATTTCAAAGAATTACTTTTTTTAGTATAGACTTTGGAATTTTCAGTACCAGCTGCCAACCCCACTTCCATATTAACGGCATCTTCTCACTATAGCCGCACCTATTCGCTGTCTGCTGCTAGCCCGCTATTCTAGCTTTTATCGGCTTGCCATAAAGAATAGTATTATAGGCATCAATCAACGCAGTTACGCGCTCATCAATAGCAAAGTCATGCATATAAGCACTACCCGCATAACATGTAAAACAAGTATTGTTTGCATCAGTACAAAGTTCATAGTCACCCGACTCTTCTTCCATTGGCTCGCCATCTATCTCCAACAGAAGCCTTTTGATCTCTGCCAATAGTTGCCCAGCAAGTGCTTTCTTTCCACTATCTGCCGGGGTAAAATTAGGACATTGTGCAATTCCATCATAAGCCGCAATGGTTACGCTTTCCGAGTCATTCTGGCAACTACCTTGAGTATTATATTGGCACTCATTCGCATGACATACATATATTTTTCTAGTTTTATCCATAAAAGAACACATCCTTTTTTATAATTTTTTTTGTCTATAGTTTAGCGGCAAACGTCCCAAAAGTCGTTAAAATGACGGGGGGTGTTTACCGTGGCTGACTCTGGGACTCCTGACCTCTTAGAAAAAATGACGGGGGCACCCTATTGCAGTATAGGCATAGCCTGTAAGTCTTCAAGAGGGCAATTGCTATACTCTACTGCTTCTTCAGCCGTAATGGTTTCAAGGTATTCCTGCTCATTGCCATCAGGCAGAATGGCAACCAACCTATAAGCGTTTAGGCCAACCCTACGGAACTGGCATTTTAGTGGATGATCTTTATAATATACCGCCGTCCAAGCATCAAAGAATAATTTGCATACTGGCGATAATGTCGGGCTTGTCGCTAGTATCTTGTATAGGCCATGCTCTTTCAAATTATCTTCTCCGGCTGATTCAAAAACCGCTTCCATTGTGGTTTCGAAGAAGTTTAATAACTGGCTATCAGTCAACGTATGCTTACTAGCTAATCCAATAATAGCTAAACCCTGCTCTCGTCTTTTTTTATCAGTACAAAACGAGCTTTGCAATATCTCCTTAATTGCATGAAGTACGAGTAGACTTTTATCCTCGATAGTACTATTAAAACACCGCTGTAATTCCTTTACGGCTTCTGCTTCTGTCATTGGTTAGCCCTCCCATTCAATATAGCGGCTTATCTCACAACCCGCGCTTGTCGCTGTCAAAGTAATCCTTAAAGGTCTATCATCGCAAAGGAAATATCATCTGTCTGCTCAATCATAGCTTTCATACTTCTTTCGAATACTTTGTCGGCGAGTAACCGTTCCTTCCGGCTCAAGCCGTAGTACCGCCACCCAGAAGTGATTAGGAGTCTGTCGCTGTCAGGGTGAAAGTCTGTAAACTCTGCCCTGTCAATTCCTCCACTAGCGTTAATTCGGTCTTTTATAAATTTGTCAAAAACGCTAACTAAATTTAAAGTTATTCGGTTAAACTTGTCATTGGCCGGTTTCTCCCCCCTTGAAATAAAACCTATTTTCCTGTTGTATTCGATTTTTTCTGTTCTCACTTCACACCCCCAATTATTTTCTATAGACCTCATCATGGTATTTTGGCCGTTACCGGCGTTACCGTTCCCTTTAAACCCTTACAACTACTAGCTTCAAGCGGTAACGTCTCCCGATTTTTTGGCGTTACCTAGGCGTTACTTTCCTGCTATTTGGCGTTACCCGGTTTTTTAGCGGTAACGCCAAATCTCTCTCCGGTAACGTCTAGGTAACGGCTATTTTCCACTAGGCGTTACCGCTCTACCCCTTATACGACAAGGCTTGGAAGTCATTAGCAACGCCAGTTACGCCAAAAATTCATACTCCCCCTCTATATTTTCTTTAGATTCTAATCCCAAGCGACTTTTGTATAGAAAAATAACCCGGCGAGCCTCCCCTTCGATCTTTTTTAATCTGCTCCGCTCAACTTTTCCATTTCGCGTAATCGTTTCGATATATTGGTCAGCTTCTAAGTGTTTCAATAATATAACTTCAGTGACACCTAATTCTCTCCCCTGGTCCCTATAATATTGTTGAACCGCTTTATAAGTCAGACCTGGCAATAGATACAGATAATTTACATCTTGCCAGCCTATAAAACGCCGGTCGTCTTTTCCTATGTAGTCATCCATATTGTGCAAGGCTGAAGCCTGTACCGCGCCGGACGTCATCATTTCCCTCAAAGCAGTTATAAACCTTTCGCTCGGTTTTGCGACTTTGACTTGTTCGGCCTGATCTGCCGCTAATAACTGGAGAATATCCCATGTTTCTTTTATAATTGCTTCTCGCTGATTCACATTAATAGACTCTGTGCTTTCTAAAAAGTCAGCCCATGATCTTATTCCAAGTGTAAGCCATGCAACGATTTCAGGCAGACGACCATGACTACCAGATTGTGCAGCCTTCCTCAATTCATGAAAAGTATTTCGCAGTTCTTCAGTTTGACCCATTCTGCCTGACAGCCATTCTATATACCCGCGCATAAATCCAGGTAACGCTTTCGCCCGTTCTTGACACTCTGAAAGTATTTCAAGATTTACACCTCCACGCGGAATTTCTACTGCCAACATCCTGGCCGCCCCAGACTCCCCTGCGTCTGGTAGGTCTTCGCCGGTTATTATAGCCATTCCACGAGGCACATAGGATTTTTTCAGCGTTAGGTCTGCACTCATCCGACCACGGGCTGCACGATCACCATAGGCTCTTAATAATGCCTGCGCCTTTCCGGTCATTTCAATCCGATCACGAGAACTAGCAACCGGGTGATAGTCATCACAAACAAATAGGCTGTCTTTGAGTAAAAAAGCTATTTTTTCCGTCATATTCCGGCTATCCTTAAAGTTTCCCGGTAAGTGGTCCCTTGTGAATGTTCCAAAAAAGCTCAGAAACACCGCAGCTAGACTACTTTTCCTCTGACCAGTATATCCATATAGCCATACTAAAAAGGTTGGATCGCAGCCTGCCAATCGCAATAGCTCACACATTGGAGACAGAAAAACAGTAGCCATAAGTGGCAATGTAACTTTATGGTCAGCTACTTCTAATAATCTTAATACTGATTTTCCCGCCTCTTTCAAATCTGGCGTTACTTCTGGCAGTCGGTAGCGTGTTAGATTCTGTCCACCCTCTGATAAATCCACGTGCAAGCCATCAGACCCAATCGCACCACCAGCATGGAGATAGGCCCATTTACCGCCAATTCTTCGCCATCCACTATGGCAGTAAATACGGTCTTTTTGCACTCCTCGCCCTGTCATTTGGATTGCAACCCGCAAAGCATCTTTTACAACCGCGCCGGCTAATACCAGGGCATCCGCCCCCCATGCTTTAAGTGGCCAGTTCATAGATGGAAACTCGGAAGCGGGCACCATTCGGGCTGGTAAAGTTTTTCCGCTAGGAAGTTGCCCATCAATTTCAAATATAATTTTCACGTCTTCATCTTGGCCATTGTCACGAACTACTTCCCTTAAAATACGAGCGACAAATAAGGCAAGCGGCCTTTCTTCGGAACCGTCCTTGGTTGCCTTGATCTGGCAAAGCCGCCCCCACCTGTCCACAGTAAACCCGGTATTTTTATAAAGCTCGCGCCATTCAGCATATTTATCACTGTTATCATCCTGGACTAAATTTTCCTCGGGTGTGTAACGCCCCGCACTATTCACCAGTTGCTCTAATTCTGCCATTTCAAGTGGCGGACAACATTTATTCTCATTAACTGGTATAAGCATCTGCAATATAGTTTCCCGTTCCAAACCTTTTCGCCGCAAGCTTGAAGCCAGTCTAAAAAGCACGTCATTACGCTGACCTTCTGGAATAATTTCCGGAAGGTTTAACTCTTTTTCGTCTCGATCTGGCTGTTTATTCTTATTACCATTTATACTAAGTTGCAATAACCATCCTGGCATTTCGGCCAGTTCTATACTCTCCGGGTGTGAGCTAGCTTCCCATTCATACTGTTTCCCATTTGGGTGCGTACTTGGCGGAGCTACAACAAAACCACCGTCAGCCTTAATGTCAAGGCCTGGAGCAATGCTTCCATTCTTGTCATTGATTTTTAGCCCTGCCGGGTACTTAAAATAGATATGCCTACCGCCTCCACCTGTTAAGACTTCCACGGTATCCGGTAAAGGACTGTAATCATCTATTAATTCCTGTAATGATTCATTGCCCCCATTTTTCGGGTCCACATCAAGTACTACTAGGCCACTTTCCTCACCAGTTTTAATGCCAATATTGGCAGAGGGCCATTTTTTCAACCATCTTCTAATCCTAGCCTCATCAGTCGTTGCTTCGTTCGGCCATCCTTTTATTAATGGTTGTTTTCCTGGAGCACTACACCACGGCACGTTGAGCGCTGGCCAAGATATAGGAATAATCCGCCAGCCTCGCCTAGCATGGTTTAATGCCTCTTGGAGAGTTTCATCATTCAGTGATATAATTGAGTCAGTCAATATTTCACCCCTTACTACCCAGCCCGCAGCCGGGCTTTATTTTGTCTACTCATTGCGCCACTGGCGTTGGCTCATTAAGAATCTTTTCAATAAACCATGAAGATATAAAAATTCGCTTTCCCACCTTCACACAAGGAATTTTTCCTTCAGAACAAGCCTTATAAATGCCGGCCTTTGACATTGGTATAATTGCGAGAGCTTCTTCAATTGTGTATAGCTTCTTTTCAGACATTATTTTCTTTCCTCCCCTAAACTCAACATTTTATAAAAATAAAACCCGTCAAGGTCACATAGCAAACTTACTAGCTATATTTGACCCGGCAGGTTATTCACACACATCCGGCCACAATATTCTATTGCTTAGGCTTTCCTGGTTTATCTCTTATCCGTATACGCCTTCTTGTTTTCTTACCATTGCTTTCAGTAATAATTACAATATATTTGCTTTTCAATTCCTCACCCCCCACTATTTTTTTATTAATAGAAACGGAAATATATATTTCTGTTAATAGGCTTTTTAAAACCGGATTAATATCCGGTTGTTTTACTTTAATACTCTGGGTCATCCAATATTTCACGCACTCTCCATTCTGCTTCGGATTTAAAAAGCTCCCAGAGCTTTATATATCCGCTCAAAAGGATACTTGCAGCTTCATCATCAGCCCTATGTACCATAAGAATAAATTTTACACTTTCTTCGAAATTTGCCGGCTCACGCTTAAAACTACTCCAATCCTGCATTTCTATTTCTGCCTTCAGCCGACGCACAGCAGCAACCGTTTCAGGGGCTAACTTTTGAGGTTTTAACCCAATAGCAACATAATTATGAGCCTGCCAGTAATCACCATGTAATAATCGCCATGCTGCATATGCTTCGGCCATAGCATTATCTGGATAATCGACCCACTTGCCAGAACGTCCTGACCCCCTTTTTGGGGTTGGTATCAAATTTTGCTCCGCATAGTTATAAAGAGTACGATCTGTTATTTTGACTCTTAATAAACTAAGACGAGCAATAATTTCTTTTGGAGTCATTTTTATATCTCCTTTGAACAGAAATATATAATTCCGTTTCTGTTTATATTATAACAGTCTTATTTGTAATATATCAACCTTTTTTTACTAAATCTACCCTATAAAATTGTGTATTGCCCCACGGAATGCCCCACAGACAACAAAAAAGGCTCTAGCTATTTGCTAGAACCATTGATTTTACTGGTGCGCCCGGGAGGACTCGAACCACCGGCACATGGTTTAGGAAACCATTGCTCTATCCGCCTGAGCTACGGGCGCATGTTGATTGGCTTACCTAAAGTATTATAGCAAACCATTTTAACCTTGTC
>Ga0316604_10002623_pt1 | contig 13516 bp, 12 predicted proteins | sample OWC_soil_day20_C_FD_207650 | JGI IMG/M metagenome (GOLD analysis project Ga0316604, IMG submission 207650) | Wetland soil microbial communities from Old Woman Creek delta, Ohio, United States - OWC_soil_day20_CT | ecosystem: Environmental > Terrestrial > Soil > Wetlands | place: USA: Ohio... | reverse complement strand
CAAACTCTCCGTAAAAGTATTACAGAGCTTTGATGGCTCTTGTTTACCAAAAAAATTGTTGCATCGCTTTGCGATGCGGTTCCACGCACATCTGGCTTTTTTTAACCTTACATTGTTCAGTTTTCAAAGAACACCGCCGGCTGTTTTTCACCGGCTGCCCGTTACCGCTTTCGCTGTGACGGAATTTTATCTTAACACACGGTTTATCGTCTGTCAAGATGTTTTTCATTTTCTCTGTCGCCTGTCAGCGACTTTTAAATAATAGCATACTCCCAGGTAGTTGTCAACCAACCAAATCCAGGTATTTTAAAAAAAATAGCCATATATACAATTTATTTGATCCTTTTAGCAAATTAGACCATTGGCTTACAGCATACTTTGGCAGGATCTACAAGCCGCCTCAATGTGTATCTGATAAATTTTATAATTTTTGCAAGACAAACAAAATCGCTCTAAAAACACAGTGAGTTCGATGACTCATTCTGCGTTCTTAGAACGATTTTTTTATCCTTTATGCCGCATATGCGGGAATAATATTACATCACGAATGGAGTAGCTGTCTGTTAAAAACATGACTATCCTGTCAATCCCGAGCCCCAATCCCCCTGTTGGCGGCAGACCATATTCAAGTGCCGTTACATAGTCCTCATCCATCATATGCGCTTCATCATCACCAGATTCCCGTTGCGCGACCTGTTTCAGAAAACGATTTTTTTGATCAATTGGGTCATTTAATTCCGAAAAACCGTTACCAATCTCCCGGCCAAAAATAAAGGCTTCAAATCGATCGGCAATCTCCGGATTTTCTTTATTGCGTTTCGCCAACGGTGAAATTTCCGTAGGATGGCCAATAATAAACGTTGGTTGAATCAAATGTTCTTCTACCATCTCTTCAAAAACCAGGTTCATGATAGCCCCAATCCCATGTTTGGGTTCATAGGCAATGTTAAGTTTTTTCGCTGCTTCCCGGGCTTCTTCCACCGTTTTAATCAACGCAAAATCTATCCCGGAATATTTTTTGACTGCTTCGGTCATAGTTAAGCGTTCCCATGGCGGAGTCAAATCAATATCCTGCCCTTGATAAGAAATTTTGGTAGTCCCAAGTACTTCTTGCGCAATGATCGCTACAGCCTGTTCAGCCAAGTTCATAACAACCTGATAATCTGCATAGGCCTGATACAATTCAACCATAGTAAATTCAGGATTATGTTTTATCGAAATTCCTTCATTACGGAAATTACGTCCCACTTCATACACTTTCTCAAAACCGCCGACAACCAAACGTTTTAAATATAATTCCGGCGCAATACGCATATACAATTTCATATCAAGTGCGTTATGATGCGTGGTAAACGGGCGGGCTGCTGCTCCGCCGGCAATAGGATGCAATATTGGCGTCTCAACTTCTAAAAAGCCTTTGCTGTCAAGAAACCGCCGCAAGGACTGAATAATTTTACTGCGAATGATAAATGTTTTTTGAACATCCGGGTTAACAATCAAATCCAAATACCGCTGCCGATACCGTGTTTCAACGTCTTTTAGGCCATGCCATTTTTCCGGCAAGGGACGCAACGCCTTGGACAAAAATTGGAATTTTGAAGCTTTAACACTGATTTCGCCCCGTTGGGTGCGGAAAACAGTCCCCTCAATGCCGACAATATCGCCAATATCCAATAAATCAAGATGTCGATAGGTTTCTTCGCCCAAAACATCCTGCCGCAAATAAATTTGAATCTTCCCGGACATATCCAACAAATTGGCAAAGCTGGCTTTGCCATGCCCACGAACCGTTAAAACGCGTCCGGCTATACGAACTTCCTGGTTTTCAAGGATATCAAAGTTTTTAACAATATCGCCACAGCCATGAGTAGGTTCATAATGCCTTCCAAAAGGTTCGATTCCTAATGCTGCAATCGCTGACATTTTCTCACGTCTGACTTGCATCTGTTCATTCAAATCTTCCGTTGTAGCCACAACCGGTTCTTTTTCATCCGCCATCAATATTCTCTCCTATTCATGCTGATCAGCCACACCACTGGTTTTCATTTATCCGTAGCAAGAAAATCACTGAATGCTTATTTTATATGCACAATTTCATATTTTAATGTTCCCATTGGAACAAGAATTTCCACAATTTCACCAACTGCACGACCTAAAATAGCAGCTCCAACCGGTGATTCATTAGAGATGCGCAGCGCGCTTGGATCGGTTTCAGCCGAACCGACGATCGTATATTCCATTGTATCGCCATACTCAATATCTTTTACTTGTACGGTAGCGCCAATTGTAACAACATCTGTGCTGATTTGTTTTTCATCAATTAATTTTGCATTGCGGATCATTTTTTCTAACGTAATAATTTCGCCTTCGATGAAAGCCTGCTCATTTTTGGCATCTTCATACTCAGAATTCTCGCTGATGTCACCGAACTCTATCGCTTGTTTAATGCGCTCAGCAACTTCCCGTCTCCTCACTGACTTCAGCTGTTCCAGCTTCAATTCTATTTTTTTTAAGCCCTCTTCAGTAAGGATTGTTTGCTTTTCTGCCATTATTTTGTCTCTCCTTTATTCTCTAAAATTTACATCGTTCCGCTGATATCAATATTATAATCAACCATGGTCTGGTTCGCAGAAATTTCATATCCGGCAACCAAAGACCTGTTTCTTCATGGACTTAGGCCTGTTTCGTTGCTTTATTGCTATAAGGCAACGTAGCAAATATAAATAGTGCCAAGTGAATAACTTGACACTTTTTCCCATCAAGAGGTGTATAGCGGGAAACAAATTACTCCTCTACATTTAATTTATTATAGGCACAAAAAGCAGCTTTGTCAATATTTTCTAACCTTTTCAGGTCCCAGTTTCAGGTCCCACATCGTTGTCTCTGCTCATAAGCCTTCTCCGCGTTGCGTTTAATCATATCAATGTGCTGATTCGTAACCGCCCTTTCAAAACTGCGAAATCCGGCAAGTTTAAAACCATGCTTTTCTGCTAAATATTCGATCGTTTCAATCTGCTTTACACTCAATTCGCGTCCCAGCGTGAAACTTTCATACCGTTTTTCCAACGCTAAAATCATCGTCTCTGCCATGCAAGCATAGGACGTTTTGGGCGGAAACCCGAAATTAAGGCCAAAATCCACGTTTCCCGGCACATCAACAACTCCGCCTTCAATAACCAAAACATCGTTGCGCAGTTCTAACACCTGTTGTGAAACGTTTCTAGGCCGTGCAACATCGCAGACAACCGATCCTGGTTTCAAATCTTCCGGCTCAATGATGCAATCAACTGCGCTCGTCACAGTAATGATTACATCGGCTGTCTGGATAGCCGATTTTATATCTGACGTTGTATGGACCGTCGCCCCTTCGGTAGACCGTATCTGTTCAGCGAGTTTAGCTAATTTTGCTTCCGTCCGGGCAACCAAAGTTAAACAGGAAGCGTCTTTTGCCAAAACTTGCGCGCATGCAGCGCCAATGGATCCAGTGGCACCAATCACAACTACATTCGCCTTCTTCATATCAATCCCCATCAGTTTAGCGGCCTGACGCGCTCCCTGCAACGCAGTGGCAACCGTGTAACTATTACCCGAAGTAACAGGAATATCTAAATTTTTGGCTATCGTGATCCCTGCATCCCCTACAACAGAAGTAAATGCGCCCAAGCCCACGATTTTGGCGCCTAACTTTTCCGCCACTTTTCCCGCTTTTATGATTTTATGGATTACATATTCTTCCGGCATCTCCACCATTTGCCGCGATGTGAGCGGACAGGCTACAAACCAGCCTTCCAGTTCGGCATGCGGCGAAACAACGCCAGTAATACGGGAGGCTTTAAAGGGCGGAATATATTTAATAATATGCTCGACTAATCGATCAGGCATTTTTTTTGTCACGGGGAATTTACGTGAAACATCGTCAGGCGTCAATGGGTGTAAAATAAACGAAAAATTTTCCAAAATAAGATCACCGTCCTTAATCTCGCAGCATTTTTATTCGCGGTTTAATGCCACTTTCGTCCAAAATTCGATCGTAATCACTTGCTGAAAGATCCTCCGGCTTCTTATCCGCCAATACTACCAATATTCCTTCCAGAATGTTTGTCCCAAACGAGCGGCCGCCCATTTCCGGTGTGGTCGTCACTAATGTTTTCACACCTCGTTGCCGTAACAGCAATTCATCTTCTTGTGTTACCGTATTGGTAATAACCATTTTACCATCCAATTTTTCCGGCATATTATGGCGAATAAAATGAAAATCGCCGGCAATCACATCGGCTTCTTCAAAGTATGAAGAAAACCGGGGTTTTATCTCGTTTTGACTGGCTCCGGTGGGATAAAACAGCGAAATTGGCAATTGGGTAACGACAGGCGCCACGAACGCAGCTAAAAAATTCAACGTGCTGAGTTTGCGGATTGGCACAGGCAAACCTAGCCCAAACATCAAATCGCCAAATACAACATCGCTGCCGGCCGCCACTAATGCCTCTGCCAAACCAAAACGATCTACCGCGCACACTAGAAGCACCTTTCGATCCTGAAACCGAAAGATTTTATTTTCCCGCAAATAACCAACGACCCGACGTTCTAATGTATTTTTAATTCCGCTGCCATCAACAATCGGTGTTTTTTTCGCGGCAGCAGCAATTGCTGACGACTCGCGAAACGTATATCGTTTTTTTCCGGCATAAATGTATAAATCTGTCCCACCCATGCCAAAACAATCCACCGTTCCATCCATTTCCCGGATTAATTGGATCGCTTTGCTTTTATCGCCATCGGTTCCAATCCGTTCAATGCTAAAAGTTTCGCCGCCAAAATTTTCTATCGCCTTGCTGTTCCGTTTGGACGAGCCTAGACTAACACTCACTACTTTTTTCATTGTCCGCCCACCTTAAACATGTATTTGCCGAATCATCTTCCGAATGATTTCCGGTTCGACATACTTATCTTCGGCAATTGGCGACTCGCCAATTTCAACGCCAATTACTTCTTTGTCCAGCAAAGTCGCGATAAGTTTGATACGCATGTTAGAGCCAATAATAATGACAACATCATATTTGCGTAGGCTTGAAATAATTTCCATAATCGTATTGAACAACTCAAGACCCGATTTACTTTCAACATAATTCCAGCGTTCCTGTTCCGACAATAAAAAACAATAATCCACGCCTTCCTGTCGGGCAATATTCCTGATTTCTTCCTGATTGATTACCGGAAAACCGATAATCGCCACCGTTCCGCCTTTGCGCACCTCTCCCAGCGTCTCGAGTCGCGAAACCAACGTACGGTCAACCCCAATTTGTTTGGCTACTTCTTGTTGCGACCAGCCTTTGCTGCGCAAATCAAGTATCTCATCAATCGCTTGATGAAGTTTTTGCCGGTTAATAATCTTATCACCGATATGCGTTAACACGGCATCATCTCCTACGAATTTGTGTACACAAGTTTGTGCACACAAATATTGTACCATGTTTCCTTTTATTCCTCAAGCTGACAATCTATTTTCCCATTTTTTTTGCCAGTAAAAGGAAAACCGCAGGGAATTATCCCCACGGTTCAAAGGGAAAACGTCGAATTACTTTTTTATAAATTGCCATTTTTAACACAGTATCATCATGGCTCATACCTTTTTTTAACCCTTGCGCTGCGCGCAGTCCTTGCTGCATGGTCAGACCCATATCACTTGCCAACTGTGACATTGTTGTACGCCGGGCACTGACGAGCGATTCGTTGAGTTTCTTGCCGGCTTTGATGTTGTCCACAAACTCCTGCGCCAAATAAAATTTAGCCATATTGGTCAGCGGATTACCACATGCCCCACCGGTTGTAATCCCTAACGCCTCCGGCATCGTATAGCGTATACTGAACTCAAGCGACTGTTTCAACTCATCCGTTTCTTTAATCAGTGATTCCATCATCGTTCGCGGAGTACAAAGGCCATACGTGGAAAGCGCCCGGATCATTGCGTGTTCAATGGTATGGGCCTGTTCTTTTTCCACAAGACCTCCCAAATTTGCCGACATGCCAATTTCCCGGCCAGTTTGCAAATCGGTACCATAAATAGTTACCGTAATATCCATCGGTCCATGAAACTCAGTATAACCTCCTTGCGGAAGCCACCCGGCGCCGGAAATCACCGGATACTCTTTGCGCATCTTCAAAAAGTCCAATGCTTCAATATCTGAAGATATCACATAACGTTCTTTGGTCTGCAGGCTATGCCAGCGGGCATGTACTTGTCCTTCCATAACTACCGTCAAAAAGTTGGTTTCTATCCCCGCTTCATCCACCAGCATTTGTCTTTTCACATCGACAATCCTGGTTACCACGCCGACAGGGTATAAATTTTGTTCATCATCAATCCATGGACAAACAAGAATGTCACGTCCTACACCAATTTTCGCTAACATTTTTCCAGTCTTATCTTCTAGAAATACACCTGTAATTCGACCCCCATCCGGTCGTGGTAGTACTCCGTTAGCAACCGGCAGTATGATCATATTCCAGTTCACCATCCCCAGGTGTTTCCGCAGTAAAACTATCCAATATCGATAAAAAATCTTGCATCGTTACGGCTTGATTGAAGCGAACCCGCAGTTGGGCCGATTTGGGAAGTCCCTTGGTATACCAAGCGGCATGACGCCGCATTTCGCGAATTCCTAAATATTCCCCTTTTAAGGAAATCAGCATTTCCAAATGACGGAATAAGATGTCTTTGCGTTCGGTTAAAGAAACACCGTGTGCATATTGCCCAGTTTGAAAATATTCATTTACTTGCCGGAAAATCCACGGATTTCCTTGCGCGCCACGGCCAATCATCACGCTGTCGCAACCGGTGGTCTTAAGCATTCGTTCCGCATCTTCCGGTGTTCGGATATCCCCGTTGCCGATCACCGGTATGCTGACAGCCTCTTTCACGCTCTGAATAATGTCCCAATCGGCTTTGCCCGAATAAAATTGTTCCCTAGTGCGCCCATGTACAGCAACCGCGCTCGCGCCGGCCTTTTGCGCCAATTTTGCTAACTCAACAACATTGACGGATGATTCATCCCAGCCTTTGCGAAATTTAACCGTAACCGGAATATCCGCCGCCTGAACAGCAGAGCTTATTACCCGATACGCTAATTCCGGTTGGCGCATCAACGCCGCACCGTCGCCATTTTTAATAATCTTCGGAGTCGGGCATCCCATATTGATATCAACGATATCGGCTCCAGCAGCAGCTACAATTCGAACCGCCGACGCCATATTTTCCGGATCCGAGCCGAAGATCTGCACCGCTACAGGCCGTTCACGGTCATCAACGCGCATCAGATCCATCGTGTTCTCGTTACAATACAACAACCCTTTACTGCTCACCATTTCCGAATATACCAGTGCACAACCCATTTCCTTGGCTAACAGCCGAAATGGCAAATCAGTTACGCCGGCCATCGGCGCCAATAGCAACGGGCTTTTCAGTCGCACTGCGCCAATTTGCATCTTACAATTCCCTCACAATCATTCAGTTCACAACAACTACTTCTATTTAACCGCGGCCAAACTAGCGATTTTGTTCGTACAATAACCGCAGCCCTTCCAAGGTCAAGAATGGCTCTACGACGTTAATGGTACTTGATTCTTGGGCAATCAGGTTTGCTAACCCGCCGGTAGCAACAACCTTGGCATCTTCGCCGGCTTCTTTTTTCATCCGTCGCACGATTTCGTCAACTTGCCCGACAAAACCAAAAATAATTCCCGACTGCATACTGGTAACGGTATTACGGCAAATTACCGAACGCGGCACAGCCAATTCGATTCTCGGTAATTTCGCCGCCCGTTGGAACAAGGCGTCCGTTGAAATTCCGATACCGGGAGCAATCGCTCCGCCAAGATAATCGGCGTTCGCCGAAACATAACAAAAAGTAGTCGCTGTACCAAAGTCAACAATAATCAAAGGACCGCCATACTTTTGAAAAGCCGCCATTGCGTTGACAATCCGGTCAGCTCCGACTTCCCGCGGATTTTCATATTTTATGCAGATACCCGTCTTAACTCCTGGCCCGACTAACAAGGGGTCCACAAAGAAATAGCGCTGACACATGCGCGTCAAGGGAACGATTAACGGCGGCACAACAGAAGATATGGCGACTGCCTTGATATCCCGCATGTTTATTCCCCGAAACGCAAAGAGATTATGCAGCAAAATCCCGTATTCATCACTGGTCTTTTGTTTGTCACTTGAAATTCGCCAGTGATACAGCAGCGTTTCCTTATCATAAACACCGAGCACAATATTCGTATTCCCAACATCAAATACCAAAAGCATGTTTTATCCTCCCCATTCTCACATAGTATCATATCAAATTAATTATGCAGCAGGCCTGCTTGTATCAATGCGCCTTTTACCCGCACTCCCAAAAAAGCTGCCAACGCGATTTTAAAAATGTCAAACGGGAAAAATGGCATAACGACTAATAAAAATCCCTGTTGAATTGACATCGTTTTATGCAAAAGCCATGTCAAGCTAATTATAAAACCGAAAAGTCCGCAAGCGTATATAACAAACAGACCGGCCAACATGACGATAAACATTCGCGTGTACGACAAGGAACGATGCGCTGCCAGCCAGCCAACGAGAGCTGTACAGCATAAAAAGCCAACAATAAAGCCTCCAGTCGGCCCAACCAATACAGTAATACCGGCTTTCCCTTGAGCAAAAACCGGCAAACCGAAAATACCCAGCAAAATCCAGATGCCAACACTCATCGTTCCCCAGCGGGAACCTAACAACACGCCGGCCAGCATAATAAACAATACTTGTAACGTATGCGGAACCGGAGAAAAAGGAAGAGGAAACGCAATTTGGGAACTGATTGTAATTAAAGCGGCAAATAAACCAGTTAAAATCATATTTCGCAACATTAGCATACGCCTCCTGTTTTACCGAGGCGTATTTTAACATCGCCGGCCAATACGCATTCTTTGCCATAGTCTGTTTCCACCAACAACGCTCCGGTGTCATCAATATCAATCGCCAAACCACAAAACTTCCGTTCTGTCATGGTAACATCGATCATTTGACCAAGAGTAACCGTCATCCTTCGCCACTCATCAAAAATGCGCCCAAATCCATCACAACAAACTTCTTCATACAATCGTTCCAACTGCCATAAAACTTCAGCTAATAATTTCACCCTCGATAAACAAGATCCCTTCAACATTGACAACGATGTGGCAATGGAATGGATATCTGCCGGGAAATCGTCTGACTGAAGATTTACGTTAATACCAATTCCCAGCACAATATAATTGATGCCGTCCATCTCAGCGTTCATTTCCGTCAAAATACCGGCAATTTTTTTATTGTTGTACACAATATCATTAGGCCACTTAATCCCTGTGTTTATACCGGTACAATTGATGATTGCCCGGTTGACGGCCACTGCCGCTAATAATGTAAATTTAGGCGCTTCCTGAGGCAAAAAACGCGGCCGCAGAATAACAGAAAGCCAAATTCCTGTTCCGGCAGGTGAAACCCACTCTCGTGCCAAGCGGCCACGACCAGCAGTCTGTTCTTCGGCCAGAACAACAGTTCCGGCCGGTTTTCCCTCTGTTGCTAATTTTTTTGCTTCATCATTCGTCGACCCGGTGCTAGAAAAATATGCAATGTTTCGTCCTAACCATGCCGTAGCAAGATGAAAATCTACTTCACCGGGAAGAAGCAAATCCGGTGCACAACGCAAGCAATAGCCTTTTCGGGGATGCGATTCAATGAGATACCCTTCCTGTTTTATCGCTTGGATATGTTTCCAAATCGCAGTGCGTGAAACTGCCAGCTGTTTGCTGATCATTTCGCCTGACACATAGCTATTCGAATGGTGGCGCAATAATTCGAAAATTTTTGTCCGCAAAAACAATCCCCCTCGCAAATTGTTACCCACATTATAGTTTATGGTTAACAATTTGTAAAGGCATGCCCCTAGGGACATTAACAATTAGCCATAAAAATACGGCCTCCCGCAACCTTTGGCAGACCGTATCTCTTTAATTAATATTCATTAAGGTGCAAGGGAGAGCTCTCCCTCACAGACGAGAAATATACACTGTTTTTGAATTCGTACTCCCTACTCCGGTTTCTTCCGTCAGCGGTTTTTCACTTGCGGCGGGAGCAGTCTTAATAACAGGGTTTCCGCTATCATTCAGTTCATCGCCATCATCAGTAATTTTTCCATCTTTCATCAATTGTTCCAACTGATTGGCTTCCAAAGTCTCCCGTATCATCAAAGCATCCGCAATTGCCGTCAGTTTGTCCATGTTGGTCTTTAATATCTCTTCTGTCTTGGCATACGCATCTTCAATCATACGACGAACTTCCTGGTCGATTGCGTAAGCAACCTCTTCACTATAATTGCGGTCCCGTCCAAGATCTCTGCCCAAAAAGACTTGTTCGTCCCTATGACCAAACGAGATTGGTCCCAGCGCATCACTCATGCCAAATTCGCAAATCATTTTGCGGGCCAAAGAAGTAGCCCTCTCCAGGTCATTCTGCGCGCCGGTACTAATTTCATCCAAAACCAGGGCTTCAGCTACCCGACCGCCAAGGAAAGTTTTCAACTGATCCAATAACTCGGAACGCGTTGCATAATAACGATCTTCTTTCGGCAGCATCAATGTATATCCGCCTGCGCGACCGCGAGGAATAATCGAAACTTTATGAACAGGGTCGGTATGACTGAGCATCATCCCTACCAATGCATGGCCTGCTTCATGATAAGCCGTTAATTTCTTTTCATTTTCACTGATTACCCGACTCTTACGTTCCGGCCCAGCCATAACCCGTTCTACCGATTCTTCCAATTCCGGCATTTCAATTCTTTTTTTATTGCGCCGAGCTGCCAATAAAGCGGCTTCATTCACTAAATTACTTAGGTCGGCACCGGTAAAGCCCGGTGTGCGGCGTGCTAAAACATCAAGGCTAACATTATTGCCCAAAGGTTTCCCTCTGGTATGGACCTTCAAAATATCCATCCGGCCTTTAACATCCGGCTTATCGACAACAATTTGCCGGTCAAACCGGCCTGGGCGTAATAACGCTGGATCAAGGATATCCGGACGGTTTGTAGCCGCGATGATAATAATTCCTTCATTAACGCCAAACCCATCCATTTCGACCAACAACTGGTTCAACGTCTGTTCACGCTCATCATGACCGCCGCCAAGACCAGCGCCACGCTGGCGGCCAACCGCATCGATTTCATCGATGAACACAATACAGGGTGAATTTTTTTTCGCCTGTTCAAACAGGTCCCGTACACGCGAAGCGCCCACCCCAACAAACATCTCAACAAAATCCGAACCGCTGATGCTAAAGAACGGAACTCCCGCTTCACCGGCAACAGCGCGGGCTAATAAGGTTTTCCCGGTACCAGGCGGTCCATACAATAAAACACCTTTTGGTATCCTGGCGCCTAGTTCGTTAAATTTCTTTGGATGCTTTAGGAATTCTACAACCTCTTCCAGTTCTTGCTTTGATTCATCCGCACCGGCAACATCAGCAAAAGTAACCTTATTCTTGTCTTCGGTATTTAGTTTAGCCCTGCTTTTGCCAAACGACATGACACGGTTTCCACCGCCCTGCGTCTGTTGCATAATAAAAAACCAAACCCCAATCAACAATAGCATAGGCAGGATCGAAGAAAAAATCGTCGTCCACCAAGGTGGTTGCGGCGGCTGTTCCGCCTTTATATCTACTCCTTTTTCCCGCAACGTATTAATCAGAGCCGGGTCATTTGGAGTGACTGTAGTAAATTCCTGTCCGTCCTTAAGCTTGCCGCGGATCATATTATCAACTATGGTTACACGCTCTACATTCTGTTCTTCAACAGACCGCATAAATTGAGTATAAGTAATCTCCTGCTTATTTGTAGTTCGTGATGAGTAATAATCAATAATTGATATTGCTATTATGATAATTAGTAGATAGAAACTAACATTACGAAAAAACTTATTCAATCACTAGCCCTCCTCTCACTGGAACAAACAAAAACATCCGTCGTTGATTGCTATCCATAGGTTCATATTATATCACACTCTTTGTAAACTAACAACAATAAGGTCGCCAGCGGAAGGTTCCAACTTCCGCCATTCATTGTTGTTCTGGTTAGCAGGACGACCTCATTTCGAAGTATTTTTAGGAATTCCAATAAACGGTAAATTTCGATATTTTCCGGCAAAATCCAAGCCGTAACCTACAACAAAGTGATCCGGGATAATGAAGCCGTTGTAATCAACCGGTACATCTGCTTTCCTGCGTTCCGGTTTATTTAATAATGTGCAGATTTTAATACTGCGAGGCTTCCGTGATTTTAAATTTTCCACCAAGTAACTCAAGGTTAAACCCGAGTCAATGATATCCTCAACAATTAAAATATGTTTTCCTTCCACATCTTCATCCAAGTCCTTAAGAATTCGCACTACTCCAGTGGATGATGTTGAGGATCCATAGCTCGAAACGGCCATAAAGTCAAACGTTACCGGCAATTGCACCGCTCTAGCCAAATCAGCCATAAAAATGATCGCTCCCCGCAAAACGCCAATCATGAGAATTTCCTGACCCGCATAATCTTGCGTTAATTGCGCGCCCAATTCTTTTACCCTTGCCGCTAGGTCCTCTTCACTGAATAAAACTTCTTGTATTTCATCTAACACGAAATATTGCCTCCCGTTTGAATAATCGTTAATTGCAAACACTGTCTTGTAGAGGGCAGAACTTTTCCCCGTTCCGCCTGACGATAACCACCTACCCATAAAATCCCCTGTTGGTCACAAATGAGAGGGATTGAATCGCGAAAATCAGCCGGTATTTTATGATCAATAAGAAAGTTTTTTAATTTCTTGCCGCCAGATGCTCCTAATGGCCAAAAACGGTCGCCAGGCAACCTCGTCCGTACGAATAACGGCAAAACTAATTTGCTTTGATCAAATACCGCGACATTCTTGTTTTTTATCTTATTCCACTCCGTCAAAGTTTCCGCCAATACAGCAATTCCCAATTCTTTGATTTCTGTTTTGCCGGGGACTGTGAGGCCAAAAATAAACTCTCTGGCAGCGGCTTGTCCTGCAAAATGCTCCATCATTATATCAATAGTTTGATATCCGCGTTTCGCAAGTAATCCACCGGGCAAACGAAGCATCTTTCCTACTTGGCAACAGTTTACCATCTCTATCAGTTTTTCCACATGATAGAAGGAGATTCCTTTTAAATGTCCTTGTTTTTTTTTAATTACCGTACGGAAAAATTCTCTTTGCAGGGCAATGTGAATTTTTTTTATGCCGTTTAGCTGAACAACGGTGTTTCCGCCATCTATTGTTGTTGTTTCAGCCAGCAACTGTTCTGCCGCCTGTTGGAAAAAATCGTTCTGTTCCGCCATGATTGCCGCAGTCCGGCACAAAGTATCGCTGATTGCCGGATTGTATTCGCGCGCCAGCATTGGCAACAATTCCAATCTTATCTTATTGCGGAGGTAGTCGGTTG
>Ga0316604_10002621_pt1 | contig 13520 bp, 14 predicted proteins | sample OWC_soil_day20_C_FD_207650 | JGI IMG/M metagenome (GOLD analysis project Ga0316604, IMG submission 207650) | Wetland soil microbial communities from Old Woman Creek delta, Ohio, United States - OWC_soil_day20_CT | ecosystem: Environmental > Terrestrial > Soil > Wetlands | place: USA: Ohio... | reverse complement strand
GCTTTAATTCCCGAAATAAAGGATATGTGTGATATCAGCGGTATGCTGATTATGAACATAGATAGTACAAATATGAATCCGCATTTGATGATAAAAATTGCTGAAACAATTTATGCAAATTATCATGGTTACGATGGGTTTGTTGTAACTCATGGTACAGATACAATGGGATATACTTCAGCAGCATTGTCATATATGCTGCAAAATATTAATAAGACTGTTGTTGTAACAGGTTCACAAATTGCAATAGGGGAATTATATACGGATGCAAAAAAGAATATATCGGATGCTATACGATTTGCAATTGAAGGTATACCGGGTATTTTTGTTGCTTTTGACGGAAAAATTATCAATGGAACCAGAGCAAAAAAAATCAGGACTCGTAACATGAATGCCTTTGAAAGTATAAACTGCGCCAACGTTGCCGAAATAAAACTGGGAAAGATTACTTTTAGCAAAGACGTTTGCAATATATTAAAGGTTGATGCAAGCAAGCCATTCAATTTGCAGACTTCCATATGTACGGATGTGATGGTAGTTAAGCTGTTTCCTGGAATAAAACCGGATATTTTTGACTTTTTGAAGGAGCATTATAAAGGGGTAATTATTGAAAGTTTCGGAATCGGCGGAATACCTTGTCAAGAGAATAATGATATTCTTACGAAAGTGAAAGAACTCATTGCTGCTGGAGTAGTGGTCGTCATTACCACTCAATGTCTGGAAGAGGGAATTGATTTAGGCATATACGAGGTAGGACAAGAAATCGCTAAAAATGCGGTTATTTGTGCAGGAGACATGAATATAGAAGCCAGCGTAGTTAAATTAATGTGTGCTTTGGCTAATTTCAAAAATATCGATGATATTAAATACTTTTTTGAGACACCAGTGCTTGGCGATATTAGTGTATAAATCTGTTCCAGTCTTGCATCTTCAGCAAACCAGCGACTCCTGTTTTTTGCACATTCATGATCTAGAATGAGCTTTGTCCCCCGTGCTTCAATTATACTTTAGCAATAGCCGATTCATAATCTGCATGTAAGAAAGGAATAATGTCTGGATCATAATTGCAAAATTACAAAAAGTATACTTCCTTTAACTCAGAATTTTCTTTACGCAACTTACGCAATTCATCATCAAATAAATTTTACACGTTTTCTCGGACTTTTCGAAGTCCGGGAATTGTTTTTTTTACAAAAAGAGGGCTGCCACACTATTTTTAGTGCGACAGCCCCTTTCACCATTTACGCATATTAAAATGAGAGAGATTTACAGCCCTCTAGCAGCTAATTCATGCTCTGCACTAACTAACTTCACACAAAGTACGACCAATTCCATAGCCTGTTTTAATTCTGACAATGGAGGGAAGGTAGGAGAAAGACGAATATTTTTGTCTTCAGGATCTTTGCCATAAGGATAGGTAGCACCAGCAGGAGTGAGCAGGACGCCGGCGGCTTCAGCTTTTGCTACGATGTCTTTTGCACATCCTGGGAGAGTGTCGAGACTAATAAAGTAGCCGCCTTGCGGTTTGCTCCATGAAGCAATGTTTTCGCCGCCCAACTCTGATTCTAAGATATCCAGAACTAAATTAAATTTAGGCTTAATAATGGCTGCATGACGCATCATATGTTCCTTTATGCCAGCTTCATTTTTGAAGAAGCGGACATGCCGCAGCTGGTTTAATTTGTCAGGTCCGATGGTTTGTATATTAAGCTGTTTTTTAAGCCAATTAATGTTATTAACACTACTGGCCAGCATAGCAATTCCAGCACCAGGGAAACTAACTTTAGATGTTGAGGCAAATTCAAAAACACGATCAGGATGACCTGCGGCATTGCAGGTTTGCAGAATGTTAAGTAATGTGCCAGGGGTATCTGTGAGATGATGTACTGCATAAGCATTATCCCAAAAAATACGAAAATCAGGTGCTTTTGTAGGCATTGCTGCCAAACGTTTTACAACAATATCCGAATAGATAATACCAGTGGGATTACTATACTTTGGTACACACCAGATGCCTTTAATTGCTGGATCGGAGGCCACTAGGTTTTCAACTTGGTTCATATCCGGACCATCATCTTGATAGTTAACCCTGATCATTTCAATTCCTAAGTGCTGGCAAATAGCAAAATGCCGATCATAACCAGGACTGGGACAGAGGAATTTTACCTTTGGCAGCTTACTCCAGGGGACATCACTTTCTGGCAAGCCATGCAGCATGGCGCGAGAAATTAAATCATGCATCATGTTTAAGCTGGAATTACCCCCAATGATAATTTCCTCGGGTTTGGCATCTAAAATCCAAGAGAAAAGTTTCTTTGCTTCGGGAATACCGTCGATTCCGCCATAGTTTCGGCAGTCAATTCCATTCGAAGTTTTATAATCGGATTTGGTAAGGCAATCCAAAAGATCAGCAGAAAGATCTAATTGCTCGGTGCAGGGCTTTCCCCGGGACATATCTAATTTAAGGTTTTGAGCCTGAAAATCTTGATAGCTCTTAGATAATTCAGCATAATAGCCTTGTAATGTTGTGTTACTCATGTCTTTCAATTTACTCATTTTTACATCTCTCCTTCACATTCTTTCATTATATTGGAATTAGTAAGCCAAAGGCAATAGGTTTTCACAAAAACGATAGTATGTATTCTGAATACGTTACGAAAGGCAATGATAATTTCTGATACTAAAAGCAAAAAAAAAAACTTACTAAATTTAAGTAAGCAGTTTAACATTCAGCTTGATATTTCTCTTTGTATGCCTGTTTATTTTGGGCAATTTCACTTAATAAATCAATGAAGAGATCAATTTCGTTGCTGTTATTATATAATCCTAGACTTAGCCGTACTAGTCCAGGAAAAGGAATTTCAGGTTGCTGTTGATAATAGGTTAACTTTTTGGGGGTTAGACCTAGAAGCTTTTCAACATAGGGATGGGCACAGAATAGGCCGCTTCTTACAGCGATACCCCCTTCATAGGAGAGCAGCTTTGCTAACAATTCATGATGGACACCTGGAAGATCAAAAGAAATGATGCCTAGTCGATCTTCATTCTTTTTAGCGCAGCAATATAATCTTAGATCAGGAATGGATGTTAATTTGTGAATGGTATAGTGGATCAGCTCTTGTTCGTATTGATCAATAACATTCATGCCAATCGACATTAAGGTTCTAATTGCCGCTGTTAAGGCTACTACGCCCATAACATTAGGAGTGCCTGCTTCCTCTTTATGAGGGGAAAGAGACCATTCGATAAATTGATGTGAAACTAATTCTACTGCACCGCCGCCTTTACAAAAAGGCTCTTGTCTTTCGAAGGTTTCCTGTGGACCAATGAGAACTCCAATGCCAAAGGGGGCGTACATTTTATGGGCAGAAAATACTAGATAATCGATGTGTTCCGGAGAATCATGGTCTTTCATGTCAATAGGGGAATGAGGTGCCAATTGTGCTCCATCTACAAGAATTTTTGCGCCATGCTGATGAGCTAGTCTGGCGATTTTATGAATTGGATTTTTATAGCCAGTTACATTCGAGGCTCCAGCAACGGCGACTGTTTTTACTCTTCCTCTATACTTTTTTAATTTCATTTCTAAATCTTCTAAAGAAAACATGCCGTTTTTATCGATAGTTACATAATCAATAGTAAATTTATCTCTCCAAGGCAGATCATTCGCTAAATGCTCCATATCGGAGGCGAGGATGACCTGTTTATCATCCTTTTCTGCCAAAATATAAGACAGCAAATTAATAGACTCAGTGGTATTTTTTGTATAAATAACAACATCTCTCTGATGATCTGCATTCACGAAGCTTTTAATCACGTCTCTTCCTTCTTCATAGATGTCAGATGAAAGCAGGGATTTGTAACCTGTACCGCGGTGAATGGATGAATACCAGGGAGAAAAATTAACTATTTCATCCATGACTGCATGCAGGGGGGGAGTAGTTGCTGCATTATCAAAATTAATGTAAGTAACGCTGCTGCCATTGATTAAGGGCACTTTTTCTTCTACTCCGACTACTAAATTTCTAAGATTTGAGTGTAGTATCATATTGTGTCCTCCAATCCGATATTGGATACTCTTCATAAAGTATTTACACTATATTTTATTCTATGCATAATCCAAGAGGTTTTACACAGAGGATTAGGTAAAAAAACTAAAAAAAGAGTGAGAAATTTGTTGGAGAATAGAGGAAAATGAAAGAAAAGAAAGAATAATGTCTTAACGTAAAAAACGATAAGATGTAAAGGAGACTGTAACAGCCATGGTAAAATGGGAAGACAAATATAGCCTGGGAGTAGAATCCATTGATGAACAGCACAAAGAGCTATTTAGAATAGCAAATCGAATTTATGAACTTTTAAAAAATGAAATGATCCTGGATAAATATGATCATATCATGGAAATCATTGATGAGTTAAAAAACTATACAGTGGATCACTTTAAAGATGAAGAAGAGTACATGAAAAGTATTGGCTATAAAAAGTTTCTTTCCCACAAAGTTGCTCATACTGATTTTTTAGATAAAATGGAAAATATCGACGTAAATAAAATTGATAACGGGCATAATGAATATTTACTAAGCATATTAGATTTTGTATGCGTTTGGCTTATAGAACACATTCTGAAAGAAGACAAATTAATCGTGGCCTAATCATTTTTCACATAAAAAAGTATTCCTAGGAGAACAAAGCCCTCCTAGGAATTTTTTGCGAGAATCAGAAAGTGTAAGTTTTGTAGGTGTTTTAAGGGGGGCGCAGTGCTTTCTGTAGTATAAGGATGTAATGAGTTTTGGAGGATGAAGTGTCATTGCGAGCATAGCGAAGCAATCCCCTGCTTGTTAAGAGATTGCTTCACTCTGTTCGCAATGACAAGAATACGAAGTGCTATGCTGCACGTTATTTTACAATTGTAATTGTACCGGCTTTCCTTGGCGCAGGCTTAGGAGTACTTCTTCCCGGGAAGCCTAAGGCGGCAGAGCCATAGATTCTGTGTTCAGGAGGAACTCCTAATTCAGTTAAATAGTCTCTAATTTCGGGTAAATCAGAAATTAGTACTAATAAATGTATCCAGCAAGAACCAATACCCAAAGAGTGGGCTGCTAAAAATATATTTTGCAAAGCTGCAGTACAATCAGATTGAGGGGCGGCAGAAGCAGAGCTTATGGAGTTAGATGCGATAACAAGGGTAGGAGCATGATAGAAAAAATTAAAGTTCGGTGCCTCAGCCACTTTCTTTAAGAAATCGATATAAGGCATGCTGGGATCTTCACCCGGATGCTTTACCAGTACTTTTTGCACAAGGGAATTGAATTGTGCTAATTTTTCTTTACTATGTATTGCAGTAAAATGCCAAGATTGTGCATTCATGCCCGTAGGAGCAAAGGTTGCCGCCTCTAAAATTACGTTTAAATCAGATTCGGGTATTTGTTCTTCCTTAAAGACTCTGATGCTTCTTCTGGTTAAAATATTGTTAATGATCTCATTCATTTAGCATTCCTCCTAAAAATAGAGTAGTAGTCTCTCGAAAAAAATAAGTATATCTAAATGAGATTTTCCGAGAAGCACACCAGTACCTTGTCAGCCTTAAAACAGTAGGATAATGGCGAGGCTATTTTTCGCAACACAAGGCGGAGGAAGGAAGCATACCGAGAGTATGCCGACCGACGACAACGAAGGGGTGCGGAGAATAGACCGTCAGTATTCACTGATTTAGGGCTGATAAGGTACTAGTATGATCGCTGCATTTCAATGAATACATATGCCATTAATTAACATTATAATAGGGAATTGGTTTTTCGCAAACCCTAAATACTAAGATTGCTGTCAAGACAAAAAAGCAATTTGCAGGATTTTTATCTTTTAATGGTAAATACAGGTAATAGGTATCAAACTGTTATTGTAAATTAGTTCTATAAATGGATTGGGAGGTTTATGAAAATGATAGAAGAACTAGAGTTTGCCCAGGAGCTTATTGACTTTATTTATGAAAGTCCAACGGCTTTTCATGCTGTGGATACAGTAAAAAAGCGACTGCATCATTGCGGTTTTATAGAAGTTCGGGAAGATGAAACGTGGAATCTTAAAAAAGGTGGTAAATATTTTGTAACCAAGAATGATTCTGCAATAGCTGCTTTTGTTCTGGGAATTGGAAATCTAGAAGAGTGGGGCTTTAAAATAATAGGGGCGCACACCGATTCACCGACGTTTAGAATTAAGCCTGCACCAGAGATGACTAGTGAAGGAAGCTATATCAGACTCAATACAGAAGTGTATGGCGGCCCTATACTAAACACCTGGCTGGATCGACCATTAGGGGTAGCGGGAAGAATTACGGTAAGAAGTGAAAATATCTTATATCCTGCAACTAAGCTTGTAAATATAAAAAGACCGATCCTTATTATTCCGAACCTTGCAATACATATGAACAGAGAAATTAATAAAGGTATAGAACTAAACCCCCAAAGAGACACACTGCCACTTTTGGCTCATGTAAACGAAAGGTTAGAAGCGGGAAATTATCTGCTTAATGAGATTGCAAAAGAGTTAAAGGTAGATGTATCAAGTATTATCGACTTTGATTTATACCTTTATGAATACGAAAAGGGCAGTATTATTGGTCTTACTAATGAGTTTATATCTTCAGGAAGATTAGATGATTTAGCGATGGTTCATGCAGGTCTGGAGGCACTCTTAAGAGCCCCGGCAGCACAAGCAACAAATGTACTGATTGCCTTTGATAATGAAGAAATAGGCAGTAGAACCAAGCAGGGAGGAGATTCACCATTTCTTTCTACTGTCTTAGAAAGGCTTCTTATTTCCCAGGGAAAAGGACGAGAAGAGTTTTTTCGATCACTGGCAAAATCATTTATGATTTCTGCAGACCTTGCCCATGCTGTACATCCCAATATGGGGGAAAAGCATGATCCTGTAAATAGACCCGTTTTAAATAAAGGGCCCGTGATTAAAATTAGTGCCAAGCAAAGCTACACTACCGATAGTAATTCTGATGCAGTTTACGAAGAAATATGCAAAAAAGCAGGTGTACCTGTACAAAAATTTGTTAATCGCTCTGACTTAGCAGGCGGCTCCACCATCGGTCCTATTTCATCGACTCATTTAGCTATACGCTCTGTAGATATGGGAACTCCTATACTTGCTATGCATTCTGTCAGGGAATTGGGAGGGGTCTTAGATCATACCTATGTAACAGCATCTTTTGAAGAATTTTATAAATTGTAAGGAATCAATAAGAAGGACGCTGATGCGCTCTGATAACAATAAAATATTGTGAATTGCAAAGCTGCCTATTACTTACTAGATGAGAAGTGACAGGCAGCTTTTATTATTAAATTAACATAAGAAAAGCCTTCGCAAAACCTGCGAAGGCTTGATTTTCATGGTGACCCTGGAGGGATTCGAACCCCCGACCTATTGATTCGAAGTCTGGATTTAGTGATTTGTTTACATTTTGTTATGTTTGCGAACCATTGTATTTAAAGGGATTATAATTTTATTTGCGTTAATTATAGTTTAGCTGTATGGGCTTATTTTTTTTGTCTATTTTACGTTATTAGAATTAGAGCTTCGATTCTTAAAACTTAATAAAGACTAGTAATAATTTATTTATTTATTTTAATTATTGGACGGCTCTTTTATTTTGTACCTAACTGAAACTCAGCTTATATGTACGGATAAATAGTGAGAAATAAATTTACATTCGGTAGTTTAATTTATAGTTACTACGGAATGTATGTTAGTGAAAGCCGATATACAGGATACACACAGTTAAATTGATATCCTTGGCTATATTGGTTTTACAAAAAATATAAATTTAGGGAGGACTTCACATGTCTTACAATTCAGATTCACCAGCAAACAGTGTCGCAGAGGAAATTAGAGAAAATTTCAGGGCGCTAAAGGAGGATAAGATTGTCGCCGCTGACAGTGCTACTACTGCAGAAAGTTGTACAGGTAATGCAGCAACGGCAACAAAACTGGAAACTGCAGTTAATATTAATGGGGTGTCTTTTGATGGTTCGGCAGACATAACAATTACCGCAGAAGCCGATGGTGGTAACGCGGATACTTTGAATGGGAAAAGCGTGGATGATATTGAAAGTGCTAGCAAATTTACTGGTTGGCAGGAAGTCAGTACTTCTGGCACAGCTGCAACGGATGGTATCCTTATTGCTACATCAGGTTTTAATCTTGAGTTGGTAGGATATACATCAGGGATAAAACGGTTTTCAATTTCTCCACGGGATAAATATGGAACGGGTTATAATGCTACATCAATGCCTGTTATGAAGGGTGAATCATGGTCGTTCACCGGTGCATCCACAGTTTGGTTTATGGGAATTGGAAGTTAAGTACCAAAATATCATATGGCAGTCAAATGTTTACCTTCTGATTAAAACGAGAAAAACCGATAAGTTATTTTTCGTATTTTAAGCAAATCGGCAAGCGTTTGTTATCCACAAAAGAACCGCCTCGCTCTTAATTGAGTGAGGCGGTTCTTTATTTTTAATTTGGAAAATTGTCACACTGCTGTCATATTTTACTGTTATAATATAGCTATATAAAGGGAGGTTATTTAATAATGAAAAAAATGTTAGTAGTAATGCTTGCTATGTTTGTTTTGTCTCTATCTTCAATAGTAAGTGCCCATAGCATTCAAGGAAATTGGTCAAATGCAAATTATCAAATGTATGCGGGTGATGACCAACCACCTCAACCAGACCAACATAAAAAACATAAACCAGAACCACAGCCACAGCCGCAACCACAACAACCTGAAAATCCCCACAATCCACATTGATGTGTTGTATATAGCAAAGTAAGAGAACTGTCCGTAATGGATGGCTTTAATTTTAACAGCATCACCTGTAGTGTAATAAAAACGGCAAGCGATTGCCGATGTTAGCGCACCGCCTTACCTTATTGGTAGGGGTGTGCTTTTTTATTATGTTCGTATTCTATTATTTCGTCACTTCTTTTAGATGCAAAACACATTGCTGATAATAACAATCCGACACATGATCCAATAATTGCCGACCCTAACATACATAAGAACAGTATTGTAAAAGAAACCATTAGGTATTCACCTCTTTCGCAATATAATCTTTTAAAGCTAAAAGTAAAATAGCGTTTTTGGATGCACCGGTATTTTTAGCGAATTGTTTTACTTCTTTGTCTACATTAACCGGAACACGCGCGCTATATGTAATGATTTCATTATTCTTTGACACTGTAAAAACCCCTTTTTGACACTGTAATACCACTGATATAGTGTCAAGTCTATGATGTTTGTAAAAATAATGGTGTTAATTTTGACATTGTGGTATTATTATGACATCAAAGAAGGGGAATAAATATGAAAAATCAAGATAAAGAAGTCAGAATAACGTTTCGTGTACCTACTGATATTTATGAAAAAATTGTTGAATCAGCACAAAAGAATAGACGATCAGTCAATAATGAAATGGTTGTAGCTTTGGAGCAGTTTTTAGAAAAGAATAAATAATATGCATAAAAAAAAACTGCCTTAACTGGTTGAGGTTTTTTATGCATAAATTTAAGGAATGCAGATCTTATACAGCTAATGTTGACGTGAATAGTAAGAAATAGCCAATATTAATAGTATAAAAATCCTCCACATGGGAATATACTATTTAAGACATCTATTTCAATTGACATATGCTTAATTATCAACTATATTAATGGTAGAGGCAATTAATAACGCCAAAACGCCCCTGGTTGCAACAGGAGCGCATTGGCAATTGGGAATACTAGAGGCTAATTCAGAAATGTATGTATAATCTTATAGACTATCCATACAAATCCACCTGAAACTGTTATCTTGAAGGACTTAGTTTCAAAGTGCATAGTAAATCACCTCCTGTATTCAGTTTAGGGCAACCGTCAGATGGTTGTCCTTTTACTATTATATAGGAAAATATATACTATTCAATAAAAAAGCCACCAGTTATGCTATAAATCTAATTGATTTTACATAGTTTCTATCCAAGAATCATTACCTTCCGTAAGTCAAGTAATGGTAAATCAATCATTATTACCAGCACAGAGGGGAACCAACCTATATCTAACAATGATGATATAAATACTGGATCAAATATCTATACTAAATAACAATAGTGGGCAGCCAATACTGTAATCAACGTTACATCTATTGGCTGCCCATTTTTTTATGTGGATACTTGCTTTAATGGAGGTTAATTACTGTCGATATGGTAAAAGATTATGCTTCAAGCATAAGGGATTTCTTTAGGAAGTTGAATTCACTTTTGTTTATTTCTCCGTTTTTTAGCATATCACTTATTTTTTGAAGCTCTTTGATTATATTTAATGTGCCATTCGATTTATTAGATATGGATGTGTTGGTTGAAAGGGGTTTACTATGATTCTTAGTTGATAATGTATTATCTTCAAATAAACGTATTGTATTGATATCTGTCATTTTGGATGGTTCAACTTTTGATTCAGGGTAGTAGAGAGCAGGGGGAAACTCCTGCTTTTTTTTATTGCTCCAAAATCTTATTATAAAGTCACTCATTATCTATTTTATTTTCCTGGTCTTTTGGTAATGGTTTGGTTGCTGCCGGTTGTAAGTTAGTCGAAAATTTCTTTCTTCCAGAATGGGAAAATACGCCTTCCTGCCACATTTGAAAACCGTAAATTGAGAAAGCCATGATCATCGTAAAAATAAATCCCAATAATCTAGAAGGGAAATCCATAATTCCTCTACTAGCAACCCATGGCAAAATAATGAAAACAAACAGCGCATTATTTAAGATTTCGACTAATAAAAACAGCCAAAAACGTCCATATGTATATTTTAAAATCCACATCGGCACTGTTGGGTAAAGCCCGTAGTAGAAGGCAGGTAAAATAGCTAGTGGATAGATCGTTTCCCGGAAGTACCACCACCCATTTGCAACTCCTAATTCGCTTGCGATAAAAGTCATGAATATAGCTAATAATCCTGCAGGCATAAAACGTCTAATATCTTCTCTTGGCATAAAGAATAGTGTTAACCAAGGTATAATTAACGTGCTCCATAATATTACTTGATTACTCATAGTGAGTCCTCCTGGATGTTCGAATACAGGTAGTTTACCCAGTCGGTTATAATCAATACATAGGGTATAAGAGTTTTATTATATAGGCGTGATAGTTTGTATGGCTTATTACTTAGAGGTATAAGGAAGGGGAATTTATAGCGGGGGTAATACTCCTGCTATTTTTTATACCTATCTTAAACTTGTCTTATATGTACGGATAAAGAATGAAAACTAAATTTACATTCGGTGGTTTAATTTCTAGTTACTACGGAATGTATATTAGTGGAAGCATACATTCTTAAATGGTAATTTTTAAAAAAATCATATAGTGTATATATCTGATTTATGAGTATTCCAATTTATAAAAAAATACTAAATAATTAGATAGTTCTTAGTAGGAATTTATTAATTTTAATAGAAAAAAATATCTTAAAGAAGAAAGTATGCTTCGGAATAGAAACGGAAAAATTTGAACCTTAGCACCAATAACAGTAAAGCACAAGCTATTTTTTTGCCTGTGCTTGTTTTATTTGTGCATTTTCTTTGCTGGTTTGAATGAAATTCTCCATCATATCAGACGTTTCTTTTTCGGCAGATTTTACAAGATGGCTGTATACAAGCTGCGTAGTAGTAGAATTAGCATGATCTAATTTCCCTGCCACTGTTCGCAGATCGACACCGCCAGTAATTAAATAAGTGGCAGCCATATGCCGGATTCAGCATCAACAGAAATTATTATCCCTCAAATTAATGAAAAAGAAAGTACAGAGTTGGATTTAAAAACTTATTTGCAAATAGGTGAAGAAAATCATTTATGGCGTTCTGAACCGGAATTTGGCGAAGTAGTAATGGTGGGTGAGTGCAAATCAGATGTTGGTTCTGGTTGGAACAGTGTCGTTCAAAATTTGATTAATTGTATTTAAGTGCATTTGCTCATATTGAGCATGTGTCTGGAATAATTCTATCAACTTGGGATCAGTATACTGGTTGGCATACTTCTGATATTTTTGCATACAAACTTCTTCGTATTTTTCTTGGTCTTCGAGTAGTTTTCTTTCTTTTTGGCTTAAGTTAACGCTAGTGCTCCTATTGGCACCTCCGTGACATTAGGATGCCTGTTATTTGTTTTGGAGAAGATAACTACCCAAAACCCTGTTTCCAAAAAGAATGTGGCAATGGAGTTTTTTTATCGTACATTCATCTTACGATATAAGGTTGTTCTCGAAATACCGAGTTCTTTAGCTGCTAAGGTTTTATTTCCATCACACTTACTGATTACAGTATGAAGAATACTCTGCTCTATGTTTTTGCCATAACTTTTAAGGTTTTTCTCGTCATTTATCTGATTTTCCTGCATACCTCTAGTTTTGATTCTAATATGTTCTGGCAAGAGGTCATGTACTAAGATGCTTCCTTTAGCCAAAATTATGCACATCTCAATGGTATTTTGTAATTCTCTGACATTCCCAGGCCAGTCATTCGTAGAACAGGCCAATGCAAAATCATAACTGACTTTTTCAATGCTTTTCCCTAGTTGCCCGCTAATTTTTTGAATCAGATGATTTAACAGTAAAGGAATATCTCCCTTTCTTTCTCTTAGTGGGGGAATATTTATCCTAATTACATTAAGCCGGTAGTAAAGATCCTTTCTAAAATGACCTTTTTCAACTTCTTTAGCTAAATCCATATTTGTTGCTCCAATAATTCTCACATCCACTGGTGAGGACACTTTTCCACCCAGCCGGGTTACTGTTTTTTCTTCTAAAATCCGCAATAAAGCAGTTTGCATATCTAAGGGCATATCTCCGATTTCGTCAAGAAAAAGCGTGCCGCCGTCAGCTAATTCAAATTTACCGGGATTGCCCCCTTTTCTAGCCCCAGTGAATGAGCCTTCTTCATAACCAAATAATTCGCTGCTTAGCAACTCTCTGGGGATTGCAGCACAATTTATGGCAATATATGGTTTATGGCTCCGGCGACTGGCGTTATGGATAGCCTGTGCAAATAAATCTTTCCCCGTACCGGTTTCTCCCACCAATAATACAGTGGAAACTGTGTCGGAAACCTGATTCGCTGTTTTAATGCAATTTAAGAAGTTGTTGTCCTGACCTATTAAGTCATTAAATGTAACTTTAGCATAATTGCCAAAGTTGCGCATAACAATGTCGTTAATATGTGACATTTCCTGTAATTTGAAGATTTTACCTTCAACTCTGCCTGCAATAATTAAGTTATGAGTTGATAACATAATTCTCTTTATTCCTGAAAGCGTGTTCAGATGTATAGACTCATCAACTATATCAATATTAGTTTTGAAACTATCCACCAATTTATGCTGCTGTTTTATGTGACCAATAGAAAAAATGGACATGATGTTTTTATTTACGAGATTTTCTTTGATACCTAATATTTCATAAGCCCTCCGGTTAATCCTAGTTA
>Ga0316604_10002620_pt1 | contig 13520 bp, 15 predicted proteins | sample OWC_soil_day20_C_FD_207650 | JGI IMG/M metagenome (GOLD analysis project Ga0316604, IMG submission 207650) | Wetland soil microbial communities from Old Woman Creek delta, Ohio, United States - OWC_soil_day20_CT | ecosystem: Environmental > Terrestrial > Soil > Wetlands | place: USA: Ohio... | reverse complement strand
CTTCCTCCTTGATCGCACTAGCGGATGCGGCCATGTATAAGGCGAAAAATGCGGGACGCAACCGCGTGATGAGCAGCTAATTGGCGGCGTATTCCTCGGTGTAGAGCAGTGGGATCAAGGCATATACGGCGGCGCAATTGACCAGCTCTTTTTTCCAGGTTCGTTCATCGGGTGCGTGGGCCTGATCTTCGTGACCCGGACCGAACCCGATGCAGGGGATGCCGTAGCGGCCCATGATGGATACCCCATTCGTGGAGAATGTCCATTTATCGACGATCGGGTTTGTTTTGAATAACTTTTTATAGGAATCGACCATCGCCTGGCAAATTGGATGATCTTCTTCAATCAACCAGGTTGGGAAGTAACATTCCGTCGGATAAGTCAACTGCGTATAGGAGGGCCGTGCATATTGATACATGGAGACCTCCGCCTGGGCGGCTTTTACCGAGGGTAGATTTTTGATCTGTTGCAGGGCATATTCGCCACTTTCACCGACCGTCAGGCGCCTGTCGATGGAAATCCAGCAACTGTCAGCGACGGCGCAGCGGGACGGCGAAGTATGAAAAATCTCTGAGACGGTCAGGCTGCCCTTACCCAGAAAAGCATGGTCAAGCAAATTCGCATGCAACGCTTTCAGCTCTGTCAGGATGCCGGCCATTTTGTAGATCGCATTGTCGCCGCGCTCCGGCGCTGACCCGTGACAACTCAGCCCTTTGGTTGTCACCTTGATTTCCATGCGGCCTCTGTGACCACGGGTGATTTTGCCGTCGGTGGGTTCGGTTAGCACTACAAATTCGGGTTTTAGCTTATCTTCGTTCAGGATGTACTGCCAGCAAAGTCCGTCGCAATCTTCTTCCTGGACCGAACCGACAACCACCAGCGTGTAGTCGCCGTCGAGCTGAAGGTCTTTGATGATTTTGCCTGCATACACCATGGAAGCCATGCCGCCTTCCTGGTCGCTGGCGCCCAAGCCTATGATACTGTCGGAGTCTTCATGTCCCTGATAGGGATCATAATTCCAGTTGTTTGCGTTGCCGACGCCTACGGTATCTATATGAGCATCCATGGCGATCACATGCTTCCCATGACCGATAAAACCGAGAATATTGCCCATGGGGTCGAGTTCGATTTTATCGAAGCCCACTTTTTCCATTTCTGCTTTAATGCGGAGGATGACGGCTTCCTCGTGCGTGCTTTCGCTGGGAATGGCAATCATATCCCGCAGGAACTTACTCATCTCCGGTTCGTATTTTCGGGCTTGTTCCAACACTTTTTCAAAATCGATTTGCAAAACCTCCGCCTCCTGTATGCAATAAATATGGTAAATAGTAACACGTGTACAGAAATAAAACAATGAACAGGGACGACTTGGCATTTTGGGTGATAAAGTGTAAAATCAGTAAAAAACAGTGTGTTGCAGGGTCGGTTTTGATGGTTGACAGGTGTTTTTGAGACTGATACAATACGAACAGGTTGTCAAAAAGGTGTTTTTAACAAAATATGCTGCATTAAGACAAAGATGTCTCATGATTATCGCCAAGGGGCGGTTATCGTCAGATGTCTTTTTTTTATAAAAAAATATATTGGAGGCAAAACCATGAACAAGAAAAACCTTTCGCTCTTATTAATGATTTCCGTTCTGCTGGTAACCTTACTCGCAGGCTGTGGCCAGGACAAGAAAGCCGCTGCTCCGAGTGCCGCCAAGCCAGAAGCTGAAAAGACCTACATTATTGCCTGCGACGCAAAATATGCTCCGTTTTCATTTGAAGAGAATGGCAAATACAAAGGAATTGACGTGGAACTGATCGCCGCGATTGCGAAAGCCGAAGGCTTCAAATATGAGTTGAAACCGATGGATTTCAGCGGCATTATCCCTGCGATCAAGGCCGGTCAGATTGACGGCTCGATTGCCGGGATGAACATCACGAAGAAACGCCAGGAATCGATCGACTTTTCCGATGGTTATATCAAGTCCGGTTCCTCCATCGTTGTGAATATCAAGAACACCGATGTCAAAACGCTGGATGATCTGAAAGGCAAAACTGCGGCCGTCAAGAAAGGAACCACCGGCGCTATTTTCGCCGAAGAGAACCAGAAAAAATATGATCTGAAAATCAGTTATTACGATGATTCGCCTTCCATGTTTCAGGCCGTGAAAAATGGCAACGCCGATTTCCTGGTCGAAGATTACCCCGTTATTTCCTATCAGATCAAAGTTTCTCCCGAGAAAAACTTCCGGGTGGCTGTGCCTGAAATCGAAGCGGCTCCTTTCAATGGATTCGCCGTCGATAAAGGGAAAAACCAAAAATTGCTGGCCATGTTTAATTCAGGTCTCAAGAAGCTGAAAGCAAATGGAGAGTATGCCAAAATCGTCGGGCAGTATCTACCTCTGGATAAATAAACCTCTATCATTAGCATCTGTGCAGTAAGTCAAACGCCCGACACGCGGTATGATGCAGGCGGTAGGGCGTTTGATTTACTGCATTTTCAGTTGCAGTGTTAGGGGAGGAGGGTTCTTGCGTCATGTATTACTTTGAGTTGTTTCAGGAATGTCTGCCCAGTTTGCTCAGTGGATTGTATCTCACCATTTTTATGGCGCTGGCATCCATACTCTTTGCGTTCATTATCGGGGTGATTCTAGGACTCTTCAGCATCAGCAATAGTCGAGCGCTGCGTTCTTTTTCAACGGTATATATCTACACGGTTCGCGGCGTGCCGTTGATGATCCTGGCCTTGTTCCTGTATTTCGGCGTCAGCTCGATTCTGGGCATTCGCTTTAACCCGGTGGTGGCGGCCATCATTTCCCTTACTATCAATGCCAGTGCGTATATGGCGGAGATTTTCCGGGGCGGCATACAGGCCATTGACGTTGGGCAAATGGAAGCCTCCAGGAGCCTGGGTCTTGGTTATCTGAAGACCATGCAGAAGGTGATTCTGCCGCAAGCCATCAAAATCATGATTCCAGCTTTTTTGAACCAATTCATTACCACACTCAAGGACACTTCCATTCTGTCGGTCATCAGCGTGCGGGAATTGACATTGAACGGACAGATCATCATTGCCCGGAATTATTTGCCATTTGAGGTATATTCTTATGTGGCGGTGATGTATCTTATCATTATCACGGGACTGTCATTGCTCACCAAGAAGCTGGAAAGGAAGTTGAGTTATGATAATCACAGCAAACGACATTAGAAAAAGCTTCGGTCATTTGGAAGTGTTGAAGGGGATTTCTTTGGAAGTGACAGAAGGTGAGGTGCTGTGCATTATTGGACCCTCCGGGTCAGGTAAAAGCACGCTGCTGCGCTGTCTGAACCGGCTGGAAGAAATACAGTCCGGCAGCATTACGGTGATCGGTGAAAATATTGTTAATGCGAAAAACATCAACAAGCTGCGCGAAAACATCGGCATGGTGTTTCAATCATTCAATCTGTTTCCCAATTACACGGTGATGCAGAATATGATGCTGGCGCCGTTGGAACTAAAAAAGATGAACCGCAAGGAAGCTGAAGAAACGGCGGTGGCCTTGCTGCGAAAGGTTGGCCTGGAGGATAAAAAGGATGTCTATCCGCATACCCTGTCCGGGGGGCAGAAACAACGGGTGGCGATTGCCAGGGCGTTGCAGATGAATCCGAAGATCATGCTGTTCGATGAACCGACCTCGGCTCTCGACCCTGAAATGGTGGGGGAAGTCCTGAAGGTGATGAAAGATTTGGCGCTGGAGGGGATGACGATGGTCATCGTTACGCATGAGATGGGGTTCGCACGGGATGTGGCGGACCGAGTCATCTTCATGGACGATGGATACATTGTCGAAGAAGGCACTGCGGAGGAACTGTTCACCGCACCCAAAAGCAGCCGCTGCAATGATTTCCTTTCCAAGGTGCTCAGTGCACGGGCCAATTGAGTAGAAAAAGGGAATTGTTAGTCGCCAACTTGGCAGTATGAAGTTATTAGAAGTAAATAATTATAATTGAGGGCCGCGGCGGAATATTAATTTCAACGCGGCTTTTGCTATTTTATTATCGGGGCAGGAATGCGGCGGCTGTCGGCGAATGAGTAGAAGAGAAAATGGGAACTGGCACGGCCCTAAGGAGGATGCAGTCATTGGATAGTGTGGCGGAACCGGTCATTGGAAAAGAAGGCGCCCGGTTGGTTGTGGAGCAGGGAAGCCCATTCACTCAGGGGACCATTATTGATCTGAATAACGCAAAAACCATTATCGGACGGTCGACCGCTTCATTTCATCCGGATATTGGGTTCGATAGTTTACTGATCTCCCGCCAACATTGCTGTATAGAGAGACAAGAGCAGGCTTATCTGATTGCGGAGTTGGGCAGTAAGCATGGTACGTTGGTGAACGGCAGGCGGCTCGGTGCTTTCAGCCGGTTGGTTTTGGAGGATAATGACACAATTGATCTGGCCGATGGTGTGATTCGGTTGCGCTTTTTGGTTTTATTAGATTTGGATAATACCATTGATTGGGGGACTTTTCCGCCGGCAACGACCTTCATTGTGGACTTGGATAAAAGAGTGTTGCGCATTCACGAAACAGAGATTCCGCTCGCGGGTAAGGAATGGCGTTTGCTGGAAGTGCTGTACCACCATCGGAACAAACTGGTTCCGTATGAGATGATTCGCACCGAAGTCTGGTCCGAACGGCGTCTGATCGCAAGCGATATTCCGGATGTCGGCATGGATGAAATCAATGTGTTGCTGCATCGTCTACGCTGCAAACTTGGCGTGTATGGGAAATTCCTGGTAACTCGCCGCGGGCAGGGCTGCATTTTGGAAGTATAACTTTATTTGTAATGGATTTATAAGGAAGCCGCAATTTTTTTCACCTCCGTGTTTTTCTATAATGGAGACGTACCTAAACGGAAGGAGTGAAAGAAATGAGGAAGTTTCTGATGACGTTACTGATAATGGGGGCGATCCAGTGGACGACCATGGCTGGAGCGACTGCAGCGACGGTGATCCGAGAGGATTTCAGCCGCTACTTTGACGGGTTGACCGGCGCGTTTGTCTTATATGAGCCTGCTACGGATACCTATAGAATTTATAACGAAGAGCAGAGTAACAAAAGATTGTCACCCTGCTCAAGCTTTAAGATTTTCAATTCATTGATCGGACTGGAAACAGGGGTTCTTGACCGGAACGACACGTTGACCCTGATGCCATGGGATGGAACTCACTATGATACTGCCGGATGGAATCGGGATCATACGCTTGCTTCGGCTACACGGGAATCGGTGGTGTGGTATTTTCAAGCGCTTGCGAGGCGTATCGGGGCGGAGAGGATGCAGCTTTATCTGGACCGGATCGGCTATGGAAATCGGGATATTTCCGGCGGATTAACGAGGTTTTGGCTGCGCTCCTCCTTGCAAATTTCTGCTATGGAGCAAGTTGATGTGCTGAAGAGGCTGTATGCCGGAGAATTGCCGTTTTCTGCGGAGTCGCGGGCGATTGTTCTGCAAAACATCACGCTGGCCAATGAAAATGGAATCAAGTTCATGGGCAAGACCGGATCCGGGTATCAGGATGGAAAATGGATTTTTGGCTGGTTTGTCGGCTACATTGAAACACAGGGAAAAGTTTATGTCTTTGCAACCAATGTGGAAGGCGCAGATGAAGCGAGCGGCGTCAAAGCGCGCGAGATCACGCGGCGGATTGCCAAAGAGCTGGGGTTGTTGTGAAACAAAAGAGAGGAGAACCGATGATGACTAAAATTAATGTGGGGATTTTGTTTGGCGGGAAATCAACGGAGCATGAAGTTTCACTACAATCCGCTAAAAATGTTTTGGATGCGATTGATCGCGAAAAGTACAACGTAACGTTGATCGGGATCGATAAAGGCGGTCGCTGGTATCTGAATGACCAGTCTCACTTTCTACTGAACAGCCATGACCCCAAACGGATTGCTTTGAATAAAGGCGATAAAGATGTGGTGCTGGTTCCCGGTGATGAGAGCCGGGAACTATTGTGTTTGGGCGGCGGCTATGCCGGCGGCAAATTGGATGTTATTTTCCCCGTATTGCACGGGGCGTTCGGCGAAGACGGTACGATGCAGGGGTTGCTGAAGCTGGTGGATGTTCCGTTTGTAGGTGCAGGCGTTCTGGGGTCGGCGATCGCCATGGATAAGGACGTCGCCAAGCGGCTGCTGCGGGATGCCGGAGTGCCGATTGCAAAATTCCTGGTTTTTTCGCGTTGGGATCGGAAGAAAATTAATTTTCAGGAAATCGTTCGAGCCTTAGGGTTGCCCTTGTTTGTGAAGCCAGCCAACGCCGGTTCGTCGGTCGGGGTGAGCAAGGTGGAAAATGAAGCGCAGTTTGCAGTGGCAATCGATGAAGCCTTTTCGTTTGATCGCAAAATTTTGATCGAAGAGTGCATGGTTGGGCGGGAAGTGGAGTGCGCAGTTTTGGGGAATGAGCGGCCGATTGCTTCGGCAGTGGGTGAAATCATTGCGCAAAAGGACTTTTATTCCTATGAGGCCAAGTATATCGATGAAAACGGTGCGCTGTTGAAAATCCCGGCGGAGTTGTCAGGGGAAGCAGTCGCATCAATTCAGGAACAGGCGATCAAGGCATATCAGGTTCTATGCTGTGAAGGGATGGCCCGGGTGGACTTTTTCCTCACAGCGGATAATGTGGCTGTGGTCAATGAGATTAATACTATTCCTGGTTTTACCAAGATCAGCATGTATCCTAAACTGTGGGAGATCAGCGGTATATCTTACCCAGAGCTGATTGACCGTCTAATTCAGCTGGCATTGGCCCGGTATGGCGAGGAACAGCAACTGGAAACCTCATATGAGAAAAACTGATTAATAAAGTTTGGAGGTGGCCCGAGTTTGAAAAAATTGTTATTGCTAGTGATGGTACTGATTTTGTGTCTTAGTTCGGCGGCTTTCGCTGAAGCGGCAATTGAAAAAGAACGCGTGAAAGTGCCGCTTGAAGTGAGCGGAAAAGCGTATTTGCTTGATGCCATGATCTATAAACCGGAGGGGGACGGCCCGTTCCCCGCAATGGTGATGACGCATGGCACTTCCCGCCTGGTCGCGGACAGGCTCAAGACGACGGCGGACACCTACTACGTGAGACAAGCCGAAACGTTCGCCAAACTAGGAATGGCGGTGATTTTCGTGGTGCGCCGAGGGTTTGGCATCTCGGACGGTCCCTATAATGAAAGCTTTCAATATCCGAACGGCACTCGCAACTATACAAGAGCGGGTCTGGAGGCGGCGAAAGACCTCGGAGCGGCGATCCGTTATTTCCAGGACAAGTCGTATGTCGATAAAAGCCGTGTGGTTTTGTTAGGCCAGTCGACTGGCGGACACAGTGTAACGGCGACCGGGTCGCTGAATTTTCCCGGCGTGATCGGCGTGATCAATTTTGCCGGTGGCCGGGGCTCTTCGGCGCCTGATGTGGTCAGAGACGAAGCCAACCTGATTGATTCCTACGGAACCTACGGGAAGACCTTCCGTGTTCCGACCCTTTGGCTATATTCAGAAAATGACCACTACTTCCGGCCGGCTCTGGCACAGCAGTTTTTGGCAGCGTTCCAGACCGGTGGAGGTAAAGTGGATTTTATCGCCCTACCACCGTTCGGTGAGGATGGACACTCAAGTTTCGTGGGAGCCAAAGCTAACTGGTATGACCCGGTGCTGGACTTCCTGAAAAAAATCGGGGCTGTTGCCAACGTTGGGGCGTCGCTGGGAAGAGCCGCATAGGATTGACGGTGCACATAGTAAGCGGGTCGAATAACTCATAATTTTTCGAGAGAAGCAAGTGCGGGTATTTTCGGCACTCACTTCTCTTTTTTTTTTGCTCGTGAGTCTTTTTTGAATGACCGCATACGCATTTGGCTATTCTCAGAAGAATAACGGCAGGGTTTCGGGAACCCATGTGGAACGTAATGAGATGACGATGAAAATATTGGTTGTGCTCACTCTCTTCCTATTGATTTTCATGGGCAAAGCCAGAGTATAATAAGAGCAATATTATGTTTGGCGTATGATCGTTTTATGAAGTTTTTAAGGAGGGAATCAGTAGTGAACAAAGAGAAAGACAAAATGGATCGTCGGAGCTTTATGGTCAACACCGCCAAGATCGTCATCCCAACACTGGGCATTTTGGGGCTTACTTTGTCAGGGTTCTCCCAAAAAGCTTTTGCCGCCAGTTGCCAAGGCTCCTGTTCGGGCGGTTGCGCCGGCGAATGCCAAAAAACCTGTCGTGATATTTGTGCCAACAGTTGTACGGTCGGGTGTTCAAGTAATTCGAAGTAACAAGCCAAGATCAACTATCAATGGCGCTGTTTTGTGCTACCCATTTTTATTTGTTTAAAATAGAAAAGAGGAGGCAACCACATGTCAAACGAAACAGATCAGCGAATGGGACGGCGCGATTTCTTTTTGAATGCCGGCAAACTGGTTATCCCTACCCTGGGGATTTTAGGGTTGAGCATAACGCTCGGAGGGCGGGCGCAAGCGGCCGGGTGTAATGGAACTTGCTCCGGGGCTTGTGCTGGAGGATGTACCAGCTGCGTTGGATCATGCGCAACAACTTGCGAGGGTTGGAACAAAGGCATGGTTAAATAGCTTGGAAAACATCGAAAAAATGGCTATTGGCGAGTCCGAATCTTCGTGGCAGTCCGGACGGGCGAAGACCATTACCTTTATCGTTACAGAGGCTTGCCAGCTGCGTTGCGGATACTGCTACATCGTGGGAAAAAATGAAACGAATCGAATGAATTTTACTGTGGCAAAGACGGCAATCGACTACATCCTGAGAAACCGGAGGCTCTTCGATGAAAGTTCGGTGATTTGGGACTTCATTGGTGGGGAACCGCTGCTGGAAATCGAACTGATTGATAAGATTTGTGATTATATCAAACTTCAAATGTACGAGTTGGACCATCCTTGGTTCAATAGTTACCGGTTTAGCTTCTCCACGAATGGGCTGCTGTATGGTCAGGAAAAAGTTCAGCGGTTCATCAAGAAGAACAAACGGCATTTGAGTATGTCCATCAGCATTGACGGAACCAAGGAGAAGCATGACTCGCAACGGGTTTTCCCGGACGGTCGCGGATCGTATGATGCCGTTACGAAAAACTTTCCCCTATGGATGCGGCAATTTCCCGGTGCAGGAACGAAAGCAACCGTATCCCATCAGGACCTCCCCCTGTTAAAGGATAGCGTGGTACACTTGTGGGAAATGGGCTTGAAGAACGTCGCCATTAACCTGGTGAGCGAGAATGTCTGGGAACCGGGCGATGATCTGATTTATGAGGCGCAGTTGAAACAACTGGCCGACTATATCATTGAACACGAGCTCTATCGCACGCATAATTGCTCTTTTTTTCTGAAAACCATCGGACAACCCATCGACCGCAGTGAAGATGGGAACTGGTGCGGCGCTGGGAAAATGTTGGCCATTGATTATCAGGGTACCTTTTATCCGTGTATTCGGTTTGTCCCGTTTTCGATGCAGAATAAGCCGGCGCGAGTGATCGGCAATTGTTTTGACGGACTGGATCTGAATAAAGTTCGACCCTTCCTGGTGTTGAACCGCTCCATGCAAAGTCCTGCCCAATGTCTGGATTGCGAAGTGGCCAGCGGATGTGCCTGGTGCCAGGGTAACAATTACGATCTCGCCCAAACAGATACTATCTTTCAGCGAGCCGTTTATACCTGCGACATGCATAAAGCCAGAGTGCGGGCAAACCTGTATTTTTGGGACAAATTATCCGGGACGCTCGGTCGGGAATTGGGTTGAGAGGCGGATGACATGTACAAATATTTGCTGGTGATCCTGGAAAAAGGCGCGGTGTCATTTTGTCATTACAGCAATCCCTATTATCATTCGCAGGGCCAGCCCTCGTTTATGCCGTTGGACCTGTTGGAAAAAATTGTCCGGTATGCCCGCGACAAGGAACTTTTTGTTAATTTTCTCTACGGGAAGCATCGTTTGCCGACGAAATACGAGGCACTCATTGATACGGTCGACCATGTGAAAATGATTCCGTTGAGTCTGCAGGAGAGCTATCCGGACGGTGTGCTGGTATTGGATGCCGGCGAACGGGATGCCTTTGGGTCAATTGGTAAAAATGCCTCCCGCAACATCATCTTGCGGGTTGAACAGTTTGACCTGCGGCAACTGGCTTCGGATGTAGATTTATTGCGAGGCACATTCAAAAGGCTCAACCTGCATCTGGTGGGGATAGAGCGGTTCACGGAAAAAGATATTGAGCTCTATGAAACCCAGGTAAAGGCAATGGGCGAAAAGCTGCAGCAAGCCTATAAAATGGGCGGGGAAATCGAGATCAACATATTGACAGACCGGATGCTGTTGCAGCAAATGAATAATTGTGACGCCGGAGTCAAGCATCTGACTATCGCGCCGAATGGGCAGTGTTACATCTGTCCTGGCTTTTACCATGATGATGAAGCGGCAACTGTGGGAGTTTGGAACGAAGATCAGGAGATCCTCATTGACAATCAGCGGCTTTTATCGCTTCAATGCGCGCCGATCTGTTCCCAGTGCGATGCCTTTCATTGCAAACGCTGTGTCTATCTGAACCAGCTGATGACCCTCGAAATCAATGTGCCGTCGAAAGAACAGTGCGTGCTCGCTCATACCGAACGCGAGGCTTCCCGGCAAATGCTCAAGCGCCTGCGAAACATCAAGCCCTTTGATATGCTGCCGGCTATCAGGAGCCTGAGCTATCGAGACCCGTTCGAGGTTGTAGCGCAGCCGATCGGAAACTCGGATCCGCTTTTGGCCGACAGAGCTGAAGATCTCGATGTCGATGACTATTTAACTCAAATCTATGAAATGCAAAAAAAAATACTGCAAAAACTATAGGATAAAGGAGCGCGGCGCGTGGAACTTGACAAGAAAGCAGGCTGCGGTTGCGACAGCCGAAGTTTGATCGGGAAAGTTACTCCTAGAGAGCGCGATGAAATTCTGGCGCTGTTTGAACGGAAGAATGGCTTGACTGAGTTGGCGCATTCGCTGGCGGAAGCTGATGACGATGTGTTGAAAAACAGCTATTTTTACAATAAACTGGTAACTGATATGGGAAAAACCCTCGCAAAATATCAACAATGGTGGGATGACCAGGCAAAAGTGCATCAATGGGAAAAAGGCGCCGGGGAGGCATGGGAAATTAATTTTGACACGTGTCAAGTTTTCTTGAGAAAATAATCAGAAAAACCTATCTCTCTCGGTGTAAAATCAGACTGTAATGAAAAACTCTACACAACTATATTTTATCCCCCAAATAACTTTATATTATTTCCATTTTCCGGGTTAAATCTATAAAAAGGGGCTGTTTCAAAGCAGGTTTAAAAACCTATTTTGAGACAGCCCAATATACTTTAGAGGTAAAAAAAGGGATGTTGATTGAAAATAGCAAAAATACTATTATATGCATAAGAGATGGGGCTACAGGAAGCAGATTACGGAGGATGCTGTGGATGCAGGAAAGTTGGTCAACACACCGGATTCCATCCTGAATGAATTGCTGGAATTACGAACGAAAGTTTACGCGGAAGGGCTGCAGACGTTTCGCGGTTGGTATCCGGGAATCCGCCGGCTTTCGTTCATTCCCAGTGCTCTGAACCTGTCTTTTTATCTCGCTTTGCGACGACGCGACCTGCGCGAGCTGCAACGCGAGCTTAAGCCGCTGGGATTATCGTCGCTGGGTCTCAGTGAAGCTGGCGCCATTGCCAACCTCGACGCTGTCATCGCTTCTTTGGCCTGCATTGTTGGGAGACAGGCTGAAACGGGAATTCGGCGCCCCGACCCGGAACGCTTTTATAAAGGTGAATGGAGTCTCGACCGCCAGACGAAACTGGTCCTGGGCCCCAAGCCGCCGGGACGCAAAGTCAGGATCATGGTGACGCTTTCCAATCAGTGTGCGACGGATTATTCTCTGGTTCGGCAGCTGCTGGCCAGTGGCATGAATGTGGCGAGGATCAACTGCGCTCATGATGAGCAAGCGATCTGGGCAGCAATGGTTGGAAATGTCAGGCAGGCGGAGCGGGATCTGGGGACACCCTGCGAGGTGATCATGGAACTGGCCGGACCGAAGATTCGGATTGATGCGGTGCTATCTGCGGGAGAAAGCAACGAAGTCGTGTCGGAAAATTTGATTTTGCTGACGAACAATGTTTCCCTCATAAATAGATTTTCCCAGATTGGCGAAAATGTTGTGGCGGCGATCAGCTGCAATTGGCCGGAAGCTTTGGCTTGTTTGCAAGTGGGCGATTCTGTCCATATTGACGACGGGAAAATCACCAGTGTGGTCGAAGCAATTCTTCCCGAGGGTTTGCTGTTGAAAGTCCTGGCAACGGCGAAATTGAAGCCGGTCAAATTAAAGGTCGGCAAGGGCCTGCATCTGCATTGTAGTCAGCTGAAGCTGCCACCTGTAACGGAAAAAGATCGGCAAGACCTGGACTTTATCGTCACGGTTGCCGATGCAGTGGGGTTCTCGTATGTAAGAAAGGCCGATGATATTGCAGTCTTGCAGGAGGAACTGTTCCAGCGTATGGATAATAATTCGGTTTGGTTGCCGATTGTGGCCAAAATAGAGACAGCCGATGCGATTAACAATTTGGCCGAAATTATTGTTCGGGCTGCTTCTCGCAGTCCCTTTGCCCTCATGATCGCCCGCGGAGACCTGGCGATGGAGGTGGGGTACGAGCGGTTGGCCGAGCTGCAGGAAGAGATTCTCTGGATCAGCGAAGCGGCTCATGTACCAGTGATCTGGGCGACGCAGGTGCTCGAAAGTCTCGTCAAGTTCGGTACACCGTCGCGCGCCGAGATATCGGACGCGGCCATGTCAGAGCGGGCGGAGTGCGTGATGCTGAACAAGGGACCTTTCATAGTGGAAGCAGTGGTATTGCTCGAAAATGTGCTGTCCCGAATGGACGCACACCAGCAGAAGAAGTCGCCGCGTCTTCGCGCCTTGACGATTGCCGGCAGCGGAGAATTATCGCTTCCTGGCGGCCAGCGCCCACAGGTAGAGGGAAGCAACTGATCCGTAGGGTGAATAGCGTTTCCGATAGCGGTCGAACTGGGTTCTGGTCAGTTTGTTCAGACCGTACAGGCTCATCATGCCGCGCCGGATGGCGAGGTCGCCCCAACTGACGACATCCGGTCGCTCGAGCGAAAAGATCAGCAGCATCTCGGCGGTCCAGACCCCGACACCATTCAACGCGGATAACCGCTCGATGATTTCGCTGTCAGACAGAGTAGGGAATTCGTGTATATTGAGTTCGTTTTGCAGTGCGGCCTCGCCGACTCCCTTGATATAGAGGGTTTTGCGCATGGAGAGGCCGCATTGCTGTATTTCGGCGGCAGTGGCTTCGGCGATGCTGCAAGGCGTGATTTTGCCGCACTGCAACTGCAGGCGGCCCCAGACCGTAGCGGCAGCCTTGGTAGCGATTTGCTGGCCGACGATGCTGTGGATAAGGGCGGTGAAAAGATCGGGCATGACTTCCCGTTCAATCGGGCCGA
>Ga0316604_10002619_pt1 | contig 13522 bp, 10 predicted proteins | sample OWC_soil_day20_C_FD_207650 | JGI IMG/M metagenome (GOLD analysis project Ga0316604, IMG submission 207650) | Wetland soil microbial communities from Old Woman Creek delta, Ohio, United States - OWC_soil_day20_CT | ecosystem: Environmental > Terrestrial > Soil > Wetlands | place: USA: Ohio... | reverse complement strand
AGAATCAACACATTTTTTTTCATTTTTTTCCTCCTTTTAGTTCACTATACGCTATGATAAGTTATTCACAAAATCTGAGTAATCAAACTGCCGGATTACCTCTACGGTACCATCCAGCCTGCGAACAACGATAGACGGCATTTGCAACCCGTTAAACCAATTTTTCTTTACCATCGTATAACCGGCAGCATCGGCAAAACGAATTTCGCTGCCGACTTCCAATCTTTCTTCAAATTGAAAGGTTCCAAAAACATCGCCTGCCAAACAAGATCGTCCGGCAAGCATATATTGATGAGGACCATTCTCGCTATTTTCCATTTTCGCCGAAAGGCGATAAATCAGCAAATCCAGCATATGCGCTTCGACGGAAGCATCGACAATCGCAATGTCCAGCTCATTATGGACCAAATCAACCACACTGGTCACTAATTCGGCGCAACCGGTAATTGCGCTCTCCCCCGGCTCCAAATAAATCTGCACATCAAACGCATTGGCAAATTCCGCCAACTTTTTGCTGAACTGTTCAACCGGAAATCCTTCTTTGGTAAAATAATAGCCGCCGCCGAGACTGATCCAATCCAATTGCTTGATCATATCCCCATATCCATCGGCAATCTTCTCCAATTGCTGAGAAAACACGGCAATATCATCGTTTTCACAGTTATAATGAAACATCAATCCGCTGAGTCGGGAGAGTTGTGCTCGCAGCGCATCCTTATCAGTCACTCCCAGCCGGGAATTCTTGCGAGCCGGATCGGCCAGATCAAAATGGGAATAACTGATTTGCGGATTAACGCGCAAGCCGAGTTTTGCCGACTTAGCGATATTATAATAACGATCCAGTTGGGAAACGGAATTAAAAATGATCTTATCGGCAAATTGGGTTACTGCAAGAACATCTTCCTGCGAATAACCGACACAGTAAGCATGGGTCTCCTTGCCGAATTTTTCAAAACCCAACCGCGCTTCGAAAAGGGAGCTGGAAGTTGTTCCATCCATATATTGTTTCATTAAATCAAATACACACCAGGTAGAGAAACATTTTAACGCCAGTACGGACTTCGCTCCGGAAAGCTGGCGCACCTGCTGAATAATCTGCATATTACGCAATAGCTTTTTCTCATCAATGAGATAGTAGGGGGTAGCAATTTTCATTCCATAAATCTCCTGTTTCAAACTATTTTATCCTTTGAGGCAATTTTACTTTTATTCAAAAATAATAATAGCAAAAACGGCCGCATTTGTCGATTATTCTTGAAAAGCAGCCATATTATTAAATTTTTCTGCAACGTAGCAATACTTATACCGATTATAGGGCATTAACATGCTGCTGTTGTTGATATGAAACCACACAATCCCTGCCAGCTTGTTTGGCGGCATAAAGAGCCGTATCGGCTTCTTTTAATAACTGGTCTAAATCAGCCTTGTCCGCGTCCGCTGTTGCCGTTACGCCAAAGCTGGCAGTAACAGAAATTTGCCGGTCTTCTACACGGACAGAAATACCAGCAATCGCTAACCGCAATCGTTCAGCAATGTCATACGCTTCCTCATCCGTAGAATTGACCAAACATATGGCGAATTCTTCACCGCCATAACGGGCAAATATATCGGTCGGGCGCAGGTTTTCCTTGCACTTTTGAGCAACAGTATACAGCATCAAATCACCTACCGCATGGCCATAGTTATCATTAATCCTTTTAAAAAAATCGATATCAAAAAAGAGGATCGCAATCGATTTTTTCGATGTTTGAGCTTGTAAAATTTCCTGGCGGCTTGCTTGGGTAAACTTTCTGCGGTTATAAATCTGTGTAATTTCGTCAATCATCGCCAAAGAACGCAGCTTTTCCAGCAAACGAATACGTTCGGTTATATCATGTAAAACGATCGTTTTGCCTATGACAATTCCCCGCCGGGTCGCAACCGTTGAAACACGGGAATGAAAATGGCGCGGATCATTTCCCTCTGTCGTTTCAATCTCAAATTCAAGTGTATCGAATAAGATATGGCGGATAAATTCCTGATGGATTACGATCTCATCAATCGGCTGACCAATAACAGATGCGGTCAACTGCGGAAAAACAAGCTGGGCCGCCGGATTAAAATCGGCGAGGCGGTTCTTCTCGTCGAGTACAATGACCCCTTCGCCGATACCTTCAAACACCTTATCCCGGGCGATTGGAACCAAATCAAAGAGCCGGATTTGGAACAACCCCCAAGCATATAAAGGGCTCGAAAAGGCAATCATAAACGGACTTAAATCAATTCCCCAAGGGCTATACCCTGCCAAATAAATAAAGTTTCCAGCCAAGGGAAGCAGGGACCCAGCCATCATGCAAACAACCTGCAACTTGTAGGAAGCAGCCACTCTGCGGTATGTTTGCATCAGCAAAAGGTTTCCGTAAATTAATGAAAAATACGTATATGCCAAGTGGATCCAATACCACAATCCCTTCGTGAGGACCGCGACAGAAAATTCTCCTTTAGTTTCCAGCAGTATTTCTTTGTAAAATAAATGATGGGCATAATTCGTATAGTGCAAAATAAGCGTGATTACCGGTATGATAAATAAAGTGGTAACTAAGGTGCGGTTTAACAGTTTGTCTGCGCCGATATATTCGAAGACAAGAACCAACCACAATGCCGGAAAAAACGAAACACCAAGGTATTCCACCCTGAGCCAAAAAATAACGCCTTCCAACGTCGAACTGGTGATTTCGAAAGCGTAACCTAGTGAGTAAAAGGTAAGCGACAAGACAATCCCAATATACGGAATGGCGCCAATCTTACTGCGCCGATGATACCAGGCATAAACAGCCAAAAAAGCGTTAATCACGCTGGCAATAAGCAAAACACTGATCCATAGCGTACTCTGCGTAATCACAACCCAAGTCCCCTCTTACTCATTCCTTGCATCCTATGTATATTTTGCGCTACAAAACAAAATTCATGTCAAATTACAATATTCTACAATCAAGCTAATAACCCTTTAACCCTTTTTTGTTCCTATTTTTAGTTACTATCGCCAAGCTTTTCAATTTTGTTCCGAATCCATTTCTAACCTGCAATCAATTTCCAGCCGTCATGAAAAAGAACAATAGCAAAAACAAACAACAACAATCCCAATAATTTCATTAGGTAGATATAAGTTTTGCCTTGTAAAAAATTGCGGGAACGATTGACAACAACTGCTATGATAATTTTTGCCCCAATAAGCGAAACATAAAAACTGCTGACAAAACAAAGCGAATAAAAAAGCCCCTGCATATAGGCATCCAAAATCATCGGACTCCCTACCGTGATCCAAAACAAATAAGGGTGCGGGCTCAGCGCGTTGACAACGGCTCCCTTGGCTACGGAATTGCTGTTTTCCTGCTCAATGGACCCGCAATTCACTTGGTTGATTTTCATATTTTCATAGGCAAGATAAGTCAACAACAATCCGCCGGCAATCGAAATGAAGCCCAAAACAGCTTTGTATTCATAAATACGGGATAAAAAAAACGTCGACAAGATAATAATCGGCAAGTCCGTAATAATAGGTGAAAAAGCGGTTTTAACGCCTTCTTTGACACCATATTTCATCGTTTGCGAAATAACCATCGCAAACAGCGGTCCCGGGGCAAAGCCCGATGATAAGCCGAGTGAAACTCCCACTAACAAATAGCCAAGCATAAACACTGCACCTTTCCATGGTTTCTTAAAAAACTACTCATATAAGATTGCAAAATTGCTCTACAAGCACCGGATCAAACTGGGTTCCGGCACAGCGCTTTAATTCAGCAATTGCCTGTTCTCTGCTAATGGCCTTACGATAAGGCCGGTCGCTGGTCATCGCATCATAAGCATCAACAATGGCAAGAATGCGGCACTCAACCGGAATCTTTTCTCCGATCAATTTTAAGGGGTAACCGCCGCCATTCCACCATTCTTGATGTTTTAGAATCCAATCGGCGATTGGCAGCAAATCGGCAGATGCAATCGCAATCCTGTAGCCAATATCACAATGCCGTTGCATTTCAGTAGTCTCTTCCATGGTGAGCGGTCCTTGTTTTAGCAAAATACGATCCGGCACTCCAACCTTGCCAATATCATGAAATTGCGCTAATAAACGCAGATCTACCAATTTAGCTTCCGATAAGCCCACCGCCTTACCCAGAGCAGTAACCATGTCCTGCATCCGGGTAGCATGCCCTTCCGTAATAAAATCCCGTGCTTCCAACAACTTCATAGTTGTCTGCACAAGAGCACTGCGTACGCTTTGGCTTTGATACAATTTCTCCCGATACATATTGTTGTCGGCCTCTTTATAGAGATCATTGATCGGTACTCCAAAATCTGCTGCAGTCGAATATCCGATCGATAAGCTCATAGGAACTTGCGGCTTGTTATTGTTATAACTGTTTATGCAGCACAAGATTGCCCCTTTAGCCTTTTTAAGCATGTAAGCATCTGCATCAGGAACGATAACGGCAAATTCATCACCGCCGATCCTTGCCACAATATCACCATCATTGAAACAAGCCCGCAGAATTTTAGCCGCTTCTATCAAAAGTTGATCACCAGAATCATGTCCTAACGTATCATTTACCATTTTCAAACCGTCTAAATCGCAAATTAATAGTCCAACTCGACTGCCGTTCTTTTCAAAATACCGAACTTTCAATTCAAAATAGGTCCGATTATGCAATCCTGTCAACGAATCATGAAAACCGATATATTGTAACCGTTCCTCGGCTTCCCTCGCCCGTAGCAAAAACCACACCAGGGCACCACACGAGATCGCAAGAACGCAACCAATGATGAAAATCCAACAAGACAGCCAGGTTGGCTTGCCCCACCCCTCCAGCGGAACTGCGGCCAGTTGCCAGCAGCCGCCCGGGATCTTCACATTGACAATAACCGGATCTTGTTGAAAAACCTGCTCATCACCCCAAAAATATTCCCCCTGATCGCCAAGCCCGTTCCGCCCGCGAATAGCCAATCTCAACCCGGGATAATCAAATAGGCCCGCCTCGCGAAATAAATCGTCGGACATCAACACCAAACTGGACTGACCCCAGTACACCGGTTTCGTCGTTCCTGCCGGCAGCCAATAAATAGGACTGCGATTAATGATCCCTTTTCCGCCTTGTACCAAATTTATCGGCCCTGCCAAAACACTTTGTCCCGTTTCCTTTACTCGCAGCACTGCATCTTTCTGTGCGGGAAGTTCCATCAGATTAGTGCCTAGCGCTTTTTCATTTCCCACAAGCGGATAAACATGAGTAATCACGTTCTCTTGGATTAATGTAATGTTTCGTATCCCTAATAGCTGGGGCATAAATTGTTTTGCAAAATTATCCACTTGTTGCTGAGTAATCTGGTGGTCAGGATCAATCGCCAGATGTGTCAGAACAAAAGCCATGATTCCTTTCTCGAGAAACAATCTGGAATTCAAACCGCCTTCCAGTTTAGCAGTAACCGTACTCAATGTGCTCTGCACTTCCGCACGATGCCTTTCCTGCTGCTCAGCCTGGACTGCATTAACCACGAGATACACTCCGGAAAGTATGAATATACAGGTCAAAAGCGCAAGTATTGCGGTTCGTTTTTTCATCTTCTACGCTCCAATGAATAAAATTTTTTCTGTATCCCGCTTATGCCATGACCGTTCTCTAACCTCATTTACCCTGTTTCAATTGTTTACTTCGCAATTGCCCGCAGGCAGCATCAATATCCCCGCCGTGTTCAAGGCGAATGCCGCAGCGAATGCCTTGTTTTTTTAACACATCGTAAAATAATAACATCGTTTCTTTTGCGCTTCGTTGAAAATGCGCATGCTCTTCTACCGGATTATACGGAATCAAATTCACATTGACCCGCTGCCGCCGGTCGCCGATTAACTCCGCAAGCTGCAGAGCATGCTCCCTCTGGTCATTGATATTTTTCAGCAATATATACTCCAATGTAATCTTTCTGTTCGTGTTCTCCAGATAATAGTCGACTGATTGCATTATTTTTTCAATGGGAAAAGCACGGTTTATTTTCATGATTTGCACACGCTGTTCATTGTTAGGCGCATGCAGCGAGATTGCCAGGTTCACGCTGAGGCCGGTATCAATAAATTCAACAATTTTATCAGCCAGACCGCTGGTTGATACCGTGATATGCCGTGGACCGATCGCCAGTCCTTTATGATGCTGGACGATGCGCAAAAAATTGGTCAGACTTTCAAAATTATCCAACGGCTCGCCAATTCCCATCACGACAATGTGGCTTACCAGCTCACCCTGCTGCCTCTCATCCAGATAGTGCTGGACTTTCATAATTTGTTCCACGATTTCCGCACTGGATAAATCACGTTCTTTCATTAACAAGCCACTGGCGCAAAAACTGCAGCCCATATTACAACCGACTTGTGTGGTGACGCAAACCGACAAGCCAAATTTATGCTTCATCAATACGGTTTCTATTAAATGATTATCGGCTAGTTTAAACAAAAACTTAATCGTTCCGTCCGTTGCTTCTTGCCGGCAGTGTTCCTGCAAAGTTTGAATAACAAAATAATCCTGCAAAACTTCAATACAATCGCTGTTTACATCGTCCATCACAGGAAAATCCATTGCCCGCTTTCGGTATAGCCAATCCCATACCTGCAGCGCACGCGATTTTTTATGACCCTTCTCTGCCATCCACGCGATCAGTTGGTCTAAAGTTAATCCATAAATAGATGGTTTCATCGTTATCTTCTTACCCTTTCCGCGCTCTTTCTTCGTTAAAAGTATATCATGAATTATTTTTTTGTTATAGTTTTCATTGAAAAACTGCTGCAAAATCAAAAGCTATGGAATGGATAACCATTCCATAGCTTTTGATTTGCTGATTATTCAACAATCGCTCCCGTATTTGCTGACGTAACCGATTTGGCATAACGGACCAAATAGCCTTTCGTGATCTTAGGGGGCGGCTGCACCCAAGCAGCTTTCCGGCTGGTCATCTCCGCTTCACTGACATTCAGCGTAACCTTCCGGTTTGGAATATCGATGGTAATCGGATCGCCTTCCCGGATCAAAGCAATCGGCCCGCCGGCTGCGGCCTCCGGCGAAACGTGGCCCACACAAGCGCCTCTTGTCGCGCCGCTGAAACGGCCGTCGGTAAGCAGGGCGACCTTCAGTCCCATGCCTACAATCACGGCCGTAGGATTTAGCATCTCCTGCATCCCCGGGCCGCCTTTTGGCCCTTCATAACGGATAACAACGATTTCCCCATCTTTGATCTTTTTAGCCAACAACGCCTGGCTTGCCGTTTCTTCCGAATCAAACACGCGCGCCGGTCCTTCAAAAAACAACATGTCCTCCGCTACGGCGCTTTCCTTCACGACGGCTCCGTCGGGAGCAATATTGCCGGACAAGATCGCAATGCCACCGGTGGAACGATACGGAGCATCCACGCTGTGGATCACCTCCGGCCGCTCAATCACTGCATCCCGGATCCGGTCGGCTACCGTTCCGCTTACCGTCTTGGCATCGGTATGGATCACGCCAATTTTGCTCAATTCATTCATTACCGCCGGGATCCCCCCGGCTTCGTTCAAGTCTTGCATGTAATGCGTTCCGCCCGGACTCAGTTTGGTGAGATACGGTGTTTTTTCACTCATTTGTTCAAACATATCCAATGACAGTTTGAGCCCGGCTTCATGCGCAATCGCCGGCAAATGCAAGACAGTATTCGTAGATCCGCCGATCGCCATATCCACTGCGATCGCATTTTCAAATGCTTTGGCGGTCATAATATCCAACGGTTTGATATCGTTGCGCACCAAATCCAGGATGGCCGTGCCAGCTCGTTTTGCCAAAATTTTCCGGTCGCCGAATACTGCCGGGATTGTCCCGTTGCCCGGCAATGCCATGCCCATAACTTCCGTAAGGCAATTCATCGTATTCGCGGTGAATAGGCCGGCGCACGACCCGCAAGTGGGGCAGCCTGCTTTTTCTAATCCGGCAAATTCTTCTGCGGTAATATGTCCGCCTTCATACCGGCCGGCCCCTTCCAATACGGTAATAATATCGATGTTCCGGCCTTTATAACGACCTGCCAACATCGGCCCGCCGCTGATAAAAATGCTGGGAATATTCAACCGGGCAGCCGCCATCAGCATTCCGGGAACAATCTTGTCGCAATTCGGAATAAAAACCAACCCATCAAAACTGTACGCCATAACTACTGCTTCACAAGAATCAGCAATCAATTCCCGGCTGGCCAGAGAATACTTCATTCCCACATGGCCCATGGCAAAACAATCGCCAATACCAATCGAAGGAAATTCCATGGGAGTGCCGCCGGCAGCGGTCACTCCGCTTTTTACAGCGTCAGCAATTTCCCGCAGATGGCTATGCCCGGGAATAATCTCATTAAAAGAGTTCACAATCCCGATCAACGGTTTTTCCAATTCCTCCGGAGCATATCCCATGCTATAACATGCCGCCCTTGTTGATGCCCGCGTCGAACCTTTTAATACAACGTCGCTCCTCATTCTTTCACCCTTCCAATTAATACTGCTTCTCGTTGCTCGTTATTTAAACCATATAACCGTCGCTATCAAACTTGATATCATAAGGCTCACTGATAATTTCAATATCATCTCTGGCCTGGCATTCCTCATACAAGCTCTCTGAAACTTCAATTTCTTCCATGCATAAGGTATTCTTGATCCGCACAACCTTAACCTTAGCAAAGTCAATATTGGTGCAGGTGCGGATGGCAACCAGAAGAGCCTCGCGGTCATTATTCATATAAATGGGAATCCGTCCGCCATTCAGCATCGTCGCCGTAACAACATTCGTCCAGGTCGCGTCAAAATCCACCGACCTTACACACCGTAATGTGGTAACATCAGCCATCGCTAAACCACAGCCATTATGATGGCTTTCTTCCGCAACACTGCGGATAAACATTTTTTTCAAATCCAGCACACTCTCGAAGCCGCCGGAGTTGCTCCGCCCGGTTATATTCGGGTCATGCCCGTTTCCGCTGATGTTTTTGCCAATTTCGTCAATGATGAGGACATCAATCTGGGGGATTTTGAATTTCGCGACCTTGGCTTTCGCAATTTCCAACAACGCAGCATCCCTCTCCATTATACGCTCTTTTTCCATAACTTCCAGTTCGCTGATTTCATCATACGCATTTTGGACAATACCGACCCCGAAGGCTACCGGCGCGTTCTGCAAAAACACTTCACAGACTTTCGGAATACGGTCGGCAAAGGTAGGAAACCCTTTCATATGGAACATCGAGGCTCCTTTATGCTTGGCAAGGCCGATCGCCATCATTTTTGCCATACCGCTCTCATGCTTGCCCCGAAAATCCGTGTGCGGCTTAACCTTATTCAACACAACAATTCCATCCGACTCATAGGCAAACTTATCGCAATACACCGGGGTTCCGTCATCCAATTCGCCGATTTGCACCGTTTCCATAGAGGATAAGATGGGCGCACCTACGCTCTCTTCCGTAATATGATAGCCGGCAATCAATTCTTTCTGTCCTTCCGCGGTAGCACCGCCGTGACTGCCCATAGCCGGAATAACAAACGGCTTCGCACCCCATGCTTTCAGTTGATCGACAACCGTTTTTACAATGCTGTCCAGATGAGGAATTCCGCGGCTTCCTACAGTAATACAAATTCTTTTGTCCTTGTACGCTTCCTTGTTCTGAATATTTTCTTGCATTTCTTTGGCGGTCCAAGCTGACAGATCTTCAATTTTACTGGCATCATAAATTTGCTTTATTTTCATCATTTTAGGAAAGCGAATATTTTCTGCGCCCTCGATTACTACATGTACCTCCGGAAAATTAATAAAATTCATCTTGTCCCCTCCAACGTTCCCATTTTTGCACGTTCAACCCAGTTAATTATAATTTGCTCGAAAAAATCATCCCAGTGTTTCTATTGTCTTACTCTGTATCGCATTGTGAAACAGAGTTCTGTCAATTATAAAGTATAGGATACTTTCTATTTATTTTCTAAAAAATCCTTTAAAAATTTTATTTATTTATAATATTGTGAATTTATTAACTATGCAATCTTATTCCTATGCTCTCGCTCTGTCAATATCGATAGAGATCATTAAACACCATTGGTCACGTTGTCTTCTTATCTCATTCGGGCTATAATGCAAAAAACATTATCCCACTTTGCCGAAAGGGTGACATGCATGTTAGGGATCCAGCACTTTGAAATCTTCCTAATCGCCGGCATCATCTTAAATTTAACACCCGGCTCCGATACGATTTATATCTTAAGCAGCAGCATCGCGCAAGGAAAACGGGCGGGACGGATGACTAAATTTCTGCGAGAAAACCGTACGGCCTCCGCAATGACCAACAAGCTATGCGGAATAATCTATCTCGGCCTTGGGGTAAAATTATTGCTGACGGAAAAATAATGGGTAGTCGGCGTTGAATAAAAATACCCTCTTAACCCATTGGTGCCAATAGGTTAAGAGGGTATTTTTATATGAATTTTTCTATGACCATTTGTCGAAACGATCATTCTGCCAAGGTCAAAATCTCAAAAACATTGATCTCCGTATCAAAGTATAATAATTTATTGCGTAAGGGTTCACCAATGCCGGTCAAAATTTTCACGACCTCCTGCACTTGCAGAGAGGCTGCCAAAGCCGGTGTCGCAGCCGGATTACCGAGCATCACTTCGACCCCTTTATTGGACGCAGTCGGTTTTTTGTAGATCCGTTCCAGTCCTTGATCACCCGGCATAATCGTCATAACCTGGCCGGTAAACCCGGCAATCGCAGCATATACCAAGGGAATGCCATAACAGCGCGCCGTCTGGTTTAACAGCAACCGGTCAGAAACATTGTCCAACGCATCTACGATAACATCGACGTCTTGTAATAGCTTTTCCGCATTATCGGCTTGCAGCATATACGGAACCGGCTCCACCCGCACATCCCGATTAAGGAGCGCAACACGGGCGGCGGCCGCATACGCTTTGTTTTCTCCCAAATTCTGTTCGGTCGACAGTAATTGACGGTTCAGATTATGAACGGCAAACGTATCGCCATCGATAACGCGCAGACAGCCGATCCCTAAACGAGCCAGCAATTCAATGACGGTTCCGCCTAATCCCCCGGCGCCAACGATCGCTACTTTCGCCCTGAGCAGCCGAATTTGCCCGTCAACACCAATCGTCCCTTTATTGCGTTGATAGCGTTCCGGCATTCTGCCTGCCGCCAATAACTCCACCGATAGTTCCTCTTTTCCCGGCATATCAGCCTCCCCCTACTGCCGGAAAAAAGCCAACCCGGTCGCCATCAGCCAGCACACGACTGAAATCACTGCTGGTTCCGTTAACCATAACCATATGAACCTCCGCAGGATCAATTTCCAGTTGCTCCACCAATTCAGCTATTGTAACAGACTCAGGTAAATCAAGCGTTAAAACGCCATGTGGCATTGACGGTTTGTATCGCCTAAGCGTAGCATACAACCGCACTTCGATAACCATACAACATCTCCCTTCTGAGCTTACCGATGTAAAACTTCCGGACGCTGACCGGTTCGCCTTTACTCTGGTTCTTCTTTCTTGTCCTTCAAAATAAAACTATACTGGTTATCTTGGTTTTTCCCATAAAAGCCCAGGGCCATGCGGTACGGTCCAGGACAACCCGGCGGAACAAAAGCCACACGGTCCCCCGGCTGAATTACACAATGCGGAGCTTGGGCGAAACCATTCACAAAAATGATTTCGATTTCGTCTGTCGGTATCTCAAGTTTTTCAGCCAACTCAATGCCGGTAATCGGCTTTTCCAACTCAATGATTAACGGAACAGGCCAGTGGCGTTTCTTAAACAGTTGATCCAATTGAAGAAAACCCCTCACTTCAATGGTTTTCTTATCTTGCCCTTCCATAATGAATCCTCCCGCAGAAATTTTCGTATTTCGTATATTGTTTTTTTCGCCAGACCGCTGCTATTTCCCCTTTTTTCAAACCGACCTGCTTATTTTTTCTACTAATATTGAATGAAGCCGGGCAGAGCGCCCGGCTTCATTTTTGTTTTTATAAGAATAAATTAAAGTTAGAAATTATAGACCTCATCAATTTCTTCCGGTGTGAAATCCCATACGACGTTGTGCGGAGCGCACGGTTCATATTCAAAAAACTCAGGAAGGCGATCATGCGCATTCGTAAAACCAGCCGCCGCATTGAAAGCGCGCTCTACCTTCAAAATGGATTTACCGAGAGCCGTCACGTCGTCTGCGGTGAGTGACAAACCGTACCGGGCATTGATCATATCAATCAATGCGTTAAATCCTTCCGGAATGTCTAAAATCGCAAAAGCAATGAAGAGGCACATGCCTGTGCTGTCAACCGCAGCGGTGGCAATCTGCAAATTGCGGGATAATTCGACCTGTCCTTCTTTCTTGAGCGGATCTACATAACCGCCGATTTTCAGTATGTTCGTCGCAATCGCATAGCCGGAAGTATGGTCAGCGCCCATCGGAGTCGTTGCATAGGTCAGGCCAATCCCTTTGATCGCTCGCGGATCATAGGCCGGAATGGCCTGGTCTTTCACAACCGGAACCCGGAACATGCCGCAGAGCTTGCCGACGATGGCAGCCCCGCCACCGAGGATTCGTCCCAACGGAGTCGGCGTGGCAATTTGCTTCACGGCATCCAAGGTCGCTTTTCCGTCGCCCCAAGGAAGCAATCCGCCTCCCATCGCGGTGGCGATCGCCACGGAAACTTCAATAGAATCGACACCGACATCATCCATCGCACGGTCGATGTATGCTATCTCATCCAAATCTTTAATACAGGCATCCGCACCCAAAGCCCAAACTGTTTCATATTCAAAACCGCTCGTAATGTATTTGCCCTCTTTATCCGGATACCATTGCGAGCAGCGCATAATGCAGCCGGCATGGCAGCCGTGGGAGACTTTTCCTTCGCCGCCGCGTTCTGTGATTGTCGCGTTCATCGTCTCGCCGCTGATTTTATCATTCCAGTCGATCCGGCCCGCGGTAAAGTTTTTCGCCGGCAGTCCGCCTGCTTCATTAATGATATTAACCAACACATCGGTTCCATACGCAGCCAACCCCTGGCCGGTTACCGGATGTTTCATGAGAGCCTGGGCAAACGCCTTGGCTGCCGCCTTGAACTCTTCCGGTTTTGCCAGCGGAACACTGGTCGGCGCCCCGGTATCGTCAATGACGACCGCTTTTACTTTCTTGGAACCCATGACAGCGCCTAAGCCGCCGCGACCGGCGCTGCGGATATTCCCTTCCGGATCCTTAAACGAAATATTAGCGGCAGGCAATCGGTATTCACCGGCTGGACCGGCCAATGCAATCCCAACTTTTGCGCCATATTTTGCGCTCAAAACCTTAATGGCCTCGTAGTTGCCGCAGCCGCCAAGAATTTCCGCCGGAGCCGGATCAATCGTTACACCGTTCATGTCGATTTTGATCACATAGAACTCGTCTTCCGCCGGCATTCCCTCGATAACGAAGGCTTTGA
>Ga0316604_10002618_pt1 | contig 13527 bp, 9 predicted proteins | sample OWC_soil_day20_C_FD_207650 | JGI IMG/M metagenome (GOLD analysis project Ga0316604, IMG submission 207650) | Wetland soil microbial communities from Old Woman Creek delta, Ohio, United States - OWC_soil_day20_CT | ecosystem: Environmental > Terrestrial > Soil > Wetlands | place: USA: Ohio... | reverse complement strand
GAAGTAACTATGGCGATTGTCCTTGTGCTTGTGATTCATCATATGAGCCGAGGACATCCACCATTTAAAGTCTAATGCTTCAATGATCTGCGGAGCACAATTACTAGCTATATATCCCGGATATTTGCCGCCAAAAAACCGGGTGTCTAATACCTGCTCCATTTCTTTTATGTCTTTTTTAATGGCCTCAGCCTCTTGTAGCGTTAAGTACTCGAATTCATGCTGGAAATTTCCTTTGATAAATGGATTGTCTAAATTTTTATAGCGCCCATGGGCAAGTCCATGAAAAGCGAACTCAAAATGTGGACTTACCTGCTGTATAAAATCGGCCAAATTACTATAATCACAAGAAAAAATTACTTGATATCCATTATCGCGAGTTTGTAAACAATGCTGATGTAGGGGATAAAAGATGGAACCTTTTATCTCTGGAAACTTCTTTAACAGATTAGCTGTTAGATATCGATAGAGTGAGTGCTGACCGTTGAGGCCTATTCCCCAGTCATTACACGGCTCTATGTCTCCATTTATCGTAGTCGCTGTTAATGAGAAATCATCTAACATCAGGGTGACTGCTGATCTATGATTATTGTAATACCGACTTTTTTCCATAGTATTTCAATGCTCCTCCAGACTTAAAACTTCCATGACTACCGCAAAAAAAGCCTCCTCATCCCGGGCCTTAAATAGTACAGTTTCAGCCGGCCTATCACAAACATCACTGGCAACAGTAGGACAACCGAACGCTATAGCCTCTCGCAGACTTATGGCATCTCCATCAGTAATCGTGGGGCGTACTAACAAATGAACTCTCTTAAATAGTGGCCAGACTTCTTTATTCCCTGTCATAACATGAATAACTGACTGTAACCCGTTCTTGATAACTTCTGACTGCAAAAATTGATAATAGTTCAGATCACCAATCTCCGCTAAAGCTATGATCAACCCAGCCCTTGGAAATATCTCGATAATCTTAGGCATCAAATTCACACACATATCTATGCCATAAAGATCTACCCCCTGATAAAATGTCAATCGAGAGGCATTTACGATAAGTAAGGGTGAATGATCTTGGCTAAAATCCAGCATCTGCTGACTATATGAGTTCAATATGTTGTCTTCCTCCTCCAAGATCGGTGGCAGGAAAGAACTGACTAGCTTTACTCTTTCCTGATTAACTCCCAAGTTTTGCACCATAAATGTAAAAATTTTGCTGTTCAGTACATAGACAAACTCTGTCTGCCTCGCAGCCTCTTGAAGCAAATATCTTGTCAGCATATTGCCGTTTACGTAGGAATCCATCATTATGCTGCCATGACTGAATATAGAATACTTGTTTCCAGTTAGCATCTTTATGATCAACAAGGAAATAATCCTATTAACATTAGGTGAATGATAGATAAGATGTCTTTTTTTCTTACAGCATTGGTACAGCCACTCCACTTTAGACATACCATTTTCTTTAATAAATTCATATTCTGTATGAACTTTACTAAGACGGTGGAGAAAAACGGCAATCCCCCCCAAGGGTGGTGGCAACGGCCCTATCATTACAATCTTACAGTCACCTAGGCTCATCGTGACCACCACCTAACAGCTCACTTTTAAAAAAACTATATTTACCGTTAACATTTTTAGGGATTATCGGTACCCGCTGAAAAGAGAGTTGTAAATGTTTTCCCACCTTTTCCCTGATATCTGTCTCAATAGCCTGCTTTTGCCAAGTTGGCATTTCCTCATGTGAAACATACTTACACACCAAATTACCTGCTGTAGCTTGCATAAATTGGAACTGGTCCATACCCTGAAACAACTTGTTATGAATACTGCCGATAGCCATAGAGAAAGGTATCTTGTGATAATCGTCAGTAATAATCAGCTCAGCATTTCTCCCAACAATTTCTTTCAATAACAGATAATGTCGCCTGCAATCAGGACAATAGTTATTACCTTTAACAGCTAGATCTCCTGTACGATACCGAATAAATAAAGTTTTCCGCATAAAAAAGCTTGTACCTACCAAATGTCCCATCTCGTCTTCGGCAGCCTCACTACCATCTTCTTTAATGACTTCGGCTAAACCATATTGGGGATATACATGAAATAAATCGTTAGACTTACAGGGTCCAGCTAAAATCACCTTCTCAGTCATACCATAAAAGTGTATAAGGGGCGCTTTCCAAAATCGCTGTAGGTATTCCTTATCCTTGTCATAGAGTTTCTCAGAAGCTAAGATAATGGCTTGTAAATCATGCTTTTCAATGGAAATACCAGTTTCAATACACGCTATAGTAAGCTGGGTTAAGGCTGATGGATAGGCCTGAATATAGCCGGGCTTAAAAATCTTGATAGTATCTAGGTATAAATGTGCAGTCTCTCGAGTGATATGATAGGCTGATAACAGCAAATCTCCGAATAAGGTTAACTCAGCATAAGGATTGCCCCGAAAACCTCCCTGTACCCCAGCGCCACGGATAATAACAGATCTGCTAACTGGGCAAAAGCTACGCTCTTCCCACATATCATGAAGAAATGCGAATTCTGTTGACTCAGCAGCACGATCAAGGTATAGGCCTAAGGGTATGCCAGTTGATCCGCTTGTTGTTATATATTTACACCTACTACTCTCCTTTGTACTAAATCCCGCCAAATTGTCTCTAATTTGTTCTTTGGATATCTCAGGAATGCGCCGTATATCTGAATATGACTGTAATTGCTCTGGTGCGAAACCGTATTTTTTCCAATGTTCACGATATCCTGAGCAATGCTCCCAAGCGTATTGTACGATGTCCTTACATTTTTTTAACTGAAATGCGCGTATTTCCTCACCAGTAGCATATTCTGTACTCCTGATATGCGCCCTCACACTTTGATATGTTGATCCAAGATCACGCCGGGCTATCATTGCTTTGGTTTTTGCAGCAATGAACTCAGCCCCCACTGCCGGAGCCCTTCTTACGGTAGCGCCCAGCATCATCTTTATCCACTCTTTCACCTGGACGCCTCCCTTATTGCTGTAAATTAACATAATGCAGAGTAACCATATTTTTTACCCTTTGCTGGAACAATGCTGAGTTTAGAAATTCTTGACGCTTAAGACTCAAAACCTTACTTAATCGATCAGCCTTATACGTTCCCTGTTCGATGATCACTAAGTACGCTGGCGGTGCCAACAAATATTCTCCCCCATTCCAAATTGGAGTAAAGTACTTCTGAAATCGACCAATCTGTCTGATATAATCCGTACTTTCCAAGAGTATACTATCAATACCGATTCTCTTCTGATCGCCAAATGCCAGTTTCATCATCCCCGCATATTGATAGACTGGATAACTACGCTTAATGACATTGCCCCCCTGAGTCCTATCCTCAAAAACAAACGTGGTATGCATTACAAATACCGGATTCTCACGAATGTGCATGAGTAATGCTTGCTGTTTAAACCAGTCCAGATGCAGCCCAACACAATCAGAAATGTTCGTTGCTATAAACTGACATAGTAACAGGGACATAATAACCGTTCGACTTATGCCTTTCATAGATAGGCTCTGACCCAAAATTTTAAGCCCATAGACGATTATAAAACCTGCTCCTAATGACACCAATAGTTGGTGTCTGCTATGCCAGTTATCCAACTTAGGTAATAGCCCTACAAGGTTATAGGGTAATACGGCAAGAATAAAACTTACAATTCCAAAATATAGCAAATAGGCATTATATCTGTCATAACTTGAAGGATATTCGTCCCCCACATCCTCCCCGCATCCCCACTTATGGTAGAAAAAAACAGCCAATATTATAGAAAGAACAAGTAGCAAACTACTGAACGAGCTAAAAGAGTAGTCTAGCACCTTAGAAAAGGACGTCTGAAAAGACATAACTATAAATAAGGGGCTAAGGGATAAACTACTTGCAGTGAACTGATTATAACCCTCCCATGCACCACAAGGATTGAATAGCAATGCCTTAGGTATCCAATAGCCAAAAGGCAGAACAAGAAAATCCAAACTACGACAAAGGTATTTTGAGAAATCTTGAGCATTTGGCACTCTCAGACAACCAGCCTTTATAAAACTATCTTTCATCAAATATGCTAGTGGCAGCAGATAAAATATTAAAAATGAATTAGTATCAAAAGCTATAAAAAATGCTACTAGGGCCCCCACTCTGAAGGGTATTTTTTTTGTTTCCCCATACTTGACCATACTCCAGCAGGCTAGCCAAAACAAACAATTACTGACGGCGTAGGGAGTGTTGATTAATAGAAAGCGAACATTATTGACTGGCAATACGGCATAGAACAAAATCAGAAACATCCGATCTAAATCACTAATAAAATTTATTCTCTTTACTATAGTATTCAAAATAAGGGCTGATAGCAGGTAGGCGGTGAATACAATAGCCCGATACACTAAAATAGCATGATCAAAGGATAGTAAAAAGTTATGAAAGTAGGCCAACCAGCGATGTCCCTGATCATGATATATGGCAGTAATTGTTTCTGTCTTCATGTTATAGAGAGTCCAGTCATCTTGATATATCCCATTATTCAATAACATTAAGCTATAGGAAAAAGAATAGCCCAGTATAATGAATGTCCAGTCTGTTATCAATACCTGCCCAATTTTAGACAGGTACCTGAATAAAATCACCATTCCACCACTTCCCTGATCATCCTGTTAATAAGCATCATGACCGTTCACTACCACTCTGATTGTTTTAAATAGAATGATTATATCTAGCCATAAGGTCTGATTCTGCACATACCATTCATCCATCAGCAACCGTCCAGGAAAGTCAATACTGTTTCGGCCGCTAACCTGCCACAATCCCGTTATTCCTGGTGTAGTCTGCAAAATAATACTAACAGAGTAGCCCATTTGCTTTTCCTCCCGGGGTAAGTAGGGACGGGGACCTACAAGGCTCATTTCACCCTTGATCACATTGATGAGCTGTGGCAATTCATCAATACTATATTTTCTCAGTTTGGCTCCGATTGTCGTTAGCCTCGGATCAAAGCATCTCAATTTAGCAAATCGCTCCCACTCTTTTTCTGCCATTGGCTCTGTTCTTAAATATTCTTCTAGGACAGACTCACAATTTTGTTTCATGGTGCGAAACTTATAACAACGAAAGTAGCGTCCGTTTTTTCCTAATCGGCTATCGATATAAAACACCGGTCCTCTGGAATTTAGCTTAATCATCACCGCAACTACTCCCATTATAGGTATCACTAATACCAGAATGATCATTCCTGCCAAAATATCAAATAGTCGCTTTATTCCACAGGTGAAAAAGCCTTTTGCAGCTGCAATACGCACCGAATCTAAGGACTGATTCATAGGTCACCTCCCCATTACGTTTTCAAACCTTAAGGACTATATGAAAATAAGCTTGCCTTTCGCCTTTTCTTTCGTTTTGCCTTCCGTCGTGGAGGAATCCCGTCTACAAGCTCAGGTAGCTTGCCTGGGAAACTTATATCTTCCTTAAGAAGTCTCGTAGTAGTCTGTTGCGGCTGACATCTGAATTCCAACAAGGCCGCTAAGGTTATACCAGTAAACAGTCCGAAGATAGTAGCCAATATGATATTTAGCAGGCGGCGCGGTTTTATCGGTTCTTGCGGTAATGAAGCAAGGTCTACCATCTGCACTTCTACAATTTGCATGGCTTCATTGATACGAGCTTCCTCATGCCGCTTAGCCAACATCATGTAGGTATCCTGCCCCACGACGACATTTCTTGTTAAGCGGGCAATCTCTAGTTCTTTTTCCGGTAATTGGGCCAACCTTTTTTCATTTTCTGCAATGATTTCCATAAGAACCCCATTCCGGGCAATAGCAGCCGCCACTTCTGCTTCAGCTTGCATACGATTTTGCAGCAATCCTTGGTGAACAATATTCTGTGACGGTGCTTCCAATCGAATTACTTTTTCAATCTCACTCTCGAGGGTCCCGCGTAAAACGCTAACAGAATCTTGCAAAGCGAGAACTTTAGGATGCTTTTCTGTATACTTTCTTTGTATTTCTGCAAGTTCGACCTCTAGACCAGCTAGTTTAGTTTTATACTGCTGTATGACAACATTGTCTGCTATAACGCCAGGTGATTCACTTGATAGCTGCTGTTTTGCACTACCAAGTCTGGCTTGATTAGCTAACAAATTTACCTGATTTTCTTGTACCATTTTACGAGTCGCATAGAGCATTTCTACAAGGGCCCTACTTTCTTCGGCAGGAGCGTATATACGCTGTACCTGTTTATAGGCAGCAAGCTCCTTTTCCGCCCGTCCCAAATCCTCTTTCGCTTCTGTTAAACGACCTTCAATAAATTCACGAATGGTCTTTTGCTCAGCCGATGACACCTGATTAACTCGTTCCGTAAACCCTCCTACTAATGCCTCGGTCATCTCACGAGCTCTTTCAGGGGTCTCAGCCTGTACAGAAATTTTTAATATTTCTGTATCTTTTACAGGTTGTACATTCATTTGGCTAAGGACTTGCTCATAATGTGCCGGATTTCCCAGCTTCTGCATTGCTAACTCAATCACCATGCGGCTTTTTAACATTTCAATATAAGTGGTTATTTGCTGTTTGCTAGCAAATGAATTACTGATGGAATTCTCCTGCAGCAAAGAACTGGTCAAGGGTTTGGGCGGCCTTAATCGCAGTTTGGCTTCCGCTTCGTAAGTCGGCGGTGTAACATAATTAAGCAGCGCTGCCCCTAGGACGGCGACTAGCCCTATCACTACAATTAGCCTAATCCGTTTTTTAATTACTCTAAATAGCACTCCGTTTGCCCCCTATCATACCCTTTTACCTGCTTCAAATTCTTAGTCATTCAGATTTTTTATATAGTAAACCCCACTAATCAGCGGTAGTATATCCCTGGAAAAATCAAGCCGATTATTGCTCGTAAGAAATACGGTATCGCCATCCTCTAAGCAAATATTTAATTTTACGTCACCTTTTTGGAGCAGCTGAAGCAGATTTACCTCAATAGGCTGTTTGCCTTGATCACCTGGGATAACAAAAACTTTCTTCTTCGCTGCATCTTTGGTATATCCGCCGGCAATACCAATTGCATCTAGCAGATTATGCTGTTTATTGAGCTCATATAATCCCGGTCGATTGATCTCCCCCAAAACGTAAAGACGTGTTGTATGATATTTGTCCACATTTATCGAAACCTTGGGATCCCTAAGAAACTCCATAAGTGAAGCTGTTAGTATATGGGATAACTTTCCGGACGTTATGCCAAGTGTGGAGATTTCCCCTATCAGTGGAAAGTCAATCTTATGATCTGGCCTAATTTCTACCGTCTTCATCTCAAGGTCTTCGTAGCCGAAAACCCGTATACTCAAAACGTCACCAGGTGCCAATAAATAATCAGCGGCACTAGCGATTGGAAATGATGTCCAAAATATAACTAATCCAAGTATCATACTCACTGCAACGTTCATGGCGCCCTCCCCATTTAACCATTATTTACCTGGTGTTATTAACAATACGTGGCTTGTATATTTTTTAGAACTAATTTTCTGCCCTTAAGTAAAAAAAAATAGGACAGGGGTCATTCCCCGTCCTATCCTTTCTTATCGCCATAAGCCTCTAGTATCGATAACTACTTTTTCTTTGAGAACTTCCCTATCGATTTCTTGGAATTCTCTATGGTCCACGAGAAGAACAATGATATCAGCCTTGATAACAGCCGTCTCTAGATCCACTAACTTTACGTTTTCTCCTGCAAGGGCAATAGGCAACTCATCAGCATGCGGCTCAACTACCAATACATTCCCTACATTCTCTTCTACTAACTGACTGACGATCCGCAAGGCGGGACTTTCACGCATATCTCCAACATCGGCTTTGAAAGCCAGACCTAAACACCCAATTATCGGCCTAATAAATCGAGATGCTTTCTGCCTGATCTTACTAAGCACCCTTTCTGGTTTAGCATCATTGACCTCTCTGGCCGTCCGAATCAAACGGGCATCTGGGGACGAGTGCACGATGAACCAAGGATCTACCGCTATACAATGACCGCCGACCCCTGGGCCAGGTTGGAGGATATTGACCCTGGGATGACGATTGGTAAGTTCAATTAGTTCCCAAACATTAATCGTAAATTCTTCGCATACCATGGATAGCTCGTTGGCAAAAGCGATATTCACATCACGATAGGCGTTTTCACTCAGTTTGCATAATTCGGCAGTCCTTGCATCTGTTATAAATACCTTACCATTAATAAATTTTTCATAAAACCATTTGGCCTTAAGCCCTGACGCTCGATCCAAGCCACCGACAACCCTGTCATTATCAATCAATTCCTTAAGAATTTGACCAGGCAGCACTCGTTCTGGACAATGAGCCAGATAAATATTTCCTTCCTGTTCCACGCTGTTAGTCCTAGAAGACAACCATGGTTTAAACTGTGGCAACTTTAAATCAGCTCTAATACTTTGAATAAGACCGCCGACTTTTTCTGTAGTACCAATAGGTATGGTTGATTCTAGAAGTATAAGATTGCCAGTTGTTAGCTGAGGGGCAATCACCATTACTGCCCTTTCAAGATAAGATAGATCTGGCGCATGTCCATCTTTAAAAGGCGTAGGCACAGCTATAATGAATACATCAGCAGCTTGTGGCTCAATTGATGCTGTTAGCTTGCCACTCTGCACGGCTGCCCGTACCAAAACATCCAAATCCGGTTCAACAATGGTTATCTGCCCTCGGTTAATACTCTCGACGTGATCTATATTTATATCCATACCATAAACGTTAAATCCTTTTGCCGCTAACAAACTAGCTGTAGGTAAACCAATATAGCCTAATCCAACAACGCATACTTTCATTTCTACTCGCTCCTTAGCCTTTTTAGTAACTATACATAGTACTACTAAGTAATGCGTTGTTGACCTGTTTTATTACACTTTTAAAGTTAATAAATATTTTTAACGAAAATTAACCCCTTGTCTCATAATAGTTGTACTATTTATTGGAAATTTCGAATATCCTCCAATACAGATTGTCTTATATTAAAATTAGGGGGTTATTCAAATGAGAAAATTATTTATTATCGTCTTATTGGTGATGTTCTCGATATTAGCTACAGGTACGGCTTTTGCTGCTAAACAAACATTCATTGACGTCCCTGCAAAACACTGGGCTTATGAAGCAGTTAACAAATTGGCTAAGACAGGGATCATTGATGGTTATGGTGACCATACTTTCCGCGGTGACAAATTAATAACCAGATATGAAATGGCTCAAATCGTACTTAGAGCAATGGAACGGTCAGACAAAGCTGACATTGCAATACAAGCACTCATTGAAAAACTTGCAGCAGAATTTTTACCTGAACTTAAAAGTATGCAGACAAGGCTCAATACCATCGAAAAAAAGCAATCAAGCATCAAATTCTGGGGTGACGCTCGCATCCGTTATCAGGATAACTGGGATTTACGTCATCTTTCTTCCGGAGAAGACTGCCTGAAAAAGGAACGAATTCAAGAACGCATCCGTCTGTATGCCAAAGCCGATGTTAGTGAAAAAACAGAGTTTTTTGGCAGAATATCGGCAGAAAGTACTTCTAGCGAAACCTTCTGCAAATCTTTAGATAAAGATAGTAGTAGAAAAAGTACTCTGAATTGGGAAATTGGAAAATTTACATTTAACAATCCAGGCCATAACTGGAATGTGGAATTGGGGCGCAGCGATGTGTTAATTGGCCAAGGTCTCATCGCAGATACTGATGGCGGCTTTGATAGTGTGAGGATTAACTTCAATACTGAAACCAAGAATGGAATCAAAGGATTTTATGCTTACGGCGATATTGCCGCTGCAACAGGTAAGCCTTTTATCTGGGATACTGGAGATCAAGATCGGGGTGCTAATGTCAGCATTTTGAACTTATCCTGGTCACCAAATAAGAACTGGACTGTTACTGGCGCATCCCTATACTCTCACTCTCATTATTATCCCTATAAGATTTTTTCCCTCGGCGTTAAGGGACATTTTGAAGATTGGACGCTCATCGCAGAAGCAGCACGCAATACAAGCAATCAACGCTTTGGCGATGAACAATACAACTCCTTTGATAAATCAGCCTGGCTGTCTACCTTATGGTATAAAGGAGCTGATAAGAGAAAAGAAGGAAGTTGGGGGGCCTTTATCGACTATAGAGATATAGGAAGCCGAGCCCTAGATGGGCGACTGTCTACCCTAGAAGAACTAGCTACTCCTAAAAGCGACTCTAATTCTCTTTACGGCTATTGGCATACTGGCGTAAAGGGCTTCGGTATTGGCTTTAATTATGCCGTTGATAAGAATGTAATACTGACAGCAACCCTGAAACAACTCAAAACAAAGGAAACAAATGCCAAATACACCAACCTTTTATATGTTAAAATGGACTTTGCTTTCTAAGACAATTAAGATTAATCGATTGATTATGCTTACATCTGAAAAAACGTTGCAATAGCGGCAGTTAGACTTTTGTTATATGCCAAAAGGCAGGTCGTTTCTTTCACTGGAGCGACCTGCCTTTTGATTCAATTTATCATATGTCAATTCTGTCTAGCTGCTCGCTCGTTTTAATTTAGGATATGATTCACGCACCTCTGATAAAGTATACGACCACGATGAGTGCTGCCATTGCTAATCTATATACTGCAAATATGGCAAATTTGTTTCTTTGTAAATATTTAAACAGAAAACTAATACAAAAGAGACCTGCGATTGCCGATGTAAGTGAGCCAACTAAGAATAAGGGATTAGCAATATTGTGAATAATGTCGGGAGTATGTTTTAACGCTGCACCAGCAATAATCGGCGTTGCTAGTAAAAAGGAAAATTTTGCTGCCGCTTCTCTGGTAAATCCTAATAGGCGGGCTGTGGTCATGGTAATTCCTGAACAGGAAACATCAGGAATCAGCGCAAATGCCTGAGGAGTCCCAATTAACAGAGCTTGTTTGAAGCTTATCTTCTCAAGACTAGTTCTTTGAGCCACATTCTTATCTATATATTAAAGAATTATACCCATAAGAGCGAGACCTGTAGCTATAATGAGTGGTTGTGAGCGAAATAACGACTCTAATTTAGATTCCAGGATAAGTCCAGCAACTCCTCCTGGAATGGTGGCTGCCACCAAATACCAAAACATTTTTCCTTCTTTTGTTTTTAAGCCTTTCGTTAATCCATTTACAATAAGCTGTAGCTAATCTTGGTAAAAGTAAATTAACACCGCCACCAGAGTTCCAACATGAAGCGCTACATCAAGGGCTATATCAATATTCCCTCCTACTTGATTAATAATAGAATCCCATCCGAAAAGTCAACGAACAATAATCAAATGGGCCGAACTAGATATGTACCCGCCGATTATACCCCTACCTACTAGTTGAGGCCCGCCCAACAGCAATACACTAGCCGCTATCATTGCCCAGCCTCGAACTGCGCCAGTGATGAACACTTTGATATATACCAGTTAAGCGTCAATGCAAAGCTTAGGAGGGCAAAGAGTATGCCTAAATATTAAGTATAGACTGTGATTATGAAAAGTATTAATACTAAGCAGCAATCTGAATAAGTAAGACTTTCAACATACCCTATCCCTTTGATTTGATAAGAAAAAAGGCGGTGATAAGTGCACACCTCGCTTATCACCGCCTTTTTTTCAATAAACCCTACCGTCATTAGTGTCTATAACCGGATATTCTACATCCATTACTTACTTTACTTTTAAAATCCAAGCACCCTGATTATTGTTAATGTCTTTCAAATCGCGAATAAATGCTTCTAAAGGAGTTACGTTATACGTTGCGGTTGAAAAGCTAGCTGTTTCAACAATGGCACCTGTAGCCACTTCATAAACAGTTTGGCTTACAATAATATAATATATATTTCGTTCCTGTTTTAGTTGGGTAACGCTCACCTCAGGAACGACTACCCATCGATAACCAGAGGAGATAGGTATTTCCCGCCAGTCGTCCACATCACCTTCTTTTGCTATAGTACAGCCAGGTAATCTTTCGCGGTATTCATCCCACGCAACCTCACGCATATACCAAAACTCTTTAGCTAAAGCCTCTGGCAGGCTATTTTTTAATGGGGTAATATAGACTGATTGCCCGCTTTCATACCCAGTGGCAACAGACCTTGGCAACTTAATTCCAGCTTGCAAGACTTGCTGGCGCTTGTCATAATAATTTTTCAAGGCAACATCTATATATTCAGTTATGTTATGGTTCTGATCGCGACTATTGTCAATCTCCCAATGTATTTCCTTGCCAAATTGCTTATAGCCCCCGACTAAGCTTTGAAGGATACCAGTTACCAGATCACCTGAAATGACAATTCGTGTCAACTTGAGGACCTTATCGTATTGAGCGGCAAAAGCTGCGTTCCCAACAGCTGGAGCACCAAAGGTAATAACCTCAATTTGCTCAGGATTGACCCCCATGCTAATCAATCCCGCTCCAGCCAAAGTCGCTGCCGCCCCTCCTAGACTGTGTCCGACAAGATATATTCTACACTCCTTGTTAGTCAAAAGCATGTCAGCGAGTGATAGAGGAGTACCATCAACATCAATCGTTTTAGCCGTCAGCCCGGATTCCACAAAGTTGAGGAAACCCCTATGGACTTTTGGTGACGTGCTCGGCACGCCCTCTTTTGCGGCATTAGCTGTAAACTCCTCTAGAGTATTGCCCGCAAAATAGACCTTATCCACTTGTAAGTCAAAATCTATATCTTCAGAGGTTTCTGTACCTACAAACGCCAAAATATAGGTCTGTTTCCCATCACCAAAATCCTTTTTCGCAAAGAGAAAGCGAGCACCAGCATGCCCCTGGGTTTGAACATAGCGATCAAATTTCCATCCGTCTTGTTTCAAATAACGATTGGCCACTTCACCAATTCTATCACTATACACAGCCGCACAGGCGCCAGCTGCTATATAAATTTTATGTGCATCGTCATAGTCTTCCATAGCTTCTGCATAGCAGAACCCTGGTGTCATCCATATAACTATACTACATACCACTACCAACAATTGTTTCATAGAGAAACCTCCTAAGAAATTTAGTGTGGTGCTAAAGTGCTGTTATTTCGGCGAGGGGTCAACCTTATACCAGGCGGCATACATGACCGGCAGAACTAGCAGCGTCAAGACAGTAGCGACAAACAAGCCGGCCCCAATGGCGACAGCCATTGGTCCCCAGAAAATATTAGTAACTAGGGGGATCATCGCCAAAATAGCAGCAGCTGCTGTCAGTACAATAGGGCGTAAGCGGGTTATGGTAGCGTTAATGATGGAATCACACAAGTTTTCGCCTGCGGCGTGATGTTGGTCAATTTGGTCTATTAAAATAACTGAGTTACGCATAATAATCCCGGATAGAGCTAATATGCCGAGCTGTACAACAAAACCTATAGGTTTTCCCGTTAGCAAGAGACCAATGGTAACACCAATGATACCTAGCGGTGCTGTCAATAATGTTAATATCATCTTGGGGATGTTTTGTAGTTGAAGCAT
>Ga0316604_10002617_pt1 | contig 13531 bp, 12 predicted proteins | sample OWC_soil_day20_C_FD_207650 | JGI IMG/M metagenome (GOLD analysis project Ga0316604, IMG submission 207650) | Wetland soil microbial communities from Old Woman Creek delta, Ohio, United States - OWC_soil_day20_CT | ecosystem: Environmental > Terrestrial > Soil > Wetlands | place: USA: Ohio... | reverse complement strand
GAGTCTCGAAGAACATGAGCGAGTTCGTGTCCTGGTTCGACCGTTTCAGGCAATCAAGAATGTGCCGGGAGTTCATGGTGGGAGGACTGATTCTGGCCCTTTACACCTTCGTACTGGCCCCGAGACTGCCGTTCTGGATATCCACCTCGATCTTCATGGTTCTTCTCATGGGAATACTGAAAGCCACCTCCATCATCAAGAGCATTCTGATCACGGCCCTCGTGGTAGGAAGCGTCTATGGCGTGTTCCAGATGATCTTCCACGTTCCACTGCCGTAGGCGGAGATTAAGCATGGATTGGCATTACCTGTACGGTGTTCTACATTTCGTCATCCAGCCGATGAGCCTGATGACCCTGGTGTTGTCCGTCTTTTTCGGACTGATCGTCGGCATGCTCCCCGGACTGACCGCCACCATGGCCGTCGCCCTGCTGACCGGACTGACCTACAAGCTTTCGAACGAGGTGGCGATTCTGTCGCTGGTTGCGGTTTACGTCGGGGCCATTTCCGGCGGATGCCAATCGGCCATCCTGATGAATATTCCCGGCACGCCGGCCTCTGCCGCGACCGCCGTCGATGGATTCCCCATTGGCCAGCGTGGCGAAGGCGGCCTTGGCATCTTTGTCGCAACCGCTTCGTCGTGCATCGGAACCCTGACCGGCACCCTGTGCATACTGCTGCTTACTCCCCCGCTGGCGCTGCTGGCCTTGAAGTTCGGAGCGTTCGAGTTTTTCCTGCTCGCCCTGTTCGGTGTCATGATCTGCGGACAACTGACCGCTGGCACCGATCCGTTGAAGGGCTGGATATCGGGGATTCTCGGCTTGCTCGTCTCGCAGATCGGCATGGACGGCATGAATGCCCATCCGCGCTTCACGTTTGGCATGGTCAACCTGATGTCGGGAGTTCCCCTGATTCCCGTGATGATCGGCCTGTTCGGATTCCCGGAAATCATTTACGGACTGGCATCGAGCACCGCACGAGCGCAGATCAAAACATCCGCGATGGAGTTCAAGAAAGGCTTCGTCATCCTGCTGAAGAACAAGCTGAACATTCTCCGTTCTTCAGCTATTGGTGTCGCGGTCGGAATCATTCCCGGTGTTGGCGAGGACGTTGCCGGCTGGCTGTCTTATTGGGCGGAAAAGAAATCCAGCAAGACACCGGAACGGTTCGGCAAAGGGGCTTACGAGGGTGTCGTTGCCGCGGAAACCGGCAACAATGCCTGCGTCGGAGGGGCACTCATTCCGGTGCTGTCGCTGGCAGTACCGGGCAGTGCGCCGGCCGCCGTTCTGCTGGCGGCACTTTGGCTGCATGGTCTGCGCCCCGGACCATTGCTGATGAGCGAATCGCCCGGCTTTGTGATCGATATCAGCGTCTACATGGCCATGAGCGCCATCGCCATGGTTTTCCTCGCCTTGCTGGTTTCCAAGGTGACGGTAAAAGTCCTGGCTGTGAAGAGCACGATCCTGATGCCGATCGTCTATGTGCTATGCACCGTTGGTGCGTTTGTCATCAGCAACAACATCTTCGACATCTATCTGGTCTTCATATTCGGCGTGGTCGGATTGCTGTTGCGTGAAATGTCGTATCCAGCGGCCCCCTTCCTGCTCGGCATCATCCTCGGCCCGATGGCCGACAACAGCCTGCGCCGGGCACTGATCCTGTCTTCGGGAGACCCGACACCGTTCTTCACCCGACCGATCAGCCTGATCTTCGCCACAGCCATCATCCTGATGGCCCTCTCCCAACTCAAGGCATTCGGCTGGCTGAAAAAAGCGCTGGTGCATGCCGAACTGAAGGAATAAGGACAACGCCATGAAAACCATACGTGTAGGCCTGGTCGGTTGCGGGTTCGTCTCCGAACTGCACATGCACGCCTACAAAAGAGTCTACGGAATACCGGTCTCGGTCGAGGCCGTCGCCGCACCGGGCGACCGCGTCGTTGAGTTTGCCAAGAAACATCAGATTCCCAAGGCCCACCGCCATATCCGGGATCTGTTGACCGATCCGGAAATCGACGTCATCGACATCTGCACGCCCGCCGTCCTGCATGCCCCGATGATCGTCGAGGCCATGGAGGCGGGAAAGCACGTCATATGCGAGAAGCCTTTCACCGGTTATTTCGGCTCGCCGGACGACCCCTCTCCTGTCGGACGCATGCTGTCGAAAGCCCTGATGTACGAACGCGTCATGGTGGAGATGACCGAGACCAGAAGAAGGATCGCGGCGAGCGGGCAGCTCTTCATGTATGCCGAGAACTGGGTTTACGCCCCGGCCATTTCCAAGAGCGCCGAAATCCTGCGCAAAACCAGGGACAAGATCCTCTTCATGAAGGCCGAGGAAAGCCATAGCGGATCCCACGCCAGCCACGCCGCCCGTTGGGACATGTCGGGAGGCGGAGCCCTGATCAGGCAGGGATGCCATCCGTTGTCCGCCGTGCTCTACCTCAAGCAGGTTGAGGCCCGTGCACGCGGCGAGACTATCGGCATCGCGGACGTCACCGCCGACGTGGGCAACATCGGCGACACGCTGTCGGCAGATGATCACCGCTACATCCTGTCGCATCCGGTCGATGTCGAAGACTGGGCAATGATGAACATGACATTTACCGACGGGACGAAATGCACGGTTTTCGCGGGAGACATGGTTCTCGGCGGCGTGCGGAACCTCGTGGAGACCTACACCACCGGAGGCATCCTCAACGCCAATATGTGCCCGAATACCGGGATGGTCACTTACCTGACCGACGAGGAAAAGCTCTCCGATGTGTATATCACCGAGAAGGTCGACCGCAAGACGGGCTGGCAATTCGTCTGTCTTGAGGAGGAATGGACACGCGGTTATACCCAGGAGATCCAGCAGTTCATGGAGTGCGTCGGACATGGCCACACGCCTTTGGCTGATGTTGACCTTGCCTTCGATACCATCCGGGCCACCTATGCGGCCTATTGGTCGGCCGAGGAGGGAAAGCGCATCAGGCTCTGAACTCCAGCGGCAAAGGCAGTCATCGCCGTTCAGTCGTCATTTCTAGCAAGGGAGAATCATGGGCAGGCGGTCACAGTTGAAGTTCGCCGTCATCGGCATCGATCACCGACACATCTACGATCAGGTCGGCAGTCTGCTCGGCATCGGCGCGGAATGCGCCGGCTTTTGGACGCACGATGGCGACGTGCGTACCCTCAGGGGCTTCGTCGAGCGCTTCCCGACGATCCCGAGAGTGAATGATCGCCAGCGTATGCTCGAAGACGAGAGCATCCACCTGATCACCTGCGCCGCCATCCCGAACCAACGTGCCGCATTTGCCGTCGAAGCGATGCGCCATGGCAAAGACTTCATGGCCGACAAACCGGGCGTAACGACATTCGAGCAACTGGAAGAAGTCCAGCGTGCCCAGCGCGAAACAGGACGCATTTTCTCGGTCAATTTCACCGAGCGGTTCGAGGTTCGCGCCGTCACCAAGGCTACCGAACTGGTACGCACCGGAGCCATCGGCCGGGTCCTGCAAACCGTCGGCTTGGGGCCACATCGCCTGAACCGCGATCTGCGCCCGGCGTGGTTCTTCGATTCAGAGGCCTACGGCGGCATCCTCGTTGACATCGCATCGCACCAGATCGACCAGTTTCTGCATTTTTCCGGCGCCAGCGAAGCCAACATCCTGCTTTCCCGCGCGGGCAACCTGGCACATCCGGAGACCCCTGGCTTCCAGGATTTTGGAGAGATTGTTCTGTCTCATGGGACCAGCAGCGGCTACATACGCGTGGACTGGTTCACACCCGCTGGCCTCGACACCTGGGGAGATGGGCGCCTGACCATTCTCGGCACCGAGGGCTACATCGAACTGCGCAAGTACATCGATATTGCGGGAAGGCCGGGCAAGGATCATTTGTTCCTGGTCAATAACGAAGGCACCTGCCATTTCGACTGTTCTTCGGCGCCACTCCCGTATTACACGGATCTCCAGAATGACATTTTCGAGCGCACCGAGACGGCCATGAGCCAGGCCCATTGCTTCAAGGTTTGCGAACTCGCTCTCCGGGCGCAGGCGCAGGCGGAGTGGATTTCCCCCTGAAAAGAACCTGACCTCTCTTCCCTGTTCCGCGGAAGAAAAAATCCTCTGCGCCAGCCTCCGTCCGAGGCGCCCGGTGTGCGAGAATCCGTGCAAAGAACGTGAACGGGAAGACCATGGATCGCATAGACAAGGAAATTCTCGCGCTGCTACAGCAAAACGCGGACCTCCCGCTGGCCGAGATCGCCACGCGCGTCAAACTGTCATCGACTCCATGCTGGCGGCGCATCCAGCGACTGGAGGAACAAGGCTTCATCCAGCGCAAGGTAGCCTTGCTCGATCCGGCCAGGCTGAACGTCGGAGTCACGGTTTTCGTGTTGCTGCGCACCAACCGACACAACCAGGAGTGGTTCGAAAAGCTGCGCGCCATCATTGCCGAAATTCCGGAAGTAGTCGATTTCTACCGCATGAGCGGCACAATCGACTACCTGCTGCGCGTTGTGGTCCCGGACATCGCCGCCTACGATGGCGTCTACAAGCGACTGACCCGCGACATCGAGATCTTTGAGGTCAGCTCCAGTTTTGCAATGGAGGAAATCAAGCACACTACTGCGCTGCCGCTGGACTACATGAAAGTTGACGGCTGAACGGGTCGCAAGGTCAAACCAGACAAGCAAATATTTCCTCAATAAATTCCTTTTTTACGGAATAAATAGAAACAAATTCTCGAAGAATACGGTTCACTTTTCTTCCACAAGACCAACATATAGAATTTGTTTTCTTACGTGAAACACCCTCAAGCCATTTCCGGTCAGTCGCTCGTCGCGCACTCACCCCAACCTTTCTGGCAGATAACCAATGAACAAATATGAACGCGTCCGGGCCGCCCTGACAGGCGAGCAGGTCGACCGGCTTCCTTATGCTTTCTGGACCCATTTCCCGCTGACCGACCTCGACCCCGACGCGCTGTCCGAAGCCACCATCGATTTCGTGCGCGAACTCGACCTCGACTTCGTCAAGACGATGCCCAACGGTCAGTTCTGTACCGAAGACTGGGGCGCCGTATCCGACTTCAGCGAGGTCGCCAGGGGCGGCGTCGCCAAGGTGATCAAGACTGCCATAAACACCCCCGAAGACTGGTTGAAGATCGGTGTACCCGACATCCGCCAGGGTGCGTTCGGCCGCGAACTTCTGCACCTCAAGAAAGTCTGTGCAGCACTAGCCGCCGACCGCCCGATCCTGGCCACGGCGTTCTCGCCGCTGACCATTGCGCAGAAGCTGGCCGGATCGGCGTATCGCGAGCACCTGCAAAGCCATCCCGAATGGGTCGCACAAGGGCTCGCCAACATCGCCACGACGATGGCGAATTTCGTCGGCGCCGCGCTGGACATCGGCTGTTGCGGCATCTTCTTCGCCACGCAGGAATCGAGTACGCAGTGCGTCAGCGAAGCAATCTACCGCCGGTTCGGCATCCCGCACGACCAGACCGTACTGGCCGCAGCGCAGAAAGGATGGTTCAACGTCATCCACATGCACGGTGATGACGTCATGTTCGACCTACTCAAGGATTACCCGGTCACCGCGCTCAACTGGCATATCGGCGAGACCGAACCGGTGCTCGCCGACTATGCCGCGACGCCCGATCGCAAGCCGGTGGTCGGCGGCCTCCGGCGCATGGCGCTGACAGAGGGCGACATCACCGCCATCCGCGCCGACATCGCCGGCGCAGTGGCCGCCACCAATGGACGCGGCCTGCTCCTCGGCCCGGCCTGCGTGATCCGCCACCCTGTCGACCGCGGCGTACTGAAAGCCGTGATCGAGGAAATCAAGCAGGCCACATAAACCCAGCGCCCGGGAACGCCCGCAAACGGGCCGCCCCGGCGCACTCTCCGCGCCCTTCCATGGACACGGGCTTCCCGGCATCGACTGCCGGGGAAGCCCGTATTTATTGCCCTGCAGCCCGGCGCCCGCCGGGTCGGCCGCTTACCACGGACTCCTGGCGAACTCCTCGCGCAGGAAGGTGTCTTGCCGCTTCAACTCCTTGGCAAAATCTTCAGGGCCCATGTAGTCGATCGGCAGGTGAAGTTCCTTCGCATTCTTCTTGAACTCAGGATCGTCGTAGGCCTTTTTCATGGCATCGGACAGGAACTGGATCTGCTTCGGATCCATGCCCTTCGGAGCGGCCAACCCGCGCATGCCCACCTGCACGTAATCGAAACCCGCTTCCTTATATGTCGGAGCCTCCGGATACATCTCGATACGCTTCGCCGCGCCGACGGCGATGACACGCAGCGTCTTGGACTCGACCTGCGGGAATATCTCGGACGCGTTCGAAACCATGATATCGACGTGGCCACCCATCAACGCCGTCAACTGCGGCGCCGTCCCCTCGAACGGAACCTTGCGGAACTTGATGCCGGATTTCTGTTCGAGCATGCGCAACGCCAGCGATTCGGACGTTCCCGGTCCGCCGTAGGCCAACTTCACCTTGCCCGGATCCGCCTTGGCCATATCAATAAAATCCTTGAGCGTCTTGATCGGACTATTGGCATTGACGGCGAACACCCCCGGATCGCTCACGAAATTAGCGATCGGCACAAAATCGTCAAGCTTGTACTTGACCTTGTCGCCCAACTGGATGGGATTCATGATGATGGTCGGCGCATTGATTAGGCCGATCGTGTAACCGTCTTTCGGAGCTCCCGCCAAGGCCGTGAATCCGATGGCGCCGCCCGCGCCAGGGCGGTTGTCGACCACAAAGCCCTTGCCCGTGTATTTTTCGGCCGTTTTCAGGATGGAACGGGCGACGATATCCGTCCCGCCACCGGCCGGGAACGCGACGATGGCCATGATCGGCTTCTGCGGATAGGGCCCCTCTGCAGCCTGCGCGTTCATTCCCGCGGCAGCCAGAAGCGCCGGAACCAGAGCGGTCATCAGTACCTTTTTCATAGTTGATCTCCAAAGATGTGACTACACGTGACTACGATTTCCGACTCAAGACTCAAAGTCGACTCCATGCTGCGAGTTGCAACAATCTGTTATGCCGATTCGTCCGTTGCCAACGCTCCCCGCTTATTTTTGACGGTAGTGTAGAGGCCGAACACCAGAATAATGCCGCACAGCGTCAGCAATGTGCCCGAGATCGGCCGCTGGAAGAGCATCCATAAGCCGTTGTCGGATAACGCAAGTGTCTGTACCAGAGTGAATTCGATGTTCTTCCCGAGCACGAAGGACAAAATCAGCGCGGCGGTTGGCAACTGCCATTTCTTCATCAGGTAACCGATCGCACTAAACGCGACCGTCATGCCGACGTCCCACAGGCTGCGGTTCACGCTATACACGCCGACCATGCAGATGAGAAGAATCAACGGAAAGAGCAGGTTGTAGGGAACCAGCGCGATCCTCGCCCACCACTTGGCCAACGGCAGGTTCATGATCAGCAACAAGAGGTTGCCGATGAACATGCTGGCGACGACCGCCCAGACGAAATCGGGGTTCTTCACGTAGAGCAGCGGTCCGGGCGTCAAACCGTGCATGATGAACGCCCCGAGCAGCACCGCGATGGTCGGGGAAGTCGGAATGCCCAGTGTGAATAACGGAATCAGTGCGGCGCCGGCGTAGGAGTTGTTCGCCGTTTCCGGCCCTGCGACGCCTTCGATCGCGCCCTTTCCGAAACGTGATGGATCGTCGGCCAGTTTCTTCTCCAGCGAATAGGACATCAGCGAGGCAATTGACGCGCTCGTTCCGGGAATCAGCCCGAGTACTCCGCCGATGCCGGTACCGCGCATGATGGCACCGAGGCACGCTTTCCACTCCTTACGCGGCGGAATCAGGCCGGCAATCTTCTCCGGCTTATTGAGGTTCATGTCTTCCTCAGTATTTGCCAGGATTTCGGAGAGACCGAACAACCCGATCGCCAAAATCACGAAATCGATCCCCTCCAGGAGCTCGAGTTGCCCGAACAGAAAGCGGTCGACGCCGGTAGCCGGATCCTGCCCCACCAGCGCCAGCAGCATGCCGATGACAGCCGAGATCATGCCCTTGATGATCGACTTTCCGATCAACCCGACCAACAGCAGAAGACCGAACACCATCAGGCTGAAGAACTCCGGCGGCCCGAACTTCAACGCATAGGCCGCCAGCGTCGGCCCGAGAAATGTCAGGAAGAGCACGGCGATGACGCCGCCGATGAACGATCCGATGGCGGCGACGCCGAGCGCATTGCCGCCGCGCCCCTGCTTGGCCATCTGGTAGCCGTCCATGCAGGTGATCACCGAAGCGCCTTCGCCCGGCACGTTGATCAGCACCGAGGTGATCGTTCCGCCGTACATGGCACCGTAGAAGATCCCGGCCAGCATGATGACGGCCGTGGTAGGTGAAAGTGCATAGGTCAGAGGAATCAGCATGGCCGTGCCGGCGACGGGCCCCAATCCGGGCAGGACTCCTACGATTTGCCCGACCGTAACCCCGATCAGACAAAACAACAGGTTGTTCGCAGTCAATGCCAGTTCGAACCCGTGCATCAACGACAGCAGGTTATCCATTCTTTTTTCTCCCTAGAAGCCGAACATGTTGACCGGCAGCGGCGTGCCGAAGCCTTTGGTAAACAACAGGAACAACAAAATCGACGTAAAGGCGGAGATACCCAGGCTCTTGGTCCAGCTGTAGTTCCTGCGCAGGAAGGCGAACAGGAACAGGATGCAGCTCAGGTTGAAGCCGATCACCGGCAGGAGCAACACGAAGAGGCTCATGCACCCGAGGATGAACAGCATTTCCAGTTGCGACTTCCGTTCCGGCCACTTTTCAGCGGAATCCTTGCCCTTGAACACGGCGACGAGATACGCCAGCGCCAGGACGATCAACAGCCCCGAAAGCCAGAGCGGCATCATCCCCGAACCGGGGCCAAGCTCGCTTTCGTAGGGATACTGCAACGAATACGCGAAGAAGATCACACCAATGGTCAAGGCAAACAACGCCCCGCTCAGTCCGACTCTATTCACCATGCCACACACCTCCAAAACAGTCGAGACAACCCGATTTGCCACGATTTCCCGGAGAGGAAGAACTCATCGCTCGCCAGCTACCAACACCGCAACCATCAACCTGGAAAAAGCCGTTGAACCACGAAGACCACGAAGTTCACGAAGGAAAACAAAACACTCCAACAAACCATTGGCTCACCCGCCGGGTGAGTTGCACTACCGGATCAAGCAATTGATTCTCTTCGTGTTCTTCGTACCCTTCTTGGTTAAGTAAGGTTTTCAGGATCAATCCAGTCCCGCACTCCCCCGCATCGCGCAGAAAAACCTCCGAGAATAGAGGAGTTCCGACCCATCGCAAAAGACACTTTCCGACTAAGCATATAAGCAATCAGCAATGCTTGCTCATGATGATCTCGATGATCTGACGGTCCGTGTGCACCATGCTTCCTCCGGCCAACGCGCACAGATTGGCGATGGACTGATCAACCCCGTCAGCAACGATTCCCTCGTTACCCGAGACCCGCGAATTGTCGAGCGCCATCAGCACCGCCTTGTACGCCGAGCTGGCTGAGGTCGACACCTTCATCGCACAACTGTTGGAAGCGCCGTCGCAGATCATCCCCGCCAGGTCGCCGATCATGCTGCAAATGGCCATGCTTGCCGTCTTGTAGTTGCCCCCGAACAACCACGCCATGCCCGCAGCAGCGCCCATTGCCGCCGTGGTTACGGCACACAGCGCGGACAGCTTTGGCAGTTTGTTGTGGATGTAGATCGCCATCAAATGTGACAGAACCAGCGCCCGCGCCAGCTTTTCGTCATCGGCATGCACGTGTTCGGCGACCACCACCACGGGCATCGTCGCCGCGATACCCTGGTTTCCCGATCCCGAATTGCTCATCGCGGGCAGCGTGGCGCCTCCCATGCGCGCATCCGACGACGCAGCCGAGCGCATCACGATACGTGTTTGCAGATCGTCGGAAAGCAATCCCTGACTGACGTTGCGCAGCATGGTCGCACCGATGTGCAAACCGTAATTCCCGCCCATCCCCTCTTGCGCGAGCTCAGCGTTAAGCCTGGCCGCATCGAGAATGAATGAGATCTCTTCGAATGGCACGCTGACGGCGTAGTCGTAAACATCATAGGCTGTCGCCCCTTCGAGCGAGTAGTCCGGAGCGCCGCTGCCGTCGCCTACATCGGCCTTGAACAGGGTCTGGCCGTTCTTCTCGACCAGAACGACGTTGGTATGCCCGTCGGCAATGCACACCCTGACCCAGTCCTCGCCTTTCGAAAGACGGGCCTCGGAATACAGCAGATGCGGAACGGCGGCGATCGAAACCTCGACCCGCTGCTCGGCAAGCATCTTCTTGCCAGCTGCCACGATTGCAGGAGTCAGCCCACGGAGTACTTCGAGGCCTCCTTCCGGGTCGCCGCCAAGGGCGCCGACTGCTGCCGCAATCGGCAGACCGACCATACCCGTTCCCGGCACAGTGACTCCCATGCCATTTTTCATCAGGTTGGCCGAAACGCGGCCCTCTATACGCTCCGGCTCAACTCCCAGATGCCGAGCGGCTATCGCGGATGCCAACGCCAGTGAAATCGGCTCGGTGCAGCCCAGCGCCGGAACGACCTCGTGCCTGATCGCCTTGAGAAAATTCAGCCAAAGAAAGCGTTGCGGGATCAATTCAGTTTCCTCATAGAAGTCGTTGAACCTGAAAAACAGCACTTCAACAACGACAATAATAGGCAAATTATACTATTTATTCATTATTTTATAGAAAGTCCTTTTTGTTGATTAGGAAAAAAAGCAAAATTTTTCGACAATATTCCAAAAACACAGTATCAAGTTAGCAGCCAAGACAGTATCCCCACAAAATTTGGAAAATAATTCCACATACAGACCAGGAAACAGACGGCCTTCGCCCCCTTGCAGCCTCGATACATCCGCACGAGCCAAACACACTGCAGCCAACCGTGTCCGCAACGACTCCGTAATTCCCGCAATTAGTTGCGCAAATTACGGATGCACAAACCGCCCGTGCTTTGGGAATATCTGGCCAGTTAGTGATCGGCACGTCGCGCTTCGCGCAGGAGTCCGCTCAAGGCAAACAAGCGCATGAGGAAACTGGAATGACCGAGCATAACAACGAGACGACAATTTCAGACAAGAGCATATCCACACTGGCCATCCGCGGCATTCGCGACAAGGAAGCACTGGCCAGATTCGCCGGTGACAGCAAGCGCTACAGGCACTGGCTCACCGAGTTCATCAGCCATGGCCCCGCCGCAACCGCCCAGGTCCGCGAAGCACTGACCAAAGGCACGCAGGAAGCCGCTCTCGGTTTGGTTCACACCCTCAAGGGAAGGGCTGGAATGCTGGGCATGGCTGAAATCCACTCGATTGCGGCATCGCTGGAATTGAGTCTGAAGAACCATGAACCAACGGCTTTATGGCTGGAAGAACTCGAACGCACCGTGGCCGAAATGAGCCAGGCGATTGCGGCAGCCCTGGGTTGCCCCGACGCCTGAGCCAGACGCGCGACAGCAAACCGAGCCAATTCGGACAACACCTCAATGGAAATCGGAAAAGAACCATGAGTCAATCGTTCAAGGTATACGCCGTCGATGATGACCCCCTTATCCTCGATGTCATCCAGACCATCCTCGAACCAGACTGCCGGATCAAGACCTTCGAAAGCGCGGAAGCGTGCTGGACGGCGCTGGAAACCGACAAACCCGACCTGTTCTTTCTGGACGTCAACCTGCCGGGAATGAACGGCTTCGAGCTGTGCCACAAGATAAAGGAAGACCCAGGACTTTGCTCGACGCCGGTGATCTTCGTATCGGGCCACGACACCATTGAGGAACGAATCCAGGGCTACGACGCCGGCGGCGACGACTTTATCGTTAAACCGTTCGAGCCCGAAGAACTCCTGCGCAAGCTGAAGGTGGCCCAGAACATGGTCCTGAGCTGCCGATTGCTGACCGAGCAGATCAGAGAGGCAGAGCAACTATCCTCGCTAGTCATGGCCAGCATGGATGAAACCGGCATCCTGCTGCAATTCATGAGCAAGCTGATCGCCATGGAAAGTGCCGGCGAAATCGCCGACGGCCTGTTGGAGTTGCTGCGCCGCTACCGGCTAGAAGGCGTCGTACAGACCCGCAGCAGCGAGGAGACCCTGACTGTCAGCGCCGCCGGGACCAACCTTCCGCTCGAGGAGTCGATCATCGAGCATGTACGCCATCAGGGCAGGATATTCGAGTTCAGCCGGCGCAGCGTACACAACTTCGAGCGCGTGACCCTGATGATCAACAACCTGCCTCTCGAAGACCCGGACTTCTGCGGCAGGTTGCGAGATCATCTCTCGGTCGCCGCGCAAGGGGCGGATTCCCGGTTGAAGGCACTCCAGTCGGAAAACGGAATTCACGCAGCGCTGGCCAGCGTAGGCCACACGCTGATGGAGCTACGAGACGCACACCAGCGGAATGCCGCAGACAGTTCTCAACTGATCACCGCGCTGCAGGACACCCTGTTGAATTCGTTCTACAAGCTTGGGCTGACGGACAATCAGGAAAAATTCCTGCAAAACATGGTCGGCGACTTCATGACCCGCATGGCGGAACTCCTGAATCGCGGATTGCACACGCAAGAAACGCTGCAGAGGCTGAACGACCGGCTCGAGCAATTGCGCAACTGCTGACCACATCTGGAAATCAGCAGTGGACTACGCCAGCCTTCCTCCGCGGGAGATCGAACGCCACGCCCGAAACATCCATCCCGGGGCATGGGCGGTCGAAGACCGGCAACCCCTATCGACGCTGCTCGGTTCATGCGTGGCGGTCTGTCTCTTCGACCCGCAACTGAAGATCGGCGGCATCAACCACTTCATGCTGCCTGACATGGGACGCGCCAGAAATGGCGACGTCGACTCGCTGTTATCCGGCAATTTCGCCATGGAGGCGCTGCTCAACGCCCTGCTTGGCAGGGGCGCAAAAAAGATCCGGCTGCAGGCCAAGGCATTTGGCGGTGGCACGATCATCGATACGGGAGAAGGTGCGCCAAGCATCGGCATGCGTAACGCAGGGTTCGCCAAGGAATGGCTGGCGCGCGAGGGAATTCCGCTGGTGTCTTCCGACTTCCTGGGCCCCTGGTCGCGCAAGGTCATCTTTCTCCCATCCTGCGGTGAAGCTTTCTGCAAACGCATGGTAACCAACATGGCCACCGCCGACGTCATCGCCCGTGAAGAGCGGGCCTACGCCGAAACGCTGTTGCGCAAGACCGCGACCACCGACAAGAAGATCGAACTGTTCTGATGGATCAAATATCGATGGAAGAGATACGCATCACCCCTCAGGAATTCGCGCTCTTCCAGCGCCTGATCTACAAGATCGCCGGGATCAGCCTAAACGACACGAAGCGGGAACTGCTGGTCGGCCGCCTGGCAAAACGCCTCCGGTACCATTCGTTGACGAGCTTTGCCAGCTACTACCGCATGCTGGCCACAGGAGATCACCCGGAAGAACTGCAGATCATGGTGGATCTTCTGACCA